>Ga0209456_10000562_pt1 | contig 19876 bp, 19 predicted proteins | sample COG_11_FD_184755 | JGI IMG/M metagenome (GOLD analysis project Ga0209456, IMG submission 184755) | Pelagic marine sediment microbial communities from the LTER site Helgoland, North Sea, for post-phytoplankton bloom and carbon turnover... | ecosystem: Environmental > Aquatic > Marine > Neritic...
GGACCGGGAGCGCAAGCGCGAGCTGCTGTCCTTCATGGTCGGTTCGCAGAACTGGCGGCAGGTGCTGGTGTTTACCCGCACCAAGCACGGCGCCAACCGGCTCTCAAAGCAGCTGGAAAAGGATGGCATCAGCAGTTCGGCGATCCACGGCAACAAGAGTCAGGGCGCGCGTACCCGCGCCTTGCAGCATTTCAAACGCGGTGAAGTGCGGGTGCTGGTAGCCACCGACATCGCGGCGCGCGGCCTCGACATCGATCAGTTACCGCATGTGGTGAACTATGAACTGCCCAACGTGGCGGAAGACTATGTGCATCGCATCGGCCGCACCGGCCGCGCCGGCAACGAGGGGCAGGCGGTGTCGCTGGTATGCGTGGACGAACGCAAGCTGCTCGGTGATATTGAACGTCTGCTTAAACGCGATCTTCCCAGGGTCGTGATTCCGGGTTATGAACCCGATCCCTCCATCCGGGCCGAGCCGATTCAGAGGCGGAGTGGCGCGGGTGCAAAAGCCAGGCCCCGTAACGGCTCAGGGCAACAGCATGGCAAAAGATCAGGGGGTAGTGGTGGCGGCGCATCGGCCGGATCGCGTTTATCGAAAGGGGGGAGGCCGGAGGTGCGGAAAAAGCGGGGAACCCGGCGCCGGGCTGCCGGCCCGGGATAATAGCGGGCGTACTATCCCGCCAGTACTAACGGCGTTTGCGTCCGCGTGCGGCCCGTGGGTCTTCGAAGCGTACGCGCAGCGATCTGTCGCCACCGCCGACCATGTTGCCGTCCAGCGCCGCCTGCGCGGCACGGGCTTCGTGTCCTTCCATTTCGATGAAACCGAAGCCCTTGCATTTGCCAGTGAAGATATCCGAGGCCACGCTGACAGAGCGCACCGTGCCGAACTTGGCGAACATTGAGCGGACGGATTCTTCAGTGGCGTCCTGCGGGAGGTTGCCCACAAACAGCTTTTTCATGTGCGTATCCTCGTTGCAACCAGCAGCCGTTTGTCTCTGGCTGCGGGGAAAAAAGAACCCCGCGAGCGGGGTTCTTCGGTCTGGTGCTGGCTGCGGGTTTTGTCAGCTTGCCAGCGTGACGTTGGCTGCCTGCAGACCCTTGGGGCCTTTTTCCACGTCGAAATTAACCGACTGACCTTCCGCCAGTGTCTTGAAACCGGCGCCCTGGATGGAAGAGTGATGCACGAACACATCGGCGCTGCCATCAGACGGAGAAATAAAGCCGAAGCCTTTTGATTCGTTGAACCACTTAACGGTACCTGTCGTCATGTATATCACCTTTTATAAAATAAACACGTAATCAATTGCAGATCTCAAAAAGGTGAATTACAGGAGATACCGGCATGGAGCTTCTGAGTAGACCTAGAGGAAGTGCAACCAATTTGTAATGCAGGCGAGGGCGTTACAAGACAGTAGTGTCGGATCGGTCAATCGCCTGACGGACAACAGTATATACGAAAATCAGTGCATGACACTGTGTTTTTCACGGCGGCTGTGGGTGGTGGTTTCCTAATTGATACTCACTGCTGTCCCGTTAACTCCCTCTCCCACCGGGACGCTTACAGGGATGTAAGCGGTAGGGCAGCGCATGGAGCAGTTGCCGAGAGGGTTGGGGAGAGGGGATCAGTTAGGATAACTGCTTGATACTGAAACTTCATGTCCTGTGATCCATTAACATCGCGATCAGCTTTTTGTACTTGACCTTACTGATGTTGAATGCAACTTAACGGGACAGTAGTGATTGATACTGCGTATTGTCCGTAGCGTTTAGGGTTCACCGCTAACGGGCATTGGCGAATCTCCTCCCGGCGATTGATGAGTCCGGTCCCGGTTATCGTATTGTCTGAAGTCCACGAGTTTACCTTCAAGGTCCCGGGCATTAGCGCCCACATCACAAGCATGCACACCGAAATAGATCAGTGCTGCATAGGCTGTCCCTGGTCGCCCGCGAAAGGTCAGCAAGGATGTTCCCACCGTCATCGGGCGTTAGGCGGTAGCCGGAGCGCAGCTTGCGTTGCTTCCGTAGCGGATAATTCGCTTTATGAATGTCGTGAATAATTACATGTATAACTACAATGAAGCTATTCAGTGAAAGCTGAAATATATATATTAAGCTGTTGATAAAATAATATTAAATATAAAAATACCGCGCACGCTCTGCAGGCATAATGTAGTAATAATTTACACTTTTTCAGGAGCGCGCGAATAAGTTGGCAGCAAATAGAAACTAATTTGTTGATCTATATGGGCTAAAGCCTGAATGGCATAAATACTGCGAATCTCAGGATCATCATTGCTGATGAATAACATTAATACACGGGTATTGGCTGCTGCGGAACGTGGCTTCGTGAACCTTTCCGTCAGTTAGCGACGAGTAAGCGAGATTGCTGCCCGCCTAAGCGCTCGCGCGCAGACTCATTCATACGCTGTTAGTCAGGGGCTGCCGGTCGTTCAGTCTCCTGGCTACGCAGCCAGGTCGCTCTATGCTGTTGCTGAGTCCTGCTGCGGGTCGATAATGTTTTTCAGACGTCTGTTCACAAACTGGTTCTTTTTGTTCACGCTGGTAAGCAGTGCCGCGTGGGCAATGGATGATCATCCTCCCATAGCCTGAATCCCATTGAATTAAGGGCTGCGTTACCTGTAGGCGTAATGCAGCGTACTTATTTATTCAATCAGGATTCACTTCAATGCGAAAACGAGTTTTATGGCAGCTATGTCTGCTCAACATTGTCCGGCAGTGGCTCTGAACGGGTTTATATACCAGGCTGCCTGCTCCGGCCGGCTCGGTTCCAGGCGGGCAAATTCAATTCTCGCTACCTGGTGTACAAGTTCTTCGACCTTCATGGCAATGGGCATATCCAGTTCTGTACAGTCGAATATAAAGGTTATTTCTCTTTGTAGCCGTCTTTTCGCCGACGGTGACATGCCCAGGTCTGCCACCAGTCGAGAGCCAGGGTGCACCCTGGCAACTTCTACATGCAGGCACTCGGCGATGACAGCATTCAGCGGCATCGTTAACAGGTCCTTCATGGTATTCAGTTCATTCTCATCCAGTTTAATGCACATGATTCTGCCCCACGTCATTATTGACAATCAGTTTCATGGAATCTGCTTTCTACCGGGTATATCCTAAGTGCGAGTGATCGGCGAAGTCTGTGAAATATTCACACTTTTACCGGGTAGAGTTATGAGTCAATACGACAACAATTGTTCGGCTGAGGATCCACTCGAACAGGTTCGCTTGCTATACACTGAGCTGGCACAGCACCCGGAAAAAGATTTTGGCTGGGGGAAGGGCAAGGCGAATGCCCGGGCCCTGGGCTATGCCGAGGCGTGGCTGAATCAGCTGCCGGATATTGTCTGGGAATCAGCCGCTGCGGTGGGTAACCCATTTAGTCTGGGCCCGATTCATGCCGGGGAAACCGTTGTTGACATTGGCTGTGGCGCGGGTGCCGATGCCTGTATCGCAGCGACGCTGGTTGGTAAAGAGGGAAAGGTTTTCGGGTTGGACTGCACACCGGCGATGGTTACGAAAGCCAGTGAAAATGCAACAGCCTCGGGATTTCCGCAGGCGGTATTTCAGGAGGCGGAGATGACGGCGCTGCCCCTGCCGGATTGTACTGCTGATGTCGTTATTTCCAATGGCGCCATCAATCTCGCTGAGGACAAGCGCGCCGTACTGGGGCAAGTGTTCCGCGTGCTGCGCCCCGGCGGCCGTCTGCAGATTGCCGATATGGTGCGCGACCCGTCCACCGGGGATTCCGGTTGCTGCCGTGGTGACGAGTCGTGGGCCGATTGTGTATCCGGTACCCTGGAGCCCGACTTGTTCCTGTCAATGCTAAGCAAAGCCGGGTTTGTCGATGTGAAACTGTTTGGTTTTACGGCCTACCGAACTGCGACCAGTACGACCGGAGCATTGTTCAAGGCAATCAAGCCGGGTTAGGCAATATTCATAGCTATTTCACTTTTACCCACTGGTTTGATCCCCTCTCCCGGAGGAGGGTGTCACAAAAGTCCCCTCTCCCCCCGGGAGAGGGTTAGGGAGAGGGAGTTAACGGGACAGTGGTGAGCCTGTATATATATTCAACTGCCGATATAATGACGATTCGCGGTGCGTTTATCGCAGGTTCGAACGCCCCGCAGGGCTGAAAACCAGTAGATCACCGAACTTGGGGAGCTGTGATGGTCGGAAAACCAGGCTACGAGAAACAGGAGCGGCGGGTTGAGGCGCCGGAAGCTGCTGAAACGAAGCAGTTGAGCCTGGATAAGGCACTGGTGAAACTTTTCGATCTCTCGCTGGATATGCTTTGCGTGGCTGATTTTGATGGGTATTTTCGGATTATCAATGCAGCCTTTGAAAACACCCTGGGGCACGCCAGGCGGGTGCTGCTGAAGACACCGTCAATCGAGTTCGTTCATCCTGATGACAAAGCGGCAACCCTGGCAGCGAGGAAGCAGCTGGCGGGCGGTGAGCCCGTAGCCCACTTCGAGAACCGCTATCGCTGCGGGGATGGTTCATACAAGTGGCTCGCCTGGAATTCTGTGCCGGTGCCCGAAGAGGGTTTCGTGTATGCCGTGGCACGTGATATCACTGAGCAGAAAGCAATCCAGCAGGAGCTGGCATCTCAACGCGACCTGTTTGATAACGTCTTGTCGAATGTCCCCGCTTCAATATTCTGGAAAGACAGAAACTCGGTATACCTTGGCGTAAACGACCGCTTTGCACGCGACGCAGGCCTTCAGAGTCCGCAGGAACTCATCGGAAAAACAGACTATGACCTGGCCTGGACAAAGGAAGAGGCGGATTTTTACCGGGAATGTGACCGCAAGGTGATGGACAGCGGTGAACCGATGCTGAATATCGAGGAATCACAACAACAGGCCGATGGCAAGAAGATCGAACTTCTCACCAGCAAGGTACCGCTTCTGGACGCAGCGGGACAGGTAAGTGGGATGCTCGGCATCTACCTGGATATTACCAAGCGCAAGCAGGCGGAAATCACTTTGAGAAAAAGCGAGGCCCGTCTGCAAACCCTGTTTGACTCCGCAGCCGAATTTATTTTCGTCATCGATCCTGAGGGTGAAATTATTCAGGCCAACCGGTATGTCTACTCACAATCAGGCTATAAAGCAGAGGAGGTCATCGAAAGAAATATCAAGGAATTCTTTACCGAGGAGTCACAGTCTATTTGTGACTGTAATTTTCCGGGACTCCGGGAGAGTGGATACGCCCGGTCGGACATTGATTTCGTATGCAGCGATGGGCGCGTTATCCAGATGGAATGTTCGGCGACCGGCGTACCCGATGAAAACGGTGATTTCACCACGTTTTTAATCATTCAGCGGGACATGACCGAGCGTAAACGTGCCGCGACCGCCCTGGCCAACAGCGAGCGGCGGTTTCGCGCCATATTCAATTCCACCTACCAGTTCATCGGCGTCCTGGATCCCGATGGCATTTTACTCGAAGTCAATCAAACGGCGCTGGATTTTGGCGGGATCAGGCAAATGGATGTTGTCGGGCGCCCGTTCTGGGAAACCTATTGGTGGTGCTACTCGACTGAAGTCCAGGATCGACTCAAAGCCGCAGTCAGGGATGCCTCGCAAGGAAAGTCGGTATGTTATGAAGAGGATGTGCTCTCTAGAGACAACACCACGCGGACAATTGACTTCACGCTCAAACCAGTCACTAACCAGCAAGGCGAGACGGTACTCATTATTCCTGAGGGAAGGGATATCACTGATAGGAAGTGGGCGGAGGAAGAATTGCAGCGTCACCACCAGGAACTGGCACACGTCATTCGCCTCAGTACTATGGGAGAAATGGCCTCAGGTATGGCGCACGAATTAAATCAGCCGTTAGCTGCCCTGGTCAGTTACAATGGAACAGCAATAACACTGGTGAAATCACTTCCTTCACCACCACCGCAACTTCGCGGCATACTGGAGCGTGCCTCGGAACAGGCACAGCGTGCCGGCAACATTATCCGGCATCTTCGTGAGTTTGTCAGTAAGGGAAGCAACGATAAGCAGCCCCTGGATCTTGATGAAGTCATCAAGGATCTCAATATACTTCTCGGTTCGGAGCTGAAAAGTTCTAAAGTGAAGTTGGAATATTGTCTTGATGGCCGGGGTCGCAGGGTCATGGCCAATAAGGTTCAGATCGAGCAGGTAATGGTCAACCTGGTAAGGAACAGTGTTGAGGCCATACACAGTATTCATAATTATACCGGGAAGGTGATCCTGAAAACACGCATATTGAAGGATGAATCTATCGAAGTAACCGTGTCCGACAACGGACCGGGTATAGATCCCAGTATGATCGGCAAACTGTTCAATCCGTTTCAGACCAGCAAGGTAACGGGGATGGGGATGGGCTTATCCATCAGCCGCTCGATTATCGAGGCTCATGGGGGGAGCATATGGGCAGACGAGCAACACCATCATGGTGCGTTGTTTGGTTTCAGCCTGCCTGTGCGTGAATGAAACGCCGCCGATTCGCACACTGAACAGCTTTTGATTGAGAGCGAATTATTTCCGGTGTGCACGGCGGCACCCTACAGACTAACAGCAGATACTGCAGTTTGATCTACAGTGCGGTTACACCTGATTCACCCGTGCGGATACGGACGGCGTCATCCAGTTCATAGACAAAAACCTTTCCATCCCCGATCTTTCCGGTTCTGGCTACACTGTTGATGGTTTCGATGACCTGTTCCACCTGCGCAGCGTCTACCGCGACTTCAATCTTTGTTTTGGGTACAAAGTCCACATTGTATTCGATACCCCGATATAGCTCGGTGTGGCCTTTCTGACGACCAAAGTCCTTGACCTCCGTGGCCGTGAGGCTGAAGCCGAGATTGCCAATTGCTTCCTGGACACCCTCCAGTTTGAAGGATTTGATGATTGCTGATACCAGTTTCATAGATTCATCCTCAACAGTTGGTGCAGGCGTGGCTGATTCAGAATATTCTTTTTTATCCATCCTGGGAAGTGCGTAACCGAAACGGGCGCTTATCGTGCATGGGATTAATGTCATGCATGGTTAAAGGGCCTTAACGGGATAGCGGTGAGTCGGTGTAAACGGGTATCGCCGCTCTGCTGCGCGCCATGAGTGATTACTGTCTCGACTTGAGACGCATCTGAGTTTGTGTCACCAATGCTTTAAAACCTGTGAGCAGATGCCGTACTGTTAGCCGGGCATGGCTCCCATTTTTGGTGCATTTTGGTGTCCGATTCGGGCGGAAGGGATAGTGATTCCGCGCTATACTGAATTATTGCTTCGGGCACGGGCATTGCTATTAAACAGCTTATGTTGGAAAACACACTGGCTATCATTCTGGCGGGGGGCGCCGGTTCACGTCTGCACCCTCTGACCGACGACCGCGCAAAGCCCGCGGTCCCGTTTGGCGGCAAGTACCGTATCATCGATTTCACACTCGCCAACTGTCTGCATTCCGGGATCCGCCGCGTACTGGTCCTCACCCAGTACAAATCCCACTCCCTGCAAAAGCATTTGCGCGACGGCTGGTCGATATTCAACCCCGAATTGGGTGAATACATTACCCCGGTACCGCCGCAGATGCGCGTCGACGGGGCATGGTACACAGGTACGGCGAATGCGATTTATCAGAACCTGTACATGATTGAACGCAGCGAAGCCGATTGGGTTTTGATTCTGTCCGGTGACCACATCTACCGTATGGACTATGCGGAAATGATCAAAACGCACATTCAGCGGCAGGCTGCTGTCACCATTGCCTGTATGGAAGTCGCGCTCGACGAGGCGAATGCTTTCGGTGTCATGGAGGTCGACAGCGATTCACGGATCGTGGGTTTCGAGGAAAAGCCGGGACAGCCCATAGCGTCAGCGGACAACGCAGAACGAGCGCTGGTATCTATGGGGATTTGTGTTTTCAGCCGGCAGCTGTTAATGGATGAAATGCGCCGCGATCACGATAAGCCGGCATCCAGACATGATTTCGGCGGCGATATCCTGCCGTCGCTGGTTGCTTCGGGTAAAGCCTTTGCTTATCGTTTCGGCGGCGAACGCGGCCGGGTATCGCCGGACTGTTACTGGCGTGACGTGGGTACCATCGACGACTACTACGAGGCGAATATGAGCTTGCTCGATCCCCTGCCGCCACTCGATCTTTATCAAAAGGATTGGACCATTCGCACCTATGAGGGTCAAACACCACCGGCCAGGACCGTGCCGGGTGAGTCGGGTAACGAGGGTGTGTTCGTCAATTCGATCGTATCGGGAGGCGCGGTGATCGCCGGTGGCGGCGTGAATCATTCCATCCTGTTTTCCGGTGTTCGGGTGGGTGACGAAGCGATTGTTGAAGATGCTATTTTGTTCAACGATGTGGTGGTCGGCGATGGCGCTCAGGTCAAGCACTGCATTGTCGACAAGGGCGTGCTTATTCCGGCCGGGGAGTCGATCGGTGTAGATCGGCAACGCGACCGCGAACGCTTCGAGGTCTCGGAAAAAGGTATTATAGTGATAGCCAAGAATTACAGCTTCGATTGATGGAGTAACTGCTCTCCCGGATCCACTAGTTCCATTTGCCTTTTGGCGTACTGGCCGGCCGGAGTATGGAACTTGCATTTTCAATGAGCTCATCTTGCAACCCGGTGGTAGAGCCGCCAATATCTGCGATACGCCTCATCAGTGCAACAGCCGACGCGGCCTGTTCCCCGGTGAAACTGCTCAGGCTTGGGGACAGAACCGCATTGAGGCTGTTTCTGACTTCGTCACCTTTTCCCAGCAGATGGCTGCTGGAAATCAATAAACCTGCAGCGTCTTTCCTGGAAAGATGGAACTCGTTCTCGAAGATTTCAAGAATCGCGCGCTTCTCCTCCGTGCTCATATCTCCGTCGGCTTTTGCTGTGGCACTAATCAATAGGGCCGTTGCTTCCATCGGGCTGTCAAGTTTGAACACTGGATTCGCATCATAATGCTTTTTCCATTGTCGCCTGCGTTGCCACAGGAAGGGATTGAGTCCGCCAAGATCGATCCCCATTTCAGCCAAACGGTAAAGCAGCCACAATACTGTGACCAGAGACCCGAGCATACCCACGACTACATGCATCAAAAACCCTCATTCGGCTATACTGAGTGCCGCTTGATAGGCTGTGTCAGTACCTGACGCCCGGTGTATTACAGGACGTCTGCGACCTGTACCCAGTTAGGTTTGTACGATTTAGTACCTTAACGTCCAGCGCAGAAAATAATAAAGTGCAAACCGGGCAGTCGGTACGGGTTGTTGCTCAAAGTACGTTAAATCAGTCTGTTACAGCAGTGTTGTACGCTGCGTCCTGTCAATAACAGCTAAGGGCGGCCTTTACTCGGCCAGTGTTAAACCGCTTGGTACGCTTTCAGGCATATCATTACGCAAATCGATGCTGGCCGGGTCGGTCAGCGCATGCAGGAAGTCGATGATGCGGTCGACGTCCCGGTCGCTGTAGTGCATCGCCGGCAATTCATAAGCGGCTGCGGCTATGGCGTCCTTAGTGCTCTGATCTTCCATAACGACGAAGTCGATTTCATCCAGATCGCCTCTTGAGGGCAGGACAGCCTGACTCGTGTCGTAGGCATTCAGCGAATTTACCGCATCGATATGGTGATCCACGACGGCACGCAGGCTGTTGTAGCAACCGCTATGACCATAGGGTGCGGTCAGTGCAATGTTGCGCAATGTCGGTGTACGGAAGGTATACCGGTCGGCGGGGTCGCGGGTTACCTGTTCGCGGCCATAGTCCTCATGTCCCCTGACAGCAATACCGTCACCGTCACCTTTGCCCGGACCTATCTGCGGCATGGCAATGGCGTGGAAACTGTGATCGGTCTGGAACTTGCCGCTGTGACAATCGGCGCAGGCTTTGCCCTTCCTGTTTCCCTTGTAAAAGAGTTTCATCCCCTCCTGGGCATTTCTACTCATGGCGTGCTTGTCACCGCGCAGATAGCGGTCGAACGGGCTGTTGTCGGCTCGCCAGTTGGTGCCCTCAAACGCAGCAATGGCATTGGCGGCATGGGCGTAGGTGATGTCGGCGGCCTCACTGATATGGTTAGGATCACCTGGTGGAAAGGCGGCCTTGAACAGTTCCACATAGCCGTCCGTGTTTCGTAAACGGTCGGCAAGCAGTTCCCATAAAATCTCGAGGTCACCCTTGGCTGCAGCGTCCGCGATGCTGTTCCCGGCGATTCCCTTATCATCCGGTTGCCCGGCCATTTCGGCGGGCGATGTCACCGGGAACATGGCCTGACAGGCCAGCACGTTTTCGAGAGTATGCGGCAGGCGGTATCCAGCGGGTGTCTTGCAGCCGCTTGGGTATGATGGATCGACTTCTACACGACCGTCGTGGAAAAGCACCGTGAATTCGTGTGCGCCGAGGTTAAAGATCGGCGGTGCATTGCGCGGCACGCGCTCGTGGATGGCATCGCTACCCGATCCGGTGTCGCGGGTGACCCCCAGGCCGCGGCCGCCTTCCCCGACGGGCAGGGACAAGCCGTCACCGGTATCCGTCAGCGCATGGTGGCAGGTCGCACAGGAAATATTCATGTTACCGCTTAATAGCTTGTCAAACATGAGGTTCTTGCCCAGCTCCACTTTTTCCGGGCTGTGTTCACGGAAATCGGCATCGGTTACCGGGGCCGGCAGGTGAGGGTTATTCGGTTTGCCATTTTTCGCCAGCGCCGGGGCGCAGGCCAGAAATCCGCTGACAAGCAGAGTGCTAAGCAACATGTTATGTTTCATCTGAAGGTCTCCTGGAACAATAGAACGCTATGTGTCTTGTATGGGTTTTATTTGCCGGACGGCGCTTTGATGGTGTTTAAGTCAGCTGAAAAAGTTTTTATAGTTCTTCCCTGCAAGGGATGGCCGAAAAATTAGCAAAGCCGTACCGGTAATGGAATGTGACACAGTGACGCGCGGCAAATTGCCACAAGGGACGCAGCGGTCCGTGAAGTCTGATTAACACGGAGATCACATGATGATGTGGCGCAATACACAACACGGCTACGGACTGGTCAGCATCACCCTGCACTGGCTGGTCGCGCTCGCAGTCACAGGGCTGTTTGTGCTTGGCTTGTGGATGGTTGACCTGGGTTATTATAACCGCTGGTACCAGCGGGCTCCGGACATCCACAAGAGCGTCGGTGTGTTGCTGTTTGGCGTCATGCTGGCGCGCGTTGTCTGGCGCTACAGTAATCCACGCCCTGACGCGATGGGTTCCGCCAGGGAAAGGAAGGTCGCTGCCTGGGTGCATCGAATGCTGTATGCATTAATGTATATGCTGATGTTGAGTGGTTATCTGATTCCCACCGCCGACGGCCGTGGTATCGATGTGTTCGGCCTGTTCAGGATACCCGCCGGCATCAGCGGCCTGCAAAACCAGGCTGACGTCGCCGGTAAAGTGCACGAGTTGCTCGCCTTTGCCCTGATCACTCTGACCATCTTGCACACACTGGCGGCACTGAAACACCATCTGGTGGACCGTGATCAGGCATTGAGACGCATGCTCGGTATCAAACACTGAGGAAGCTCGGATCTATTGAATGAACCACCGCAGGCTGCGTACGGCGCACCCTGCCTTTATTAATCGACAGGAGTTGCCATGAAATTCAAACTGCTAAGCAAACTTGCCTTGATAATTGTATTTACAGTCCCACCTCTGTTACAGGCCGCCGATTACGTGATCGACACTGAAAAAGCGCACGCCTTTATCCAGTTTCGCATCAAACATCTTGGTTATAGCTGGTTACTTGGGCGCTTCAACGACTTTGACGGTACCTTCTCTTATGACGAGGCCAATCCCGCGGCGTCCAAGGTGGAAGTTACCATTAAAACCGCAAGTATCGATTCAAATCATGCCGAACGTGACAAGCATCTGCGTGGTGAGGAGTTCCTGGAAGTCGACAAGTTTCCGCAAGCGACATTCGTCGGTACCGGGTTCACGGAAAACGATGACAAGACAGCTGTTCTGAACGGTAATCTGACCCTGCACGGCGTTACCCGGCCGGTGAGTCTCGCTGTAAAACATATCGGTCATGGCCCCGATCCCTGGGGTGGAAAGCGGCGCGGTTTCGAAGCTACGACCGCCCTTAAACTCGCTGACTACAACATCGATTTTGACCTGGGACCCGCCGCCCGGGAGGTTGAGCTCTTCCTTTCGGTCGAGGGTATAGAACAGTAATCAGGCTAGGGTCATGGAATCTGCTGCGCTGTCCCCGCCGCCCCTGCGGATTGCTATCAGCAGTTGCCTGCTCGGCAACCAGGTGCGCTACGACGCCGGGCACAAGCACAACGCCTACATCACGCAGACACTTGGCGAGTATTTCGAGTTTGTCCCGTTCTGCCCGGAAGTGGCGATCGGTCTGGGTATCCCCCGGCCACCAATCCGGCTGGTCAGCATCGACGGTTCGATACGCGTGCGCGGTGTCAACAACCCGCAGCAGGATGTCACCGGGGCACTGATTGAAAACGCTGAGGCGGTGGCGCGCCAGTTGCGGAATGTGAGCGGTTATCTGTTCAAAACGGGTTCACCTAGTTGCGGCATGGAACGCGTCAAGGTCTACCATGCGCAGTCGGGGCATGCGCTGGGAAGCAGCCCCGGCATGTTCGCAGCAACCATTATGCGGGCCTTGCCCGAGCTGCCCGTGGAAGAAGAGGGCCGGCTCACGGATCCTCGCCTGCGCGAAAACTTTATCGAGCGCGTGTTTATCTATCACCGTTGGCATGGCTACCTTGCCGGCGGTATGACGCCGGCGGCGCTGGTGGATTTTCATACCCGCCATAAGTTCAGCGTGCTGGCCCACGACGAGCCGTCCTACCGTGATCTCGGCCGGCTGGTTGCCGGTGCAGGTGAGCGCGAGACCGGCGAGGCCGCCGGGGAGTACATTCGCGTGTTGATGCGGGCACTGGCCAAAATAGCCACAGCGAAGCAGCACGCCAACGTGCTGATGCATATCATGGGTTTTTTCAAGGCTGATATTGACAGTGACGACAAGGCCGAGTTGCTGGACCTTATCGATGCCTATCGTCAGGAACAGGTTCCGCTCATAGTGCCGATGACGCTGATCCATCACCACCTGCGTGTTCATCCCAACGACTATCTCAGTAGCCAGTTCTATATTAATCCGCATCCAAGCGAACTGATGTTGCGCAACCGGATATGAGGTCCGGGGTCAACAAACCACCGCGGCGGGCGGCAGACCCGTGACAAACGCTCATGCGCTGCAGCTTTTTCGGCTACACTGAACTAAATAATAACGTTGTTGTTCAGTTAACCCCCTTTCCCACCGGAGGGTGTCGTAAAAGTACCTTCTCCCTCCGGGAGAGGGGGCTTTTGCGACACCCCTGGAGTGAGAAGGGGCCAGAGCCAAACTTTTACAACACCCTCCGGAGGGAGGGAATTCTCTAACTAGAGGAGATAACGATGAATGCAATTGATTTGCTAGGCACGTTGATGAACAGCAGTATGTCGCGATCCAGCGGTCGCCGCATTGAAAATTCCATAGGGAGCGGCGGGATAGGGGCGCCCGGCGGAATCCTCGGCCAGGTGCTTGGCGGCGCTACCGGCTCCGCGGCCGGTTCCGGAGGTTTAATGGACATGCTGGGAAAAATGGCCGGCTCGCTGTCCCAGGGAGGTTCGGGCGGGGCTGTGCCGGCCGGCACGGGGACCGGTAGCACCGGTGGTGGTTTGCTCGGCAGCCTCGCAGGTGCGCTGTTCGGAGGTGGCGCCGGTTCCACGAGGTCAACGGCGGGCGCCGGCGGCATGGCGGTACTGGGTGGCCTGGCGCTCGAGGCGCTGCGCAGGATGGGTGGTACCGGTGGCGCTGCGCAATCCCTGGATATTGACGATGCGACGCGTCTGGTTGCCGGGCTGCGCCAGCCGGCGAACGCAGAGGAAGAGCAGCAGGTGATGGATGTCGCCAGCCTGACCGTGAAGGCAATGATCAACGCCGCCAAGGCCGATGGCCGTATCGACGAGACGGAGACCGAGCGTATCGTCGGCAAGCTCAAGGAAGGGGGTATTGACGATGAGGAGCAGCGCTTCGTGGCCGCGGAGATGCGTAAACCGATGGACATAGACGGCATTGTGCGTGCGGTTCCGAATCAGCAGGTGGCGATGCAGATCTATGCGGCGTCGCTGCTCGCCATTGAGGTGGACACCGATAAGGAGAGACGCTATCTGCAGGACCTTGCTGCAGCGCTGCGACTGGATGACAGTGCGGTGAGTCATCTGCACAGTGCACTCGGTGTGGCCTGAGTGCGCTGAGAGGGGGCGTTTGCAGCGGGGTGTCTGCCGGGATCGGCGGGGGAACGTGTTGATGAGACCTTTCTGCTGCACAGAACAGTGAACTTTTGTTGCAGAAGTATTGTATTGTTTCCCGCAGGCACTATATTGCCGTTATCGGCCTTGCAGTGAACAGATTCAAAAGAGAAACAATGATGAAAACCAGTAGCTCTATCTATTTTATTCCGCTCTTGATCGCCGTCATCCTGGCAGGCTGCGCGACAGGGCCGACGCTCACACAAGAGCAGATTCTGGGGCAGTACGAGCAGATTGCGAAACTCGACAAGGGTCTCAGGGATGCGGCAGCGCAGGGTGTAGACAACCTGGCGCCGGACGGTTATCGCGCCGCCAGGCAACAATTGGATGAAGCTGTCAGCGAAGCCGGGGCAGACCGTTCGGGGACCGCGAACTCGGCTGCTACCGGCGGTTTGCAGAAGTTGGCGAAAGCCAATGAAAACGCCGAGCTCAGCCGGGAGCTGCTGCGGGATGTCCTGGAGGCACGCGACAGGGCCTACCGCGCCGGTTCGGCCAGCGTCTTCCCGGACAGCACGGAAGATCTTGATACCGATTTGCGCAAGGTGGCCAGCCTGGTCGAACGCGGCAGGCTGGAGGACGCCAAGCAGCGTCGCCAGCGGCTGGTCGCCGGTTACGAGCAGCTGGAGCTGGCGGCCTTGCAGGAAGGAACGGTTGAAGCTGCCCAGGCGGCCATAGAAGATGCCAGGAAGAAAGATGCGGACAAGATTGCACCCAAGACATTCAAGCTCGCCGAGGAAGAAATGCAACTGGCGCGATCGGTGCTGGAGGCGGATCGCAGCAAGACTGACAAGGCCAATGCCCATGCCATGCGTGCCAAGTGGCTGGCCGAGAGGAGTGCCGCAATCAGGGAACTGGTCAAGGATTTTGAACGGCGTGACTATAGCCGCGAAGACCTGGTGCTCTGGTACCAGAAACAACTGAGCGACATCAGCGAGCCGCTGGGCGCGGAACTGCCTTTTAACGAAGCGAACCGCAACGTGGTGCTGGGTATGCAACAGTCCATCAAGGAACTGATGAGACAGCGTGATGACACGGCGGCGCAACGATCCCAGTACGAACAGGAGCTGTCGCTGAGCGCCGAGCAGCGCGCTGCTATCGACAAGGTGCAGTCGCTGTTCACCCCGGCCGAAGCCAATGTCTTTCAGCAGCGCCGGAACGTCCTGATCTCTGCGCACGGTTTTCGCTTCCGGCCTGGCAGCAGCGAGATCGGAACCGACAACTTCGCATTGATGAACAGGATAATCCAGGCGGTAAAGACTTTCCCGGAGAGTCATATCGAGATATCGGGTCACACCGACTCGACCGGCGGCGCGGCGGTCAACAGGAACCTGTCACGGGCCCGGGCGGAGAATGTGGCCAGATTCCTGGTCGAGGTCGGTGATATTCCGGCCAGCCGCATCATCGCGACCGGCTATGGGGAGGAGCGGCCGGTTGCCAGCAATGAAACTCCGCAGGGTCGTGCGGCTAACCGGCGCGTCGAGGTTTTGATCAACAACCGGTAAACGCCTAAAAAAACGGCGACCTGAGGAAGGCCGCCAAAATGAAGGCGAGATGAAATCTGTCTTACCGGAATCGGGTGATAACCGCATCCAGTATATACAGGCTACGAGCAGACTGTTTCGGTAATATTTCACAAATCCGGTAATTTGTAACAAAGTGTTTCACAGGGATTCTATGGCGGGCCGGCTTTTAGCCGTAACTGGAAGCCACCAGCTTTAGACGGTGGCGTATTCACAGGCATACAGCCGACATCCATAATTCGGACCGTACCGGGCGCGATTAATTACTGGCATTCCACCGCACGCGCCATCCGCACGTCGTTAGTTGCGCTGAATTCATCAAAGCTTTGGATGGTGGGCGCGAAGCCATCCGCGTAGACCTGCCGCTTGACCGTGCCATCATTTTCGCGTGGCAGACCGGTCAGAGATAACGGCCCATCCGGATTACAGGAGAACATGAATTGCCCGCTGGCTAACACCATGGAGCAAAGGCCGGTGCCATCCGCGGTTTGCACCGTACCACTCAGGTCAACGGTGTCCCCGGATGCTGGCGGGGCGGTATCTGCGCTGCTGGTGGCAAGGGTTTCTATCACAGACGGATTCTGTGTGTACATCTGCTTGAAGGCACTGACTCGGCCGCCGCTGCTGTGCAAGCCGTCCACAAAGCTGGGGCTGACGGCCTGATAGAGCAGGCGGGCTTCCACGCTGTACGGGCCGTTCGGGGAACCGAGTGGAATGCGGTAGTGTACCGTATCGCTGCCACTGCCCTGCTGGCTGTTGGCGGTATTGAAATCAGGGTCATTGTCAACGCCGACGGGTCTGGTCTGCGGTTCAATGCTGTCGGCCTGCCTGTTGGTGAAGCCTTCCGGCGGATACGGTTGTCTTTCAGATAACTGTTGGCGTGCAGCAGGATATGGGTGATGTGGCCATTGCTGTCACCCAGCACCGGTTCATAGAGAGCGATCTGGGCGGGATCATCGATGACATCCCGATGGGGTTCGAAGCAGTCGGCGTTGCTGAATTCCGCCGTTTTTCTGACCGCCAGACGCGCGTTGTCTGTCGAGATCCTGCCTTGCGCATCCGCTGCACCCGATTCGAAAATGACCTGGCCGCCCGCGTCCCTCGCCGTCAGCTGTATCCACATACGGCGACTCGGATAACCGGTCGGCAGCTTGTGACCGCTCTCGTTGGTGATGCGGACATTGATGCCGTCTACAATATGCTGTTCGGGCAGGTGAAAACTCAGTCAAGATTTAAGTACGAGTGCAATAGTTGCCACGGTACTGCCGCCGAGTTTGTGCGGAAGTCATTAGAGCGTCGCGACGGTGTACTCTACTGTCGTGACAGTGAATATCAGGCCCGTCTCTTTCTCGACAATCATAGGGATCTGAATCCAGATGATGTCGAGTTTTTCATTAATGTTCTTACGCGTATCGCCCATGAGGTTTATCGGCCTTAGTTCCGGAATACCTCTAACGAGGAATAGGGGAGGTCAATTAGGGCTGTACTCGGCAGTAGAGGCTTCAAACTACCTGATTGATTATTCTGGTCTTGGAAAAAAAGGCGGCCTGAGGAAAGCCGCCAAAAGGAGGAAGAGATGAAACCTGTCTCGCCGGATTCAAACGATGACCAGATGTCAGCATATGCAGACTACGACCAGACCGTTTCTGTAATATTTCACAAATCCGCTAAAGTGTAACAACGTGTTTCACGAGAAAAGTTTAATCCCTTTCCTGAAGCTGTTCTGAAGCACTCTGTAACACTATCGCTTCGAGGCGAAATTAGGCGATAGAGATCAAGGTGGCGGCTTGTTTGATCGGTAAAGGCATCGCTTTTGTCAATGAGTCGTCATGCCGGTTTCTCAACTAAGCAAAGGAGTGAATATATGAAGCAATTGTTAACAGCCGCACTGGTATCGACAGCGATGGTCACACTTCCCAGTGTTTGGGCATCACGCTAATGATCGACACCATTTTGATGGACACGCCGTATGCCGAGATGCCCGTGGGTGATATTGCCGTGGAGATGAACGATGTCATGACGACCACTATTATGGTGCGAGCGATACCCCAGCCGTAAAATATCATCGATGAGAGAATTCTGGTTTATGCTGCCATGCTCGACGGTGAAGTAGATGTCAACATCAGCTTCAGCGACAACGGGGGCGTGATAATGACCATTACGCAGACGGAAATCCCGTACTGGTTAGTCGATATCAGGAGTCTGTAAACGTGAAAGCGAAAACAGTTTTTGTTAGCACACTGTTGTCGCCATCATGTCCAATGGCGTGGCGATGGGGCATCAGCACCACAGAATGCAGAGTCATATGTCCCACGGTCAGGGCAAGGCCGAGCAGCACCGCTCTGACAGGGCCCTCCGGTAGGACCGTGATCGGGAGCAGTACCGTGGCCCGGATGCCGAGCGAGACAAACAGAAGGCAAAAGCCAAGCAGTTTGCGAAATAATCGGGCGGCGGCCATCAATAAGCCGGTATAGCGATGCCGGCTCGGCGGGCTGTGCGGATGATGCCAGGGATAGCGTGTCAGTGCGCGCCCCTGTCAATCGGTTAAGCCCTGGCTGTCCGTGTTATAGAAATCTGTATGGTTTTCGTTCCATCGCCAACCACTTCAGTATCTCACCCTACCTTTCAAGTCATTCCGACACGGCATTAACTTCCATGTTCATATCGTGATTTAGCGACAGATCGAACTTGCCGATCTTGTCAATGCATTTTCAATTCGCTATCACTTGTAGTAGTTATTGTGCAACCTTAATTTTTGGCAGCGGACTGTATTCCAAATTCTTAAAGCGTTACGCGTTGCCTGCGCTGTTTTACCGCAGCAGCGGTTACGGTCTGTTCACATTGCATAAAACTTTAGGGTGCGACAAAAGCGCGCACCACCCCCCGGTTTTGCTAACGTGTTTCATTGCCTGCGCCAATGGCTTGCTGTGTCCCAGCTTCATCCCCAGATCGAAGGTATAAGCCCTGACCTCCTTGAGCATTTCCTGTGAAGCCACTTCAATGACGCGCGAAAGGCTGTTTATCTGGGCATCGAGAGCTGCCTTCCTGAAATAGGAACCGGCAAATAAGGACAGCACGATCGCTACAATGCCAACCATTGTAAAAATGGCCACTGTAACCGCCTTTATGGATAATGCCTCTATACGCATCTGCAGGGTGTTAAATCCAGAACCGGGTCGCGCGCTTATTCAGTAATGACCGGCAACCTCTTTTCTGTCCATTCCTCCCAGCCACCGCGAAACCAGAAAATATTCGTGTAACCCCACTTAACCGCCTTGTTGATAGAGTCAGAACTTCTCAAACAGCGTGCACCATTGCAGTAAAACAGCACAGCCTGAGTTCTGTCGGGTGCAATTGCTTCCAGATCATCAAGTGCCAGCTTCGTATTGAGAATGTTTACGGCGCCTTCTATATGGCCTTTTAAATATTCTGTTTTCTTCCGGGAATCGATAATAATGATGTCAGGATTCGACAGTATCAGGTCCACCACTTCTTCTGCGGAAACGCTGGTTGCAGCCGGTATATTCTCAGGCGCATAGGGTTTCTCGACCGCAGACAAACTACCCGAAAAAAACACCTGTATGTAAATGAATGTAAATGTTTTTATGAAAAATTATGGCGAAGAACCATCGGGAAGCCCTTTGATTGGGTTGTCGTGGTGTGCCAGTGGTAATCTGGCGAGTAAACATAACCATGAAAAGAGATTCAGGGCAAAGATAATGTAAGAACTCCATACTGGCGGATTCCGGTTCGATAAAACTGTTCTGTTTTTTGCGGGCGGCGTTGTCAACTCCCTCTATAGTAACGCCGTCGACGGCAGGTCTCTAGCCGGGTTGGCCCGCCTCCTTATTATCAGCTGCGGGTTCAACACCTCGTTCCGGTGGCTGCAATCGATTCAGGGTGGCGTAGAGCACCGGCACTACAACCATGGTGAGCATGGTACCGAAGGTGAGGCCAAACATGATGGTAATTGCCATGCCAATCCAGAACACATCCTGTAGCAGCGGGGCCACGCCCAGT
>Ga0209456_10000565_pt1 | contig 19848 bp, 17 predicted proteins | sample COG_11_FD_184755 | JGI IMG/M metagenome (GOLD analysis project Ga0209456, IMG submission 184755) | Pelagic marine sediment microbial communities from the LTER site Helgoland, North Sea, for post-phytoplankton bloom and carbon turnover... | ecosystem: Environmental > Aquatic > Marine > Neritic...
CTGACTAACGGCTCACAAGTCGCTGATCTTTCCAATGTGCGCGCCTTCTCCGTGGTACCCGTACCGGCTGCCGTCTGGCTGTTTGGCACCGGCCTGCTGGGCCTGGTAGGCATTGCCCGCAGAAAACGCAGCTGACCCTTTAATATAATATCTACTCCGTACAATAAACGGCCACACATAACGGTGTGGCCGTTTTTTTTTTGCGCGCCACAAAGAAGACGTCGGGGCATTCAGAAACCGTCTTTTGACAGCTCAGGCATGAGGCTCTATAAAGGATCGAACTACGCGGGTGTAGTTCAATGGTAGAACTGGAGCTTCCCAAGCTTCAAACGTGGGTTCGATTCCCATCACCCGCTCCATCCTCTGCCCCGGCATCCCCATAAATTTATTTATACGCCTATAAATAAACCATAGTTGTATTATTAGTAAATAGTAATATAATGAATATCGAATCTTGGGCAGGCGCTCTGGAAAAATTCTAAACCGTTTTCTTTATAAATAAACATCGGAGATACAAATCATGAATAAGATTGCGCTCACAATGACAGCGGCAACTATCGTAATTGCCTCGACCGCGGCCTCTGCCTGGGGTCCTTATAATGACTATGGCTACAACAACGGCTACGGCGACTTCCTGGGTGACGTCGATGGCGGCTTCAGCTTCGGCTTCAGCGGCCACGGCAGCGGCCGTGGTTATGGCCGCGGTTACAATCGTTACTACGACGGTTATGGCCCTTACGGCTACGGCTATGCCCCGTACGGCTATGGCGCCCCGGTTGCCCCGGTTGCCCCGGCTGTCGAGATGACCGCCGAGCAGAAGGAGGCCATTGCCAATCAGCAGGCCCGGTTCATCGAGAACATGCAGAATACCCAGAAGCAGGCGGCCGAGCAGTTCCAGGCGATGCAGAAGCAGGCTGCGGAGGCCCAGAAGCAGGCCGCCGAGCACTTCCAGGCCATCCAGAAGCAGCAGGCCGAGCAGTTTGCCAACCTGCCGCAGACGGCGGCCTACCCGGCTGATCCGTTCTTCGCCCAGGATCCGATCTTCGCCCAGATGGACGCCCAGCACGACGCCGCCATCAAGGCCATGGACGCCGAGCGTGATGCCCGTATCAAGGTACTGGATGCCGAGCGTGACGCCCGCATGAAGGCGCTGGACGCCGAGCGTGGCGCACGCACCAGAACCCTGGGTCCCGACCGCGAGACTCGCAAGAAGGAAATGGACGCTCGCATGGAAGAGTTCCGCAAGGCTGCCGAAGAGCGTCGTGCGGCGCGCGAGGAAGCCTACCAGGCCCGCCTGGGAGAGCGTACCGTCAATGTCGAAGCTGACAAAGGTATCTAAACAACCCGTCAGCTGATCCCGGCACTTCTCAGTGCCGGAACAGTCGAAGAGGGCGTGTGGTTTTCCACGCGCCCTCTTTTTTTGTCAGCGAAACGTGACAGTCAGTCCACTAAAATTTACAAATCAGCATCCAATGTGAATTATCATACTCAGTATCGCCACGGCACATCGGGGCCACAGGCAGAATAAGGAAAGACTATGGGCAAGTTACTGAAAATCCTCTTCTCACTGGCGGGAATCCTGGTACTCCTGCTGATCGTCGCCATCGTGGTACTGCCGATGGTGGTGGACCCGAACGACTACAAGGATGACATCACCGCCGCGGTAAAGGACAAGACCGGGCGGACACTCGAGATCGACGGGGACATCGCCCTGTCGGTGTTCCCGTGGCTGGGGATGGATATCGGGCCGACCCGCCTGGGCAACGCGGCCGGTTTCGAGGCACCGCACATGGCGAGCATGGAGGCCGTCGAGGTCCGGGTCAAACTGCTGCCGCTGTTGAAAAAGGCACTGGAGGTCGACACGGTCAGGCTGGCGGGCCTGCGGCTCAACCTGGCGAAGAATGCCCAGGGTGTCACCAACTGGGATGACCTGGTCGAGGCGGCCGGCAAGGAAGACGAGGCAAAGGAAGAAAAAGCGGATGATGGCGGCGCAGGTCTGAAAGACATCGGGATCGGCGGCATCGAGATAACGGATGCACAGCTGGTGTGGGATGACCGTGCCGCGGGCAGCCGCTACGAGATCAACGACCTGTCGCTGACCACCGGCGGGATCGAGCCGGGCGAGGCCTTTGATCTCGACCTGGGCTTCAGGCTGGCGGCCAGCGAGCCGGCCATTGACGGCAGGTTCACCCTGGATGGAAAGGTGCTGGTGACCGAGGGTGTGCAGGGCGTCAACATCGATGCTGCGCGCATCGGCGTCGATGCGACCGGCAAGGGCCTGCCGGGCGGGAAACTGCAGGTCAAGCTCGGCAGTGACGTGGCACTCGACCTGGCGGCCGGCACCCTGTCGTTACCGAACCTGAAGCTGGATGCCTACAACCTCGCCATGACCGGCACGGTGTCCGGTACGAACGTCAACGGCGAGGATGCAAAGTTTACGGGCAATCTCAAGGTGGCCGGCTTTTCACCGCGCGAGCTGATCAAGGCACTGGGCCAGCCGGTACCGGAGACCGCCGACAGCAGTGTGCTCAACAAGGCCGATGCCAGCCTCGACTGGGACGCATCGACAAAGCATTTCAACGCCGGCAAGGTACTGCTGCACCTCGATGACACCACGATCAACGGATCACTGGGCGTGCGTTCCTTCGAAACGCAGGCAGTGGTCTTCAAGCTGGCCGTGGACCGCATCAATGCAGACCGCTATATGCCGCCACCACCGCCGGAAGGCGAACAACCTGCAGAAAAGGCAAAATCCGGCGAGGCGGCCGAGCTGCCGATGGAGGCCCTGCGCAAGCTGAACCTGGACGGCACGATTACCATCACCGAGATGACGGCGATCAACATGAAATACCGTGACGCGAAACTGCAGGTCCGGGCGAAGAACGGTGTGGTGCGACTGAACCCGTTTGGCGCCAGTATGTACCAGGGCAGCTACAACGGCGACATCACCCTGGATGTGCGCAATAAAAAGCCGCGCCTGTCCGTCAACGAGCGTATATCCGGCGTGCAGGCCGGTCCGCTGTTGCTGGACCTCACCGGCAAAGATCGCCTGCAGGGCAAGGCGGATGTGACGGCAAAATTCACGGCGACCGGGATCACGCCGGACGAGATCAAGCAGACGGTCAGTGGCCAGGCGGCGTTTTCGTTTTCCGAGGGTGCCGTCAAGGGTGTGAATGTCGCCTCTCTGATCCGCAAGGCCCAGGCCGCGCTCAAGGGGCAGTCGGCACCAGCGGGCGACCAGCCCAACCAGACAGATTTTGCCTTACTCAAGGGCACGGCGAATGTGACCAACGGCCTGGTCACCAACGATGACCTGATCCTGCAGTCGCCGTTCCTGCGCATCACCGGCAAGGGGCAGACGCACCTGGCCAAAGAAACCATCGACTATACCCTGACGACCAAGCTGGTGGGCTCGCTGGAAGGCCAGGGCGGCAAGTCGCTCGAGGAACTGAAAGGGGTGTCCATCCCGGTGCTGGTCGGCGGTACCTACAGCAAGCCGACCTACAAACCGGACCTCAGCGCGGCGCTGTCTGACGCGGCCAAGGCCAAGGTGGAAGAGAAGGTCGATGAGCAAAAGGAAAAGATCCAGGAAAAGATCGAGAAAAAGATTGGCGACAAGCTGGGTGACGATTTGCTGAAAGGCCTGTTCAAGTAATTACTGCAGTTGCGATGAGAGGCCTGGTCGCGCTGATCCTGCTGGCGCCCGCGCTTGCCAGTGCGGGCAAGATCCTGGATTCGTCGGTGACCCTTGAAGACGGCGTGTATGCCATCGCTGTCGATGCGCGCATCATTGCCCCGCCGGATACCGTCTTCGGGTTCCTCACTGACTACGACCATCTTACCGCGATCAATTCATCCATCCGGGAAAGCAACATCGTCCGCACCTACAGCCCGGTGAAGCACCGGGTACGTACCCGCATTCGTGCCTGCATCCTGTTTTTCTGTCGCAGTGTGCTGCAGGTGCAGGACATCGAGCGGCAGGACAAACACCTGCTGGTTGCACATATCATTCCGGAGCTGAGTGATTTCAGGCAGGGCCGGGCCGAGTGGCGCCTGTCCGATGCGACCGGTGCGACCGACATGCATTTCACGGCGCGACTCGAGCCGGCATTCTGGGTGCCGCCTGTCATCGGTCCCTGGCTGTTCAGGCACAAGATTGTCAGTGAATTGCTGGAGAGCGCAGCGCACATGGAAACGGCTGCCCTCAAGGCATCCGGTCAGTGAAGGCGGCCGACTTCAGCCGGCAGGTGCTCGACTGGTACGCCGTGCATGGCCGCCGTGACCTGCCGTGGCAGCACCGGCCCGTGCCGTACCGGGTCTGGGTCTCGGAGATCATGCTGCAGCAGACGCAGGTGGCCACGGTGATACCCTACTATGAGCGCTTCATGGAGCGCTTTCCCGACATCGCCGCACTGGCCGGGGCGGAGCCGGACCAGGTGCTGCATTACTGGTCCGGCCTGGGCTATTACGCCCGTGCCCGGCACCTGCATGCCGCGGCGCAACAGGTCGTCGACCGGCATGCCGGCCGCTTTCCGGAAGTTTACGACGAGGTTGTCGGCCTGCCCGGCGTCGGGCGGTCGACGGCCGGCGCCATCCTGTCGCTTGCCTGCGGTCAGCGTTATCCGATTCTCGACGGCAACGTGAAGCGTGTACTGGCGCGGTTTCATACCGTCGATGGCTGGCCCGGCAACACGCGGGTCCAGAAGACACTCTGGGAACTGGCGGACCGGCATACCCCGCAAAACGATGTCGCCGCCTACACGCAGGCGATCATGGACCTGGGCGCAACGGTCTGTACGCGCGCACAGCCGGCCTGCAGCCACTGTCCGGTGCGCGCGGGCTGTGCCGCCCGGGCAGCGGCCTGCCAGGCGGATTACCCGGCGCCCCGGCCGAAAAAGACCCTGCCGGTGCGCGAAGTGGCCATGTTACTGATCGCCAATGACCGGCATGAGCTGCTGCTGGAGAAGCGCCCCCCGTCCGGAATCTGGGGCGGGCTGTGGGGCCTGCCGGAAATCGAGACGAGTGCTGATATAACGCACTGGTGCCGGTCTGAACTGGGCCTGCAGGTGGTGCGGTCCCGTAAATGGCCGGTGCTGCGCCATACCTTCAGCCATTTTCACCTCGATATCATCCCGGTGCATGCCGAGATCAGCGGCCAGGCCGACCGGGTAATGGAAGCGGGGCACCGGCTTTGGTATAAACCTGAGGGTAATGACGAACGGGGGCTGGCGGCCCCGGTCGCGAAACTGATAGAGCGGTTTGGCAACAGGCCACAAGAGAGGAATCCATGACGCGCACCGTACACTGTGTAAAGCTCGGCAAGGAAGCGGAAGGGCTGGACGCACCGACCTACCCGGGTGAACTGGGCCAGCGGATCTTCGACAATGTCTCGAAGGAGGCGTGGAAGATGTGGCTTGGCCAGCAGACCATCCTGATTAACGAGCACCGCATTACGCCGATCGATCCCGAGGCCAGGAAATTCCTGGAAACGGAAATGGAGAAATTCTTCTTCGGCGGCGGCTCCGAAATGCCCGGCGGTTTCGTCATGCCCGGCAAGCCGGATCAGTAATTCGCCACAGCACCACACGATAAAATATATTGCTTGAACCCGGATAACATCGCTGTAGGAGCGCACCGCGTGCGCGATTAAAAGACTTGATTGTGTGTTAATGACCACGCATGTATCTCAGAGCCCCGTCATTCCCGCGCACGACTGCAGGGATGCAGGAGGTAGAGCAATGCATGGAGCAATTGCCGAGGCGGGAATCCAGTCTGAAACTATCAACTACAGATAAAATCATCTGGAATAAGGATTCAGGGTAAGAGTGTTAATTATTCAAAATATATTGGACGCCTGTGTACATATTTACCACTGGATTCCCGCCTGCGCGGGAATGACGGGATAAAATTTTTTCCCGTTGCTTATCTCTATGACTATGGGAAAATCTAATGATTCTTTACGGCTTTGCTGTGAACAATGATAATTAGACGCCTTACTCGCGGGCAAGCATGCCTTACTAACTGTTGTATTATCAACAAGAGAAAGATAGTTTGCACAGAGACAAACGATAAATGAGCGTAAGCAAATGAAAGGCATCATCCTCGCCGGTGGCAGTGGCACGCGCCTCTATCCGCTCACCCGCGCGGTCAGCAAGCAGCTCATGCCGGTGTATGACAAGCCGCTGGTCTATTACCCGCTGTCCACGCTGATGCTCGCCGGCATCCGGGATGTGCTGCTGATTTCCACGCCGCAGGATCTGCCGAATTTCCAGGCACTGCTGGGCGATGGCAGCCAGCTTGGCATCAGTATCGAGTATGCGGAGCAGGCAAGGCCGGGTGGCCTGCCGGAGGCCTTTCTCATCGGTCGGGAATTCATCGACGGACAGCCTGTCTGCCTCGTACTCGGTGACAACATTTTCTACGGTCACCAGCTGGCCGGGCTGTTGTCTGCCGCGACCAGTCTGACCGAGGGCGCCACGGTGTTCGCCTACCGCGTGAGCGATCCGCAGCGTTACGGTGTGATCGAGTTCGATGCGGATCGCAAGGTGCTCGGTATCGAGGAAAAGCCCGCACAGCCGAAGTCGAACTTTGCCGTGACCGGCCTGTACTTCTACGATGGACAGGTCTCCGATATTGCCGCGCAACTGAAACCGTCCGCACGCGGTGAGCTCGAGATTACCGATGTCATTTTGACCTATCTGCAACAGCAGTCGCTCAACGTCGAACTGCTCGGGCGCGGTACTGCCTGGCTGGATACCGGCACTCACGAGGCACTGCTGCAGGCCGCGACCTATATCGAGGCCATCGAACAACGCCAGGGCCTGAAGGTGTCATGCATCGAGGAGATCGCCTGGCGGATGGGCTTCATTTCCTCGGCAGAGTTGGAAAGCCTGGCAGCCGAATTCGCCGGCAGCAGTTACGGCGAGTATCTGACCGACGTGCTGGAGGAAGCGTAGTCGTTCATGAAAGTCATTCCCGCCGAACACCCGGAAGTACTCATTATCGAGCCGGATGTTTTCGGTGATGCGCGCGGTTTCTTCATGGAGACCTGGCACCAGGCGAAATTTGCCGAACACGGTATTGCCGAAACGTTTGTGCAGGACAACCATTCCCGTTCCGCACGGGGCGTCCTGCGTGGCCTGCATTACCAGCTGAGACACCCGCAGGGAAAACTGCTGTGGGCGGTCAATGGCACCGTCTTCGATGTGGCCGTGGATATCCGGCGTGGTTCGCCGCGCTTCGGGCAATGGGCGGGTATCGAGTTGTCCGACAGCAACCGGCGCCAGGTGTACGTGCCGCCCGGCTTTGCGCACGGCTTTTGCGTGCTGAGCGAGCAGGTGGATATCATCTACAAGTGTACGGATTTCTACCTGCCGGACGACGAGTACGGGATTGCCTGGGATGACCCTGAACTCGCGATTGCCTGGCCGCCGATGGATTACGCGCTGTCGGACCGCGACCGGCAACTGCCGGGTCTCTCGGAGAACAGCAATCTGCCAGACTACCGGGCCGCCTGATGAAAGTGCTGGTCACGGGAGGCAGCGGCCAGCTGGGCAGCGAAGTCGTTCAGCGTCTGCAACGGGCAGATTATCAGGTCATCGCGCCGCACCGGAATGACATGGACTTCATGCAGCCGGATACGCTGGGGCAGTTTATTGCGCACACCCGGCCTGACTATGTCATCAACTGCGCCGCATACACACAGGTCGACAAGGCGGAAGACGAGCCGGAGGCCGCATTCACGGTCAATCGCGATGCCCCCGGCCGGCTGGCGGCGGCGGTGGCCGACACGGGCGGCCGCCTGCTGCATGTCTCGACGGATTTTGTGTTCGACGGGAAACAGGAAAGGCCCTACAGGGAATCCGACCCTGCTCATCCATTGAGTAGTTACGGTCGCAGCAAGCTCGAAGGTGAGGAAACCGTCATGCGTGCCTTGCCCGGTGCGGTGATCCTGCGCACGGCATGGCTGTATGGCATCAATGGCCACAACTTCGTCAAGACCATGTTGCGTGTTGCGCAGGCAGGCAAGCCGCTGCGTGTCGTCGATGACCAGACCGGATCGCCCACCTGGGCGGCGGATGTTGCCGCTGTCATCCACCGGCTGGTAGACAGTGATACCGGCGGGGTATACCACTACACCAGTGCCGGCAGTACCTCCTGGCATGGCTTTGCCTGTGCCATACTGGAGGAAGCCGCTGAAACCGGTTTTGATATCAGGACGCGGGACGTCGAGCCGATACCGACGACAGCTTATCCGACCCCGGCCGTGCGCCCGGCGTATTCGGTGCTGGATACCGGTAAGATAGAATCATTGCTGTCCCTGTCCATACCGGCCTGGCGCGACAGCCTGAAGAAGATGCTCGAGGAATTGCATACATGCGCAGACTGCTTGTAACCGGCGGCGCGGGCTTCATCGGTTCCAACTTCATCCGCTACTGGCTCGACCGGAATACCGGTGACCGGGTCGTCAATCTCGACCTGCTGACCTATGCCGGCAACCTGGAAAACCTGGCGGACATCGAGTCGTCGCCGGATTACCGTTTCGTACATGGTGATATCGGCGACCAGTCACTGGTCGAATCACTGCTCCGGGACGAGGACATCGATACCGTCGTCAACTTCGCCGCCGAGTCGCACGTCGACCGTTCGATTCTCGGGCCCGATGCCTTTATCGCGACCAACATCATGGGTACCTTCTCGCTGCTGGAGGCAGCCAAGGCGGTGTGGGGCGATACCGTGCAGGACAGGCAATTTCTGCACGTGTCGACCGACGAGGTCTATGGCAGTCTTGCCCCGGACGAGGCGCCGTTCGACGAGCGGCATTCCTATGCGCCCAACAGTCCCTACTCGGCCTCCAAGGCGGCCTCCGATCACCTGGTGCGCGCCTATCACAAGACCTTCGGGCTGCCGGTGCTGACCACCAACTGCTCCAACAATTACGGCCCCTACCAGTTTCCGGAAAAACTCATCCCGCTGACCATCCTGAACGCGCTCGAGGGCAAGCCGATCCCCGTGTACGGCGACGGCAGGCAGGTGCGCGACTGGCTGTACGTTGAAGATCACTGCACCGGCATCGCGGCGGTGCTCGAGGGTGGCCAGCCCGGCGAGGTATTCAACATCGGCGGCCTCAACGAGTGGCACAATATCGATATCGTCAGGCTGGTCTGCGAACGACTGGATGAAATGCAGCCCGGCAATGCCTCTTACGGCGACCTGATTACGTTCGTCACCGATCGCCCCGGTCACGATCGCCGCTATGCCATCGATGCCACCCGCATGCGCGAACGATTCGGCTGGACCCCGGCACATGATTTTTCCTCGGGCATCGATGCCACCATCCAGTGGTACCTCGCCGACCGTGACTGGTGCGACCATGTACGCAGCGGCGAGTATCAGAATTACTACGAAAATCAATACGGTGAACGGGTGCTATAGGAGCGGGCCGGTCCGCGATTACGCTGTGATCGCCTTGACTACCGGCAGGCCAGCCGCTTTAATACACAACCCCATTGGCCAGGTAGCTCAGTTGGTAGAGCAGGGGACTGAAAATCCCCGTGTCGGCAGTTCGATTCTGTCCCTGGCCACCATTATTATTTCGAATAAAAACAATAAGTAGCCAGCCCACGCAAACATCATTCGAACCACTGAATCGACCCGGGCGGGCGCTGCCAGTATCGTGGGGCTCGCACTCGATGTGGACGGCGGCACGATTGAGATATCAGTTCGATAGCGGGATTTATGCCGATGGTATCTGCCCGGCAGAATGCCATCGGTGTGGAACTTGCCAAGTCCTGCCGGGCTAACACAGTTTTGCGGTATGAACTCAATTCACCATTGCGTGCCGGGTATCCCGGGTTGAGCGGTACCAGACGGATTGAAGGTGCTGATCGCGGCCGTAGGGGTCGTTCCCGAAATGCACATCGCCTTCATCGTCGGCCCAGACGTTCAAATAGACCAGGTAGACTGGAATTGTATCCTTGAGCGCGACATTGTGCGTCGTGCCGGCCTCGAGAGTAGTCTGAATCGCTTGTCGGCTCGTATGCTGGTCCAGTTCCAGCAGGTATTTCGCCAACAACACAGATTCTTCGATACGGACACAACCGGAGCTGAAGGTCCGGTCCGGGAGCCGGAACAGTATGTTGTTCGGCGAATCGTGCAGGTAGATATCGTACGGATTTTCGAATGAGAACCGCAGGCGCCCCAGGCTGTTGTTCGGGCCGGCGTCCTGCCTCAGCGTGTACCCAAAATTGCGCGGCGTCAGATTCGCCCAGTCGAGCTCCTGTGTATCCATTTCGCGCCCGTCCTGCGTGGAAAATACCCGAACCCGGTTTCTGGCGAAAAATGTCCTGTCCAGTCGCTGCTGCGGTAACAGATCTTCCACCGCGATCGTATGGGGAACCGTCCAGGTGGGATTGAAGGTAACCTGATCGATGTAGCCCTGCAGACTGGGCGTTTGCCGATAGGGACGACCCACGATGGCGCGCATGGAAAGCAGGGGTTTGTCGTATTCAATAACCTGCAACTCCGCTGCCACGATGTTGACCCGGATGTGGCGGTCTCCCGGGTTGCGCGGCAACCAGCGCCAGCGTTCCAGCGTAATCTTTACCTGCTCTATACGTTTCTCGATCGGGACGTTGAGCGCATCGAGCGTGCGGGCTCCGATGGCGCCATCAATCCAGAGTGCATGCTCTGCCTGAAACCGGCGCACGGCTGCGTCGAGCCCGGCATCAAAGTACAGCGGATCGGCCTGCATCTCCGCAGTGTAATGACCACTGATACGCAAGCGGTTGCGTAACGGGATCACGCGCTCGTCGCGTGTGCCGGCGTGCAGGTCATCGCCTGCGGGAATCAGCGACCAGCCACCCTTGGCACGGATGTCGATCAGCTGCTGCAGCGCGTCGCGCAACCGCCGGTATTGCAGATGGGAGGGTAACAGTGTTTCCTTGAACACCTCGACCTGCGCGGCCGTATCAAAGGTGGGCAGCGTGTCATTAGCATCCCGCGGTTGGCGTAACAGGCGCCAGCCTGGATCCAGCTCAGGATCGAGACGTCCCTGTGACAGGTCACGGCTGTAGCGCGCGAACGCTTCGTCCAGGCGCTGCGAAAATTGCGCGTAGACCAGGTCTTCGGCCAGTCCTGCCAGGCGTTCGAGTTCATCCGCTGCATAGTCCGATGGCTCGAGTCCTTCACTTTCGGCGTTGTGGAGAAGTTCGAGTTGTGCGCGCTGCACCGCGGTGAGTGTCAATCCGACGCTGGCGGATACGGCACCGGTACCAGCGAGCAGGGACAGCGCCATAAACCCGGTAACGAAATACAGTCCCGACTGAACGAAATATCCCCGCCGGGGCGGGGATGCTTTACTTCTCATCATCATGTTGCAGGACGGGATCAATGCCCGAATCAGCGTTCAGGCCTTGCGGCGGGCCAGTCCCAGTACGCCAAGGCCGCTGAGCATCAGCCAGAGTGCGCCGGGCAGGGGGACGATGGTCACTGATGTCCCATTGAACCCAGGGAAAAAATCGGTACTCGATGGATTCTGGTTAACCCAGCTACCCAGATCATTGGCGTCAACAAGGTTTAAAGCCGCAACCGGGGCGACCGTCAATGCGGTAAAGGAAAAGGTGCCGATGGTGCCCTGGTCGGGACTGGTATTGAAGAAAATGTCGTTGAACAGGTACGTAACGGTATTTCTGCTACCGGAGGTTCCCGGTGTTTCCGTGGATACCACGGTCGGAAGCAGTGGCGTGAAACTGTTCAGGATCAGCTGAGCGGGATCATAATCAATTATTATCTCACCGCTAAAAAGTCCTGGATGGTTGCCGGGTGCGTCGTTCGCATCCATAAACAGGTCAACGGTAAAATTACTCCCCACGCCCACTGTGCTCGACGAGGGGAACAGGCTGATAGTGACTGCCATCGCATTGGCAGAAAAAAACAGTAACGCCATTCCAATCAATGCTTTCATTTGTTCGCGCATGGTCTTCTCCGAAGACGAAAGATACAGATTAAACCGGACTTCAGTCCTGCCATCGTGATGCTTGTTTTCACTACTGCTGTCGCAGCAACCCAACATCCTTTACGTTACCGATATTCTGTAAATTGACGTCGATGGCATTAGCGACGGCCTGATTACCCTGCTCACCCAGCAATACGCCCTGCACATAGCTGCCTGTTTGGACATTGTTGCTGAATTGCGCCGGATTGGAGATGAGATCCACTCCGGTGACAGCGCCGCCCGCACTGAAGGCGTAGGCTGGATTCGTCCAATTTCCCGACCAATTGGTTTGGCTTCCGAAATTCACGGTCATATTGACCAGGGTACCCGGGTCAGTAGACATATTGCCTGCGAAACTGGCACTCACCTGACCCGCGTTCAGTGTATCCAGCGTGGCCTGAGTGCTGGCTATACCCCAGGCAAACATGCCGGCATTCGCGTTGCCAGGACCGGTATTGACGATACTACCGTGTTTCCAGATGTCCGCCGCCTGTACAATGTTGCCGTTATTGTCGCGATATACACGGGCAATCATTTTCGACTCGATGTCACCGTCTGTTACTTCTGAGCGCATGATTTCCTGGCCAAGAAGATTGGTAAAAAACGACGGTACCATGTCGGGGTTGGAGTTCAGTTCATTCGGCCCGCCTGGATCAACCACAAACCCGGTACCATCCGGGTCCATTTCAAAACGGGTCAATGTTCTTTGTTCGCTGGGTACGTTGGTCGCGGTACCGGGGACCAGCGTTGCGAAACCACATGAAGCCCCGGGCGTGCAGGAACCCAGCGCCGGCGTCACCCCCCCGTCTCCGGCGGGGTCACGGGTAAACTCGTCAGGCCGGAGATTGGGGTCACCCTTCGCCAACACGATGGGCGCCACAGCGTCACCCGCTGCCGGTGCCAGTGCAGCCCAGGGGCCCCAGCAATTGATCAAATTCGCTGAATTTGGACCCGCGCAGGGATCCACAGCGCTGCCCGCTGCCGGATTCATGTCCGGGAGCGCCGCCGCCAGCTTTTCCTGACAGGTATCTACCAGGCTCTGCGGTACGGAATTCGGGTCTGCGGCCCAGCGCTTGAGAATTTCTGCGCAGTCGCGATCCTTGAGCGCCATACCACCGGCCACGGCGCTATTCAGGAACATGCCACTGACAAGCAAGATGAGTATTTGTAGATGAAAACGCATAGATTTGAAACTCCCCGACAGATACTAAGGTTTTTTTATAGTTCGTGATTCAGGCAGAGGTCGTTACATCGCTGCATATAGTGAATTCTAATTAAAAAGCAGGATTCATGTAATTGTACTGTTGACCAATACCCTACGTATAACTGTTCTTTAGATATTTATTAACTTAGCAAAATCTGCTGGCGAAATGTATAAACCATTGTGGCGCTTGCTGCCAAATGTGAACGTCTCTCGCACCCCTGGACGTGCCCGATAACTAGAAATCTCGCGACAAACCAAGACTGATCTGATGCCGGTCATATTCGTAGATCGGCACATTCGAACTGTTATCGGTATAAGTCCAGTCGCCGGTCAACGCCCACTCATCCAGCGCACCCGATTTGAAGTAATGCTGGAATCCCAGGGTGTAGCGCCACTCATCCTCGTCACGTGGGTTCGGGAACCCCGGTTCGAGTCCCTTGTAATCATAGTCCCGGTAACCTACCCGGGCGAACGCCGTGCCATTCTGCCAGGCCTGCGCAACAGCACCGAGAAACAGATCGGGGCCATCATTGGCAAAGCGGTCCGAGTCATCATCGGTGTCGAACCAGAAATAGCCGGCGCCACCCTTGACAGCCAGCTTCTGGCCGAAAAAGTATTGACCCAGCGTTGCGCCTGCCCACTTGTACCAGCCCTCGCGCTGACTGTCCTCGTCCTTGTTGTAGTCACGCCGCGTCAGGACGCCTTCAATACCAAACTCGGTTGTATCACCGATCTGCCAGTTAATGGACGGATTGAGACTGGTAAATAAAGCCAGACGACCATCGCCCTGCCAGATCTGGTCTGCCTGCAACCCGATGGCAGCAAGCCATTGGCGTGGAACCATCCAGACCGGGCCCGTGCGCAGTGTCAACAGGCCCAGATTGAAATCATGCTCATCGGAGTAACCGCGAAAATACGTGTCAACGGAACTTTGCCAGAGAAAAAAGCCGGTGTGCTCTCCTGCCTGAAACCGTTTATCGGGATTATAGGTGTGTTCCAGCCCCGGATTGATGACGAATGCCAGATCTTCCTGGCCACCGATAACCGCAAACCGGGTGCCGCCGATCTGGATCAGATCCTGGTTCGGACCGACATCGACATTCGTGTCGTACATGAGGCCCAGGTAAATCGAAGGTGTCCAGGTATGACGAATGGAAAATCGTTGTTCGTCCGCGTCGATCTGCGCCATAAACGCCAGTACGGTGGTGCGAACCGAAGGTGGTGTGTTGGGATCATCCAGGACTCGCTGCGCTTGCTCACGTGCCGACGCATAATCCGTGGACAGATAATGTACGCGTGCGAGTTCAAGGCGAGCCCGATGCATGCTGGGATTGCCAGCCAGTATGGTGTCCAGCAACTCTCGTGCCGTTCTCAGCCGGTCTTCCTCGATGGCCTGCAGTGCCGAGGTGAACTGGTCCTGCATGTCTTCGGCAACTGTCGGCATGGGAACTGTCAGTGCAGCCAGCGCCCAGAAAGAAGCCAGCGCAGCTGTCGCTATGGTTCTCCCACGCTTCCTGCTGAATGGTCGAAGTATTTCTTGTAACATGGTCTTTAGCCGGTTACCTTAACTGTGCAAGTACGAAGGCGGTCGATTCTAATGGGCGTTCGATAGTTACGCATTTGACTGGTTCCTCTCCTCATCTGACTTCGCGTGCAATCATCGGCGGGCTGCTGCTTCTGTCACTGCTGCCGGTTCATGCGTTCGCATTCCCCGGCGACCTGTTTGGCTTCAATCAAACACGACAAGGGAATATACGCGTTTTTGCACAGTGGATACAGGTGCTTGAACGGCATCTGCTCGAAGATATCCCGGAGGGGAGTTGCCAGGAAAAGAAAATTAACAAATGTCACCTCGGCGAGTGGCGTAAATTTATTGACAGCATTCGCAATTTGCCCCGAGACCAGCAACTCGAGCGTGTCAACCAGTACGCCAACCACAGGCGTTACGTGCTGGATATTGATAATTACGGCGTGGAAGACTACTGGGCCGTAGCTCGCGAGTTTCTGCATGCAGGCGGCGATTGCGAAGATTACGCCATTACCAAATTTTTCTCCCTGCGATGGCTGGATTACCCGACTGATGATGCGCGTATCGTGATATTACAAGATACCAATCTGCGTATTCCCCACGCGGTCCTCGCCGTTTCGCGCGGTCAGGACATCGCCATTCTCGATAACCAGACAAGCCAGATCGTGTCGCATCACGATATAGTCCATTATCGCCCGGTGTACTCCGTCAACGAGAAAAGCTGGTGGCTGCATCTCCCGAAATGAACGCACATCTACATACCAATCAGGCGAAAATACCTTCGATCGCTGCGGGTATTGTCGCTTTACTGCTGTTGATTGGATTGGGCGCCTACCTGATCGATATATATATCAGCAAAGAGCGCGAAAGGGATCTGCAGCACTGGGAATCACGCCTGGACCTGGTGGCAGAATCCCGCATGAATGCAATCGAACACTGGATCGATATGCGTTATGACGAGCTGCAGGAACTCGCCGACAATGCATCGCTCCAGCTTTACCTCTGGCAAATATTGCAGCCACAGGACCGCGAGACGCCTGACATCGAACCCGCACAGTTATCCTATCTGCGTAATCTGATTCTGGCAGCGGCAGACCGGGTTGGCTATCTCTCCAGGGATACCCCGCGCATTCCGGCTGATTTACCACAGACAATGACGACCGGCCTCGCCTTGATGAACGACAAAATGGAAGCGGTCATTACAACACCGGGCATGCCGGAAATCGGCAAGGCCGGGCGCAGGGCCGCTGAAGCGGCGCTGACCACCGGCCGTCATCAAATCAGCGATCTGGATCTGGACAGCCAGGACCGTGCGGTCATCGCCTTCGCGGTACCGGTAACCGCGGTGCTCGGCGCACAAACCGGCCGGCCGGCGCCGATCGGTGTGTTGCTCGGTATACGCAATGCTGAAACCGAATTAATGCCGCTTTTGCATCAGGGCGCTTCTTTTGCCGAAGATAGCGAAGCCTTGTTGTTGGAGCAGCGCGATAATATGGTGGTCTACCTTTCTCCCGGTAAAGACGGCACCAAACCAACACGGCGCAGTCTGCGAATGGATCGCACCAGCCTGGGCGCTGTCGATGCGGTAAAAACTCCTGGCAGCTTCGGTGTATACGCCAATTACCTTGGCGAACCAGTGCTCCAGGTAAGCAGGCGACTGGAGTCCACCCCCTGGTTCCTGGTGCAACAGGTCGATGCCGGGCAGGCAATGAGAGAATCAAACGAACATCGACGTTTTCTGGTCACTGCCTTGTCACTGCTTCTGTTAACCGTCGTGGCCTTGTCGATTGCGGCGTGGCGCCACGTCAGCAGTGTCCGGGCACAACAGCAAGCCCGTGAGTCGCGCAAAAAGGCTTTGAATCTTCAGAAGCAGACCGAGCTGTTATACGCCGTCACCGACAATATCGATACGCTCACTCTCTTGCTCGGCCAGGATATGCGAATTCTGTTCAGCAACCAGGCAACGGCCAATGCTGCCGGCGCCGCACTGCCCGATCTTGTCGGCAACCCTCTCGGTGCCGCGCTGGGATCGGCGGTGACTGCAGAGCTGGAGAACGGTATTCAGGCAGCGTGCACTTCCGGCAAAAGTGTCTGGCGGGTAATCAGTTTGTCAATCGGTGGTAAAAACCGCAGTTACCGCGCCGGATTTATACCTGTTGAACGTATCGGGCATCATGAGCAACCCTTACTGCTGGTGCTCACAGACATTACACAGTTGCAACAGGTTCAGCTGCGCCACTCAAGTCTGTTACGGAATCTGGTTTCCACACTGGTTAACGTGGTCGACCAGCACGATCCATGGTCAGCGCACCACTCACAACGCATGGTGGAGGTGGTCGACGCCATTGGACGCGAATTAAGGCTAGGCAAGAAAGAGCGTCAGACCCTGAAATTGGCGGCAACCCTGGCCAATCTGGGAAAAATCATGGTCCCGCGCGAGATTCTGGTCAAAACCGAACCTCTGACAGATGCGGAACACGAATTATTGCTGAAGCACGTGCAGTACGGGCTGGAGTTGCTTGAGAAGCTTGATCTTGAAGGGCCGGTATTGGAAGCCATTGCGCAAAAACAGGAGTTACTCGATGGCAGTGGCTATCCGCATGGCTTGCGCGCAGAGCAAATAGGCCAGACAGGAAAGGTTCTTTCGGTCGCCAATGCGTTCGTTGCCCTGACCAGTAACCGCGCCTACCGCCCTGGCATATCGGCGCAACAGGCGGTCAACGAGTTAATGGCGGGTGCGGATACGCACTACGACCGCCAGGTGGTGGCAGCACTTTTTCATATCGCAGAAAACAGGAAGGAATGGCTGGGGCATGACAGTTGAAGTCGGCAAGGGTGTTGAATAAAAAATAATAATCCCTGACTGTACCGAACCTCCCCTGATTCAGAATAATCAGTTAGTTCCTGATTTTACTGGCCCTGAAAATCCCCGTGTCGGCAGTTCGATTGCCCGGCACGGCCGCTCCCGGCTGTTACTACGGGCATAGCCCGGGCCAGCCTCTCGACCCGGGCTATGCCCGTAATAACAGTCTCACCTTCTGCATGCCTCCCGCAGCACTAGTACATCCCTGTACATCGTCCATGCGGATTAAAGAGGTCAGTATCCTTTTTCCCAACCGATCAGATCAGTACGGATCTTCGCCGGATTTCCAGGCCTCAAGTTCTACAATGTAGGGGGGCTGGCCATTATCAAAAAACCAGGAGTCAACCGCGTAACGGACCCCGGTGTCATTATCCCTGATCACGGCCGTGGTATGCGGCATACCGATAAAAATCCCGAAACGTGTGGATCGATCCGCCACAGTGTGATACCTGAAAAAACCATCCTGCTCCAGCATATGCAGGTAAGTGTTGGAGTTGGTGGATTCATCAATACAGTCGAGCTGTTTTGGTTTGCCAAAACCTGCCAGGTTACCGCCCCTGTCAGCCGATGTACCCAGGTGCTCACCAATAATTACTTCGAATATGGCGATGGAATCTGTAATTGCAGCACGTTCATCTGCCGCGTTCTTTGTGCCCCCGGATAGCGGGGCTGTTGCCCTGCGCCATTCTTCTTCATTTAGAGAGACTGTCTCGACACTTGCGCAAGAGTGGTCATAACAGATGGAAAACCGGTCGGGCGTGGGCTGCGTGATGATTTCATGCCGCATATCGATTTCTGCAGCCACTGGCACTGCAGACAGGCAGAACAGTGGCAACATTGCAATACGTGCCATGACGATTACAGCAACGGTTACATCGGTCTTGCGAATCATCTCAGTCCCGGATTAAACGGAATCAGCTCACACAATCCATAATATAGCTTCATTTTATCTGCAGGTCCTGGTCGGTCTGCCCGGTTGCCCCTGCCAGCCTGTTCTGGCTGATATCCAGCGGCTTGAGGAATGCTTCCAGCAGGACATCGCCGGGATGTATGTTGGGCAATTTCTTCATGAGTCTGTCCTGATGGTAATCCACGATCTCCACATTGTTTGCGTTGCCGTCAGCCCATACAAAACAGATACGCCATTGATCCCGGGCAGTTCTCCGGCCGGATAACCGGGAATGTCCAGGCCGGCCGTGCCGCTCATCTCGGTATAGGCCCTGAAACGCGACCTGATATTAGTGACGTAATTGACCGGTTCCCGGCCGCGTACATAACCGTGCTTGGCCTTGCGCGCATATTCCTTGCGACCGAGCAATAACATGGCCTTCTCGGTGTGACCGAACCAGCGGTCAGGATCCCAGCCTTTTTTTACGGCCAGTCGACGCGCATCGTCGACATGGCCGTAGCCGGCATTGTAGGCGGCCAGGGTGAACCACATGCGGTCGGCAAACTCGAGGTCATCGTCAAACCGGTCGCGCACCCAGTCGAGATACTTGATGCCGGCGTGTATGCCCTTGTCCGGATCGTCCAGTTCCCTGAAACCCATCTGTTTTGCCGTTTTCGGCATGACCTGCAACAGGCCGCGGGCCCCGGCAAACGAAGTCGCCTTGGGATCAAAACGGCTCTCCTGGTACATTTGCGCCGTGACCAGCCGCCAGTCGAAGCCATAGCGGTCCGCGTAACGCCGGGTAATATCGTCATAGGGAGACAGTCGACCGGTTTCGAGCCCCTCCTCATAGCCCCTGGCGAGTTTGCGGATGCCCCGTTTGTTGCGGAAATACTTCTTGTAGAGAACATTGTAAACCAGCCCCTTGTTTTCCTGCCTGATGAATGCATTGATGGCCGCCAGCAACTTCTCATTGCCCTTGCGTACCGCCACCGAATGCGGTTGTTCCTCGCCAAACGAAAATGCCGGGCGAATTTTTACATCCTGCGCAATCTCGATGTCCATGAGATGCTCGTCGGCCACGGTAATGTCTATCTCGCCATTGGCCACCTGGTGAATGATGTCCTCGGTTTCGAGATCTTCGGGGGCAGCGACCAGCGTGAAGTTATATCCTTCCGCGCGCAGTTGTTGCAGCCTGTCCCAGTGCCCACTGGATTGCCGGACTACCACCGTCCGTCCCTCCAGCCCGTCAAGGTCCGCAAGCGGATCATCATCACGTACGATGAAGTGTGCAAATGCGCGGTGATAGGGTTTGCTGAATTCGATACCCAGCTGCCGGTCGGACTCGCGCGGCACCAGGAATCCGGAA
>Ga0209456_10000566_pt1 | contig 19837 bp, 20 predicted proteins | sample COG_11_FD_184755 | JGI IMG/M metagenome (GOLD analysis project Ga0209456, IMG submission 184755) | Pelagic marine sediment microbial communities from the LTER site Helgoland, North Sea, for post-phytoplankton bloom and carbon turnover... | ecosystem: Environmental > Aquatic > Marine > Neritic...
TGCTTCTCATTATTCCACATGCTATCAATAGTGCGAAGTGTTGCCAATAAGGTTGAAGGTGTGACAATTACAATATTTTGCTCAAATGCTTTATTATAAATAGAGTTATCATTGTTTATTGCGATTGCAAAAGCAGGTTCTATAGGAACAAACATCAGAACAAAATCCGGGCTTTCCATTTCATAAAGATCTTCATATTTTTTTGAAGATAACTGATCCACATGGTTCTTTATAGAACTTATATGTTCTTTTAAATATTTTTCCTGAAATTCTTCTTCGACATTAATATAACGTTCATATGCAGTAAGAGACACCTTAGAATCTACAACCATTTTTTTGCCATCAGGGAGATTAATTATTACGTCTGGCAATACCCTGCTGCCATCTTCCCTGGTAAAACTTTGCTGAACTGAATATTCCCTGTCTTTTTCAAGACCTGATTTTTCAAGGACCCTCTCCAGTACTAATTCTCCCCAATTTCCTTGCATTTTGCTATCTCCTTTTAGCGCTTTTGTCAGGTTTTCTGCTTCCTGGGTAATTTTTAAATTTTGACTTTGCAGGTTTAATAATTGTTCTTTAAGGGAGGAATGGATACTGATATTTTCTTTTTGACTCTTCTCAACTTTGTCCTCAAATGTTTTAATCTTTTCTTTTAATGGATTAAGAATATTTTCAATATTTTCTTTATTCTGCTTTGTGAATTTCTCAGACTTTACATCTAATATTTTATTTGCCAAATTTTCAAATTCTTTGGTAAACTTTTCCTGAAGTTTTTCTACATCTGCCTTCTGCTCCGTATTTTTTTGTTGCAAGTTTTCCATTTCGGCTTCATATCGACTAATCTGAATCCCTAAGCGTTCCTTTTGCGACCGTAATTCACTAGTTTCTTCAATACCTAATGCTAACCTTTTCTCCATTTCTGTAAGGTTATTCCTGAGCTGTTGCTCACGTTCGAGAAGGGTGCTGTGACTCGATTTTGTTTTAAGATTTTGGATGTAGTTACCTAAAAAATAACCGGCCACCAAAAAAACCAAGGCAAGTATACCATAAACCAAATAGGCTTCCATAGAGTATTGATTCTGTAAAGTAAAGATAATTGATTAACATTAAATTTTCAGTAGTAGCTTAACTTACTTATTAATCTTATATGAACCTGATTCCGGGTTAAAGGTAATGGTGTCTTTGGGGAATAAATCCTCAAAGCTTTTGCTCTCAATAAGTTCACAGGGAGCGCCAAAATTATTATTGGCCTTGTTCATAATAAATATTTTATCACAAAGCTGAATGGCAAGATCTATTTCATGAGTAGTATAAAGAACCACCTTATTCGTATCATGAGCTATTCTTTGTAATAGTTTTAATATGTGCACTTTATGATAGAGATCTAAATGTGTAGTGGGCTCATCCAAAAGTATAATCTCGGTATCCTGTGCCAATGCCCTTGCGATCATGACCTTTTGCAATTGCCCATCACTAAGTTCATAACATTTATTATGTCGTAAATTTTCCAATTCTAAAATTTCAATTGCCTTTAGGATTTTTGATTGATCGTCAGCAGATAAAGTCCCAATCCAGTTGGTATAAGGATGTCTTCCCAAACTAACAAGTTGTGATACTGTCAGATTTTTTGATGCAATTGGTTCTGTAAGCACTACACTCACAAGGGTTGCGAGCTCATCTGATTTTAAAGATTCAATGGGTTTATTCTTTATCATTACTGAACCCGATAATTTGGACTGCACTCGGCCCAAAGTCCGTAAAAGTGTTGATTTGCCAATACCGTTTATGCCAACAATTGCCCCGAGTTCACCTTTGGACAGTCCAAAACTTATATGGTCAGCTACATTCGTTAGCTTTTTGCCTGAAGTATACCCAATGGTTAACTTCTTGGCTTCTAAGATGATATCTTCTTTTTTTTTCGAGATGATTGAGAGGTTTTTATAAGTGATTAAAATATCATTTTCTTCTTTCGTACCAATAACCATATGACCACAGGTGCGCCCACAACCGAAGTAATAGCGTTTAATGGCAATACATAGGAGGATGAGGGTAATTGAGCTATCAAATCACAAAGTAACAGAAGTATAGCTCCGTATACAAGAACTGCAGGCACCAATATTCTATGATCTGTGGTATTAAAAATTTGACGGGTTAAATGAGGTACAGCCAGTCCAATAAAAGCAATGGGACCTGCAAAAGCTGTAACCGCACCTGCGAGTAAACCTGTTGCAATAATAATTATGAAACGAGTTTTCTTTAAGTGTACACCCAGACTGCGCGCATAATTCTCTCCCAGCAACAAAGCGTTGAGCGATTTGACGGAAATTATACTCAATAATAGACCTGACAGGATAAAAATGGTTAACAGAGCCAGTTGTACCCCAGATAAATTACCTACGCTGCCAAATGCCCAAAATATATATTGTTGCAATCTTTCAGCATCTGTGAAATAAGAAAGGACGCTTACCAGAGCAGCTGTGATACTTCCAAACATTAATCCAATAATGAGCAATGCCATGGTATCTTTAACTCTTGAAGCTACTGTAATTACAGCTAAAAGAACTAAAAAACTTCCTATACTTGAAGCAATGGCCAGGGAAACGTCATTGACGACTTCAAAAATAATCCAATGAGAAAATAGCGTAGATCCCATGATTAAGAGTGCTGCACCCAAGCTTGCGCCTGAGCTTATTCCTAAAACAAAAGGGCCTGCTAATGGGTTTCTAAAAAGAGTCTGCATTAATAAACCACTAAGAGACAGTCCACTACCCACCAAAATAGCCGTAAAGGCCTTTGGAATCCTGTAGTTCCAAATAATGTAATGCCACGATTCGTTAACTACTGCTCCTCCAAAAATACTCTTCATAGTTTCATTAAACGGAATGGCTACAGATCCAAGGCTCAGATTAAGTACAAAACAAAAAAGTAAAACCAAAAATAAGATTAGAAATGGAAACAGGTATGTATTTGATCTTTGCACTACTGTAAGGGTTTAAAAAAGAAAAGCTGGTGTTCCGGTAGTAATTTGGGATGAAATATGTATATAAGGTCTTTTAAGATCAAATCGGGCCTGGCAGGGCCCAATTCATAAAACAATAAACCTCCTGTTTCTCCCTGTGTATTTGCAAAAGTGTATATCCTTTTTTCTTTATAGGCTTTGAACTGGCTATAATGCCTACTTGCTTTATCAAGTTCATAATAAGATATAAATTGAGAAGGAGACATCCAAAATTCAGCGTTACCTGCCTTTGCAAGAACACTTTCAACACTTAATGAAAGACTTCCTGTTGAGTTTGTGTCGCTCCATAAGTAATCTGCATTGGCGTCATCAATAAAGCTGGCTGCCCAACTTTTTCCTCCTGGAAGGTACCATACATCTTTATAAAGAGCGCCGCTAAGCACCGTCGGTTTGTTGGTTGCTTTCTTTGCTAAAGCCTTGGCGGCTAAATAATTTGTTTCAGTAGTCTTAAAAATGTCTTCAGCCTCTTCCTCCAGGTCAAAGAAAGGTGCAAAGAATTTGATCCACTCAGCCTTACCCAAGGGTGTTTCTTCTGTCCAATCTCCATTGTAAACAACCGGAATATTTGTACGCTTAAGAGTTTCATAGGCCTTATTCTGATTATTTATACTGAAACCTACTATTAGATCAGGATTAAGGTTTATGGCCATTTCAGTATTAATAGACTCGTTATTGCCCAGATCTGCTATTTTTCCCTTATCTATTTTTTTCCTTGTGACTTCTGACGAAATATATTTGGTATCAGGAAAACCTATTAGCTTGTCTATAACCCCAAGATTTTCCAAAGCCGGAATATGTGTTGTAGAGGTGGCGATAATTCGTTCTACGGGAACATTAATAATTGCATCAAAGTCCTTTTTGTTTAGTTTAGGTAGTGTTTTTAATTCTTTAGGCACTAAAGCATAAGTAAAAGCTTCCTCTGCATCAGGCCAGGGTGCAAACACCTTAATTATGGTAATTCCCGAAGCAGACTTCTCAATTGAGAATCCTTTTGCATAATTGATGGTAACCAAATCCCTTTTTAAGGTTTCAGGCAAAAAAATCTCACTTTTCTTTTTACATGAAAAAAGGGCTAGAATCAGACTAAGGAATGCTATATATTTAATTGCGAATGAATTCATAAACACTTTCGCAAGGTAACAAAAGTCACATTTCTAAAATTACATACTTTCTAAATTTGTTAAAAATTCTCATATGGGTAGAGATTCAAACCTTATCATCTATATCATAGGGGGCATTATTATACTTCACTTCATTATAGGAATTCTCTGGCTTATCATAAAACTGGGAAGTAAAAGTGACTCGAACTAGAGAAATAGAATTACCTTAGCCCTGAATTTTGGTTTTCACTTCTTTCTTTAGAAATGAAATTAAAAGGGAATCCGGTTTAAATCCGGAACTGTACCCGCAACTGTAAGCTTAATTCCTCTAATAAGGAATGCTTGTTACAACTTCAATACCACTGTATGTGTTCATTTGATTTGAACATCCACGGGAAGGTTGGTGGCAAGACGCAAGTCAGGAGACCTGCCCAATTCAACAAACAATGTTAAACTTTCGGGATAAAAGTTTATGTATAGAACAGCTGTACAATTTTCCCGCAATATTATTTGACTATAATGATAAAAAGATGCTCTCTTTTTTGCATTCTTTGTGTAATGCTAACAACGGTATCTGCACAGAACCAAAGAGATACCATGGAGTTACAGGAATTGGATGAGGTGGCGGTCAGTGATTCCAGATTTCCTTTAAAAAGGGAGAACTCTGGCAAAACGGTAATTAAGATTGGCCTTAAGGAACTGGAAAATAACCAGGGTAAAACCGTGGCGGAGATTATTAACACCAAAAGTGGAATTGAAATCAACGGGAGCCGTGGCAGACAGGGAGAGGTGTTGGGTGTTTTTGCCCGAGGTGGCAGAGGCAGACAGGTTTTAATCTTGATAGACGGCATAAGAGTTTCTGATCCTTCTTCTTTTTCTCAAGAATATGATCTTAGATTGCTTGCCACATCTAATATAGAATCAATTGAAATCATTAAAGGAGCTTCCAGTACGCTGTATGGAATGAGTGCGGCAACTGCTGTAATTAACATAATGAGTAAGAAGGCCTCGAATAAAAAAATTAGCGGTGATTTTCAATCCAGTATTGGAACGAACCAATCTTCATTCGAACAGAATTATAATATTGCAGATTTTAGCAACACTGCCTCGGTTACCGGAACCCTTGGCAGTTTTACCTATTCTATGGGAATTTCCAATGTGTATACAAATGGTTTATCATCAATTATTACTGAAACTAACGAGGAAGACCCTTTTTCAAGATATAATATTGATCTAAAATTAGGGTATGAATTTAATGAACAAGTAAATCTTACTATATACGCCAATCAGACGAATTTTAACAGTGCTTATGATGAATCTTTCGGTTTAATTGATGCTCCCTATACTTTTCTTTCAGAACAAAAACGTTTGGGCTTATCATCCAAATGGTCTTATGAAAAAGGGGATTTAAATTTAAAAGGGTCGTTTACAAATTATAAGTCGGATAACAGGAGTGCTTTTCCTTCTTTGTTTGAAGGGAATAATTATGTAGTTGACCTGTTTAACAGATATACCATTGACAATCGTATATATGCGATTTTGGGCGTTAATTATAACCTGGATAGGGCTGAAGTTGAAGGAATTCAGGAATTCTCTTTGATAGATCCTTATGCAAATTTAGTTTATGTTTCGCCTTTTGGGCTGAATGTAAATGCCGGGCTACGAATTAATATTCATTCTGAATATGGTTCGCATATAGTATACAATATCAATCCGTCTTATTCAATGGCAATTGATGAGGGCTATTTAAAATTTATGGGCTCTTATGCTACCTCCTACATCACACCATCACTGAGCCAGTTATTTGGCATGTTTGGCGCGAACCCATTGTTAGAACCTGAAACTGACAGGACTACTGAAGGAGGTCTGGAATATAAAGCAAATAATTCATTTAGGTTAAGTGCTATGTATTTTAATAGAAAAGAAGACAATTTTGTGTTTTTTGATAATACTCTTTTTCAATATTTTAATGCTTCAAATACCATTAATGTACAAGGTTTGGAGGCCGAATTAGACTGGGTACCTCTTGAGAAAATGAATTTGACTGCAAACTACACTTTTACTGAAAGAAAAGGAGATAATGCTATAAGAATACCTAAGCACAGTTTTAATGCAGCTATGGGCTATAGTATTTCAAACCAAACCTTTACATCAATTACGTATTCTTATACAGGGAAACGCCTGGATACTGATTTTAATACATTTGATGATGAGGTTCTCAACCCTTTTTCAACCTTTGGGTTTTACATATCACAGGAAGTAATGGCCAACAAACTCAAATTCTTTTTAAACTTAGAAAATGTGTTTAACTCAAATTTTACCGAGGTAATAGGATTTACCACAAGAGGTCGGAACCTTAGATTAGGATTGACTTTAAAACTCTAAGTTTTTATTATTTCAAATCAAGATTTAGATGAAGAGGTTTATCCAACACCATATTGTCCTTCATTGGCGTAAACATCTTCGAACTTGTGAATGGCTCAACAGGCGTTTTTACTGTAAAATCCCTTTTACCTGAAATACCTGTAATTTCTTCAATAGCCCTGGCCAGGTATGGTTCACTTTCATCCCCTAAAACTCCCAGGTTTTCCAAATCCTCCTTTAATTCAATATCAGGGTCAAAACCTGCAGTATAATCCGAGAAGCCAACGGAATTTTCATTTCTTCCTACCAATGGTTGAATAGCCCAACTATTTTCGGGGTTAATCTGGTTTTCTCTGGATGGGGTATAAATAAATGGAGCCCCATCTCTGCCGGGATCATCTACCATAGTAAGTGAAAATTCATTCTTACCCCGGGTCGTAGTGCCAATTTTAATAACTTCAACATAAGGATTTAAGGCATTAATTACCAATTCACTCGCTGACGCAGAACTCCCCGTTGTCAATATATAAACCCTGTTTAAGTTTAAGGTATTTATTGTGGAACCTGCCCCTGTAATGTCTGCAAAATAGTCAGTTAAATCCTCGTCATTAAAAACCCCCTGTAATTTGTCATTCCAGCGTTGTCTGAGGTATACATTATTGGTATTGGTACTAAAAACCATGCTTGACAGCAAACGGGAAGAATTTACAGATCCACCTGGATTATATCTAAAGTCAAGCACTAGATCTGTAACCCCATCAGCATTTAATTGTCCAAAAGCATCATTCAATACTTCATCAAACTCGTTGGTAAAACCATTATACATCAGATAACCTATTTTTTGGCCATTCACGTCAAAGGATTTTACGATAAAAACCGGATTTTCCACTAACCCTTCCTGTTTAGTCAATTCCACACTTTTGTCATTCGGCGTAATCACACCATCGGCTATATCGGCCATATTTAAGGTGTAAGTAGCATTTTCGCCGAATAAAAGATCCCGATAATTACTTTCATTTAAGGATTGGCCGTCCACACCAGTGAATAATTCTCCTCGCGAGATATCTTTTGTGGAGGCATCAGAATTAGGAACAATATAACGTACATATCCAAAAATATCCATATCGTCATCGCCATATAAAAATAAACCAAACTCAAGACCATTACTTCGAGAAATTCCGGATAAATTTTCTGTAAGTTCTTTATAATCATCATTATAGAAACTAAATCGATCATCCATAAAGCGAAGTTTATTATCGAAAAAATCAGCAGGATCCGCTTCCGAGGCTAAAAATGCATTGTACTCCTCGTTGGTGCTAAATCTATCGTCTGCCAGGTCATCTACATCCGATTGCCAGAAATACCAGATATTCATGGCCTTCCACATAAAGTCCTGAACACTAACAGAAGCAGTGCCTGGGCCATCAACGCCTCCAATGTCATCATCTTTACTACAGGAAATACTTAGGGAGACAATTCCTATAAATAAAAGGAGAAACTTTTTCATCTATTCTTTTTTTGCGCAAGTTACATAGTTTGAACAATTATCATTCCAAATTTAATATTCCTTAACACTATTGCGTCCCCTTTTGTGTTATTAGTTCTGTTATTTATAAAAAATAGTAGCTTTAAGGTGTGCAAATTACTTACATCTGCAAGAAAATAAAATTTTTTGTAACAATATTCGATGTACTTCGTCTTGCTTATGTAAAACACCTTGAATGGTTTATGCGTCAACAGAACAACCGATAATGACACAATCAGAATTTTTAAATGTGGTTATGCCCTTTAAGGACAAGTTATACAGATTGTCAAAAAGATTGCTTATTTCCTCAGAAGAGGCCGAAGATGCCACGCAGGAAATACTGATGAAGTTGTGGTCGAAGAATAGCAATATTAGTAGTTATAAGAATGTTGAGGCATTTGCGATGACAATGACGAAGAATTTTTGCCTGGATAGGTTAAAGTCAAAACAATCTGGTAACCTGAAACTGGTTCATAGTAATTACGAAGATGGGAACACTTCTTTACAGAAAGAGTTGGAGGCAAGAGATAGTGTAAGCTGGGTAGAAAAAATTATGGAGGAATTGCCGGAACAACAAAAATTGGTGCTGCAATTGCGGGATGTTGAGGAATATGATTTTGAAGAAATTGCAGATTTACTGGAAATGCGGCCTACAGCAGTAAGGGTAGCACTGTCCAGAGCACGAAAAACGGTTAGAGACAAATTAATGCAAAAACATAGTTATGGAATTGGATAGAATTGAAAAATTATTGGAAAAGTACTTCGAAGCTACTACCACGGTGGCAGAGGAGGAACAATTGAGAGACTATTTTTCACAGGATTCGGTTGCACCGCATCTGGAACAATACACTCCAATGTTTATTTACTTCTCCAAAGCCAAAGACGAACGGTTTACTAAGCAGGTTCCATTAAAACCTAGGGTATCTTACCACAAATGGATTTCTATTGCAGCAGTAGCAGTTATGGCCTTTGGAATATATTTCGGTAATGATTACCGGCAACAAAAGGAAGCAGAGTTTGCCTATAATGAAACAAAGAAGGCATTAAACCTGTTGGCACAGAATTTGGAACGTGGAACCGAAAAAGTAGCCTATTTAAATGAATTTGAACAAACAAAACAAAAAATTTACAACAACAATTAAAATTTAAAAGATGAAAAAGTATATTCTAATAGTAGCAATGGCAGTTTTACCGCTTAGTGGTTTCTCACAGTCCATTTTTGATAAATTTGAGGATTCAGATGAGGTAAGTTCTGTAATAGTTAATAAAAACATGTTTAACCTTTTGGTTAAGATGGATGTGGATGTGGATGATCCGGAAGCTCAGGATTTTATGAATATTGCAAAAAGCCTAAGCGGCCTTAAAGTATTCATTACCGAAGATAAAGCAGTTTCCGCAGATATGCAGGCAACCGTGAATAAGTATCTTAAATCTTCTTCATTGGAAGAACTGATGAGGGTAAAGGACAAAGAAACAAATGTTAAATTCTATGTAAAAAACGGCAAGGACGAAGATCATGTAAGCGAACTATTAATGTTTGTAACTGGTATTGATAATGTTGATATGGACATAAATGACAGAAAGATTGAAACTGTTCTTCTTACATTGACCGGGGATATTGATCTTACTAAAATTGGTTCACTTACAAAAAAGATGAATTTACCGGAAGAATTGAACAAAGCAGAAAAAAAGAACAAATCAGAATAGCAGATTGAGAAAGTGGTAATTGACCGTGGGGATGAGAATAATTTCAAAACCGGTTAATTACCACTTCCATCGGGTTTTGATATAATTAAAAGATCAAAAAAAAATGAAAAAATTAATAATGATTATTGCAGGAATTACCCTCCTGGTACTTTCGGCCTGTTCTTCCAAACAGAGTCTCCAGGAATATTATGTGGATAATTCAGAAAATCCTAATTTCATTTCATTGGATATTCCAACAAGCATTCTAAATTTAAAGGCTGAGGAATTATCCGAAGTACAACAAACGGCATTACAGTCATTGAAGAAATTGAATTTATTGGCTTTTAAGAAGACGAGTGAGAATGGGGCCGAATATGAAGTTGAAAAAGCAAAAGTAAATGAAATTTTAAAGAATGATGATTTTGTCGAACTTATGAAACTAAATTCTGAGTACGGTAAGGGTGTTATTAAGTATGTTGGTGATGAAGATGCAATAGATGAGGTAATTATATATGGCAGCAGCGACGACAAAGGTTTTGCTCTCATTCGGGTTATTGGCAAGGATATGAACCCAGCTTATATTATACAATTAATGAATGCCATACAAAAATCTGATTATAAAGGTGAAGGACTTGGTGAAATAGGCCAATTTCTTAAAGGATAACTCAATTATTTATATATATAACCCGCCCTGATTTCTTCCGGACGGGTTTTTTTGTTATCAAAACGCAGAATAAATTTAAAAGTTTTAATTTGATTTAGATTTCTCTAGCCTATTTTATATCTTCCTGCCTTTATAAACTCCAAAAATTTATACACAATGGAAAACGCAGATATTTGGATTGACAAAGGAATAGATTTTATAACTACTTACGGTCCCAAACTAATTGGAGCGATACTCATTTTTATAATTGGTTCCTGGGTAATAAAGAAGATAATTGGAGCTTCCAGAAATGCGATGTCTAAAAGTAAGTATGAGGAATCTTTACAGAGATTTCTTTTAAACCTTTCTTCCTGGGCATTAAAAATCTTACTTATTATTATTGTTATCTCCACTTTAGGTGTTAATGTAACAACATTTGCTGCAGTAATTGCTGCTGCCGGTTTGGCTGTTGGGCTAGCTTTACAAGGATCCTTATCAAACTTTGCGGGAGGAGTTCTAATTATGATTTTTAGACCATATAAAATGGGTGATTTAATTGAGGCACAGGGAGTACTGGGTGCTGTTAAAGAAATTGAGATTTTCACCACAAAACTTATTACACCTCAAAATAAATTAGCAATTATTCCTAATGGCGCTATGGCCAATGGCAATATAATTAATTATACGGCCGAGGGTAAAATAAGAGTGGATATTGAAATTGGAGTGGACTATGGTGCGGATATAAAAAAGACCAATGAGGTATTAATGGACGTCCTTACTTCTAATGAAAAAGTACTAAAGGAACCCGCGCCTTCTGTAAATGTATCTGAGTTGGCTGACAGTTCCATAAATTTTGCGGTAAGGCCCTTCACTAAACCAGAACATTACTGGGATGTTTATTTTAGTACAGTTGAAGGTTGTAAGCTTGCACTAGATAAATCCGGAATTGAAATACCTTACCCGCATGTACAAATACTTAAAAAGAAATAGCACATACTAGTATTGAAGTTCTAATAAATGGCACATTGGATGGATCTAGCTTCTACGTACTAGATAAGAGTCTTTTTTTAAATACCCGTATAATTACTGGGGCTGATATTTTTTAATTCGGTCTTAAGCTCTTCCTTTATTTCTAACTGATCAATAAATTCTGCAATCGATTTTTTTGTAATACGATCATTGGTCCTGGTGAGACCTTTTAATGCCTCATAAGGATTGGGATATCCTTCTTTCCTGAGGATGGTTTGTATAGCTTCAGCCACAACCGCCCAATTGTCCTCCAGATCTTTTTCAATTTTGACTTTATTCAACAATAATTTGTTTAGTCCTTTAAGAGTGGCTTTAAATGCAATTAGGGTATGAGCAAACGGAACCCCCACGTTACGCAGTACCGTACTGTCCGTAAGATCACGTTGCAAACGTGAAATAGGTAACTTCGAAGATAAATGTTCAAAAATTGCATTGGCAATTCCTAAATTACCTTCGGAATTTTCAAAATCTATTGGATTTACTTTATGGGGCATCGCTGAAGAACCTACTTCTCCTTCAGTTATTTTTTGCTTAAAATAATCCATGGAAACGTAAGTCCACATATCCCGATTTAAATCAATTACAATGGTATTGATACGTTTAAGTGTGTCAAATAAAGCAGCCATATGATCATAATGCTCAATTTGAGTAGTAGGGAAGGAGTGGGATAATCCCAATTTATTCTGAACAAATTTTTGTCCAAAATTTTGCCAATCTATATCTGGGTAAGCTACTTTATGGGCATTATAATTCCCTGTTGCTCCACCAAACTTCGCTGCACTTGGAATATCATTTAAAAGGTTAAACTGTTCTTCGAGCCGAACAACAAAAACATTAATTTCTTTACCCAAACGAGTTGGAGATGCGGGCTGCCCATGAGTTCTGGCAAGCATAGGCACATCATCCCAACTTTTAACTAAAGACCTTAGAACCGCTTTAAATTCCATAAATACAGGTACATATACTTCATTCATAGCTTCTTTAATGGAATAAGGTATGGCTGTGTTGTTAATGTCTTGTGAGGTAAGTCCAAAATGGATAAATTCCTTATATTTTTCAAGCCCCAATGCATCGAACTTATCCTTAATAAAATACTCCACTGCCTTTACATCGTGGTTAGTGGTTAGCTCTATTTTTTTTATGGCCAAAGCATCTTCTAAACTAAAGTTTTGAAAAATATTCTGGAGGGAATTCACTTTTTCCTGGGATAATTTTGGGAGCTGTGGCAGTTCTAATTCACAGAGTGCTATGAAGTATTCAATTTCTACCATAACCCTGTATTTTATTAATGCTTCTTCCGAAAAGAAATTTGCAAGGGAATCGACTTTAGATCTATATCTGCCGTCAATTGGTGAAATGGCGTTTAATTGATTTAACGACATATGCTTTAGGATTGATTATTTTTTGAAAGATGTAAAGATACTTATATGCTTGGGAGATTAAAAGTATATTATGAGGATAGTTAAGATTTTTGAGTTAAGCCGCAAAAAATGCTTTTATCACTCTTTATTGGTTCTCATTTTTCTTGTTAATTAATATTAGAATTTGTCTGGCCCTTGCTTTATAAGCCGCGCTTCCGAAACTGTAATTTTGTTCCAATACCATATGGAGTTCAGGTTGAATCCATTCAAATTTTTTACTTAATAAATAAAGGCTCGTCATGGAATACGCTTTAGCCGCTACTTTATGTTCCCCTATGAGCCAATCAAAACAAGAGGTAGTTATTTTTTCAAGGTGATATTCCTTTAATTTTGTCTGTACTTCATTTTTTAATTTGGAAAAAAATGCCTTTATAAGAATTTCACAAATTTTGGCCACTGGTCTTACAGACGAATCCAATTGCACTTTAGACATGCCCATAGTAAAAGCATCAATATTGACTAGAATTAGCTGTATGTCTTTTTTTGCGACAAATTCCAAAATCCAGCAGGCTTTTGATGAAATCATTCCATTATCCTCAAATGCAATTTCCATTAAAGGTGATATAATATCAGGATTATTAAGCATAAGTTGGGTTATTTCTATGCGTTTATCCCTAGTGCCGTCTACATAATTTAATGATTTGAATAATTCAGATTTGGTCACAAAAATTTGTATTTTGGTCCGACAAAAGTAGCCCCAAATGAAAGTAATGAAAAAAATAGCAAAATTGCTATTACTTCTTTTTATTGCCATTCAATTTTTCAGACCGGAAAAGAATATCAATCAGGGTAATCATTTAGCCGATTTTATAAATGAAACTAATCCTCCTGAGAATGTAGAAACCATTTTAACTAATAGTTGTTTTGATTGTCACAGCAACAATACCCAATATCCATGGTACAACAATATTGCACCAGTTTCGTGGTGGCTTTCAAGCCATATCAAAGATGCTAAAGCAGATCTGAATTTGTCTGATTGGGATAATTACAACAAAAGGCAAAAGGACCACAAATTGGAAGAATTGATTGAAGTCATTGAAGAAGCTGAGATGCCTCTAAAGGAATACACCTGGATTCATCATGGAGCCAGACTCTCTCAGGAACAACGTGAGGCCGTTCTGGAATGGGCCAGGCGCACTAAAGTTTTTTACGGACTAGCTCCTTTACCAAGATAGGAACTCCTTTTGCCGCTGTAGATTGGATTATTGTGAGATTTTCATAATCTGAAGCATTTATATTTGGTTTTGGATCAATAAAATATATGGGTGTTCCCTTCCTTATATAGTTTAACAGACCAGCTGCCGGATATACCTGCATTGATGTTCCAATAATAATAAGAATATCTGCGGTTACAGTAATTTGAGTAGCTTCGGATAATAATGGAACTTCCTCGCCAAACCAAACAATATGGGGGCGCAATTGATATCCTTTTGAGCACGTCTCACCCAAGTTGAGATCTTTTTTCCAATATAAAACCATTGATTCATCACCAGTACTACGTACTTTCAAGAGTTCACCATGAAGATGGAGAACATGAGAACTACCGGCACGTTCATGCAAATCATCTACATTCTGTGTTATAACAGTGACATTAAAGTACTGTTCAAGTTCAAATAGCATTTTATGACCCGGATTAGGGGCTACTTCTAATAACTGCTTTCTCCTTTGGTTGTAAAAATCCAATACTAAGGAAGGGTTTCTGGCAAAACCGAAGGGGGAGGCAACTTCCATTACATCGTGTCCCTCCCAAAGACCGTCCGCATCACGGAAAGTACTAATTCCGCTATCTGCGCTCATTCCGGCTCCTGTAAGTACAACAATTTTTTTTTGCATAATTTTAGGTCTATTATAAAGATACATTTTTCTTAAATTAGAATGATGATAGATCTTAATCTGCTTTCCTATTTGGAAACTTATATTTCACCTGAACGCCTAAAACGATTTAAAGATGTTTTAAGTGAGCGCACAAATTATATTACAGTGGCCATTGAAGATATTTTTCAGATGCATAATGCAAGTGCAGTAATTAGGAGTTGTGATGTTTTTGGTATTCAAAAAGCGCATATTATTGAAGACCGATTTGCTCAACGTCTTGACAAAAATATAGCAATGGGAGCTCAAAAATGGGTGGATACAGAAAGATATACTAATGCAAAATCTTGCATAAGTAGTTTGCGAGGCGATGGATATAAGATCATTGCTACCACTCCTAATTATGACTCCACTTTGCTGGAGGATTTTAAATTAGAACATAAAACGGCTTTGTTTTTTGGGACCGAAAAAGAAGGTTTAAGTCCTGAGGTTATGGAACAAGCCGATGATTATTTGAAAATACCTATGTCGGGATTTTCGGAGAGCCTCAACATCTCGGTTTCTGCTGCCATTATAATGTATAATATAACACTCCAACTTAAAAAATCAAATTTGAAGTGGCATCTAACCGAAGAGGAAATTTTGGAAAAACGATTGGATTGGACTAAAAAAACTATTAAAAGTATTGATGAAATTATTGAAAGATATAGGAAAGAAAATTAACTTTCTTTATATTTAAAGTAACAAATTAACTGATAAACAAATGACTACAATTTTATATATACTTGGTGGGGTAGTTGTTCTTATTCTAATTTTAGCTTTGATTGCGCCTAAGAGTTATGATGTTAGCAGAAGCATAAAAGTACATCAGTCAGTTCCGGTGGTATTCGAATATCTTAAATATTTAAAAAATCAGGATAATTGGAGCCCTTGGGATAAAAGAGATCCTAATATGAAAAAGAAATTTGAGGGTTCCGATGGTGAAATAGGCGCTACCAGCAAATGGGAAGGAAACAAGGATGTTGGAAGTGGTGAACAGGAAATAAAACGAATCGTTGGAAATGAAGTAATTGAAAGTGAGTTACGTTTTCTAAAACCCTGGAAGTCCCAATCAGATGCATACTTAAAAGTAAAAGAAGCAGCTGCGGGTGAGACTGAAATTACCTGGGGTTTTTCGGGTAAGAATAAGTTCCCTGTAAGTATAATGATGCTTTTTATGAACATGGATAAGACTGTGGGCAAAGATTTTGAAGAAGGTTTAGTGAGTTTAAAAGATATCTTGGAAAAATAACTTAGCACAATGGAGCACAATATGGTGGGATGGTTCGAAATACCAGTGGAAGATATGGAACGGGCCAGAAAGTTTTATGAGGAAGTTTTTGATATTTCAATTTCTGTTCATGATTTGGGCGGAATTATCATGGGCTGGTTCCCTGGCGTTCAGGGCAAAACAGGTAGTTCAGGATCTTTAGTAAAACATGAGATGTATATTCCAAGTGATACCACGGGCCCACTTCTTTATTTTTCGTGTAAAGACCTGGCAGTGGAATTGGCCAAAGTAACTAATGCCGGAGGCGCAATAATTCAACAAAAAAAGGAGATAGGAGGGGGGCATGGTTTTATGGCACTTCTTAGAGATACAGAAGGAAACAGAGTGGCTTTACATTCCTTACAGTAAACTAAACATAAAAAATAGTAGCTTCTGCTCTACAACCCATTCGAATCGGAATATATTTTGTTCCAATGCCTTTGGAGACATACATTCTGATATCATTGAGTTTATACCATCCTCTTAAGAACCTGCCACTGCCACGTGGTTTATAAAATGCTTTCCCAAGAAATGTTATTTGCCCTCCATGAGTATGGCCAGATAATATGAACTTAATATTTACTTTTTGAGTTTCATTTAAAAGAGCTATTTCTTCACTGTACTGAGGACAATGATTGAGTACAATAGCTTCTACAGAACTATCATAGTCTGTTGAGGCATTTATGAAATCCGGATCACCCCCAATAAAGTCGTCAACACCAATTATAAGAAGGTTTCTGTTAGCCGTTGAGAATTTTAAACTTTCATTAATAAGTAATTGGCCATTGTGTTTTTTAATTAAAGTTTTGAAAGAATTTATATTTACTTTCCCCGCATATTCCTTGTTTCCCATGATTACCACCTTCGGTATTTCTTTGCTGATAAGGTTCAAAAATTGATTTAAAACGGGTAATCCCTTATTGCTATTGACTGAATCTCCTGTAATGCAAATTAGGTCCGGTAGCTCTTGGTTAATTTCATTGGCTATAGCTTTATGGAAAGATTTTAATTTATTTATATGAAGATCAGTTAATTGAACAATTTTTATTTTGCTTTCCGAATTGGAAAGATCATAGGTTGGCCATTGAATTACATACTTCTCGAACCAAAAAATGTCAAAAATAAATAACCCCAGCAGGGCAATGAAGAACTTAATGATAAAATTTCTCCTGTTCATCTTCATAAAAACCCTTAATTTGAAGCATGAACCCTATAGATTCAAAATTATGACCATGCTTTCCTTTAAGAACTCCAATTAATCTACTAATTCCAGGAGTGCTACATTATTATCATTTTCCAGGATTACCTTCCCATTTTTCACTTCAACATAAGTTTCGGAATAGGTATCAAAAAGTTTTGTTCCGTCTCCAAAAAATCCCTTGACCCAAAGGGATTTTTTACCTTTGGGCAAATCTAGTCCTACCACTACCTTGTCCTTGAAATTCTCATCAATGTAGGTTCTGCTGAAAACATAGGGTTTTTTACCCAAACGTTTATGCTTTCCGGCCCCTATGGCAGGATGTTTACCGCGAAAACTTCCTAATTTCTGCCAGTGATTTAGAATATTCTTAGTTTCCTGTAGACTATCAATTTCTTGCCAATTCATAAATGATCTTAAAGTAGCATCCCCTTCTGTGTTTTCAATAGTAAGGTCCCTGGCAGATTCATCTCCATAATAAATCTGTGAAGTTCCCGGGGTTAAGAAAAGCACGTTCGCCATATAATAGGGTCTCTCCCTATTTTTATCAAAGGGTTCTGAATCATCATGTGAAGTCATGTAATTAAGTACACCTTTGTTTTTTAAGTCAGAGTTCAGGATGCGATTGTATTTTTTAAATATTGTCTCGTACGACTTTCTGGCATCATATTTTAATTCAAAATTTATAAGACTTTCAAAGCCATGTTGAAAATAATCGACCTGCTTATCACCAAAATCAAATTGTCTACCGTTAGAAATTTCGTAACCGTAAGCTTCACCTACCATGTAAAAGGGCGTATCATCTAAAACCTCTTCCGGGTGCTTCTTTTTCCAGGTTTCAAATGCTTTGGATGCTACCTCATATAATTCCGACCATGTTTTTTCGTCTGCATGTTTAACTGTATCTACCCTGAAACCGTCAATACCAAGATCGTTAACGTAGTCTGTTAACCATTTAATAATATAAAACCTGGGAGCCCTGGGGTATCCCGTTCTTTGAAAAAAGAGTTGAAGTTCATCCAATTCATTACTAAGTCTGCCTTCATCCTTCCATTTAGCCAATAATGCATCCGGTAGTTCAACCACTTCATCAGATTCTGTATAAATATCAGGTAAGTTCGCAACCAAAGTACAACTTGTTGTAGTCTCATAATTAGTATGTTCACAAACAGGTGTTGTTCTTACCCAATCCTCTGGCCATACCGGATCTTTTTCGGTTACGGGCCCTGTATGGTTAATTACCACATCCATCAAAACCCTAATATTATTTTTATGGGCGGCTTTTACAAGATTTTCAAGATCTTTTTTAGTGCCAAAATTGGGATCCAAGGCGGTCCAGTCCTTTGCCCAGTATCCGTGATAAGCATAAGTATTGCCGGTTCCTTCGTCTGTATCGCCATGGATTTGTTCTACCACTGGTGTAAACCAAATAGCGTTTACTCCTAATTTTGAAAAATAACCATCTTCAATTTTATCTGTGATACCCTGAATATCACCACCCATAAAACCTCTTAAAGGAGCTGTTTCGTTGGTCCGATCGAAATTCAAATCATTTTCGGGATTACCGTTATTGAACCTGTCCGTTAATAAAAAATAGATATTGGCGCCCTGCCAGACAAATGGAACTTTTTTCTGAACTATTAGTGTGCTGTCTTTAGCTTTAGAAACTGAAATTTGGGGTTCTTTTTTTTCTTCTTTGCAGGTCAAAAAAAGTGCAGAAACTGCAATTGCAATAAGCAGTTTTTTCATGTTCATAGATTTTGTCTAAAGCTATAAAATGAATGCGGAAAAAGAAAATTTATTTGAAGAGCTTTTAAATTGTTTCATAAGGCTATTCCTACATCAAGTAATTATACTGGAAATGAGGCCTTAACGTCTACTTTACTTTTTTCTGTTAAGTACTTTGAATTCTTCATAACAACTGCTAATTGCATCCAATATTTGCAAATCATTGGCTGTTTTTATAAAGGAGGTTGAATAGTTGCAATTAGAAAGGATGTCATTAATATCAATTTCATCAATTTGCAATAGTTCGGTAAGTGTTTCCCGATCAAATTTGGAGGCAAGGAGATCTCTGATGTCCTCATCATCTTTTATTAGCCTCATTTTTTTCATCTGGTTGGGTTGTTTTCCAAATAAATTTCGAAGAAGATCCGCTGGATTAAGAATGGAGCCTAATACCTTTGTTACCGCACTCGGATTTTTACTTCCAGCCTCATAGCTGGTAGGTAATCCGGAGATGCTATATTGATATGATGTATTAATAGGTAGGTTTTTTATATCAATTTCAAGATAGCCTGTTAATTCATATGGCTTAACAATTACTTCTTCCAAAGCATATGCAAGCTCCGTGAGTGCAATCTCGGTGTTTTTAAACTTAAACATATCATTCGTAACACGAATTTTCTGAGATTTAAAGCCTAAATATGAGAAGTAAAGTGTATCGTTAACAGAGGCTTTCATAGAAAATTCACCTTTGGAGTTGGTTATAGTACCTACAACCTTGTTTAGGTTTATTACGTGTACACTTTCCAAAGGGGTACTGGATTGTGCATTAATAACTACTGCCTGAAATTCTTCTTCTTTCTGCTCAGCTTCATTTTCCTGCGATATCCCGGCAAAGCCGATTAACGAAAACAAGCACAATAAATACTTCCTCATTTAGTGCAATGCTAATTTATAATACGAATAAAATAAAAATAGATGCCTTGGCACATTTTTTAATATACAA
>Ga0209456_10000567_pt1 | contig 19833 bp, 15 predicted proteins | sample COG_11_FD_184755 | JGI IMG/M metagenome (GOLD analysis project Ga0209456, IMG submission 184755) | Pelagic marine sediment microbial communities from the LTER site Helgoland, North Sea, for post-phytoplankton bloom and carbon turnover... | ecosystem: Environmental > Aquatic > Marine > Neritic...
TTAGAAAGCTTGCCTGCCGGTACTGTTTCTTGATGTCCTGAGGCTTTTTCCAGTCAGCATTTCTAGCTTCCGAGTACCATGCTTTAAGCGGCTGTTCCGCATCGAAACAGCCGGGTTTCTCCCAGAACTCCCGCAACGTCCTTTTTGCTATAACTCGCACGTGAACAGATTATCATGTTCCCGTAATGGGAACAACCTGGTTTCATCTGCTCTGGGATACCGAGTTCGTATTGACCCGTCTGTGCATGTCGTAGCCGGACCAGGCAGGCCAGCTCACTTCTTTCTACCTCAGGATAGGAAACAGACCACTACGGTTGATGCACAGGCACCCTCAAATCATCCACCCCGCGAGAGCGGTTTAGTCCAACGTGGGCAAAGGGGACATTAGAACGATAAGGGGCGAGCTGTTACGCGGCTAAGCGTCCCGCAAATCGTTCCCAGAGCTCTGCTTTATCTGATGCCGTGTATTTTCTTCGAGTTTTATAGACCATCTTTCAACACCTCAACTTTTTCCATTAAAGATAGAGTGTTGTGTCGAGCTTATACCACTTACTAGCAGGTTATATGCTGGCGGACAACCCGTACGGCTGCTAGTCTGAAGTACAAGACGACCTCGCAAGGATGCGATCATGTTGCCGTTGCCGGCTGGTAGGGAAGCCAGAGCGGATTGACACGCAGAATCAAAAGGAACACCGGTTGAGATCGGTCATCTACTTTTTTAAGCGGCTCATACATAAGAATATTCCGGTTTACCGGTTCTTGTATACACTGCGCACATTTAACCTGAACTACTGCAGGCAGAAACTGGCTATCGGCCAGTATCCCTCGAAGTTCGGTGGCATGTGGACCGATCGCAAAGATTATCCGGCGAAACTCGCCAGCAGGCTGGAGGCGGGGGCGGTCAAGGCTGATATGGAACCCCTGTTAGAGCAGTGGCGCGAACAGGGCTTCCTGATTCTGGAGAAGGCCATTAGTGATGATCTTATCGACCGGTACCTCGATGAAGTGGCGCAACTGAAAGCCCGAGCTCCTTCACCGCTGTTGGTTACCGCGGCTACTCTCAAGGAGCCCGCTCCCTACAATGAGCAACTGGTTGCCGCCCAGCACAGTGTTCGCACCGTGGATGATTATTATTTTTCCGAAGCCTCTCGCAGGATTCTTATGCACAAGGGCGTAATGGATTTTATAGAACTGGTGTTCGAGGATAAGCCCATTCTGAACCAAGGCCTCAGTTTCCAGCACGGATCTCAGCAACAGGTGCATCAGGACACGCTCTTTGTAAGGATGAATGCGCCTATGCAGTTAGCTGCCATTTGGGTGGCGCTCGAAGATATCACGCCCGGCAGTGGTGAGTTGGTCTACTATCCCGGCAGCCATCGTTGGGAGGGTTTTTTGTTCAGCGGCTGTTTTAAACATTATGATGAGGAGCGTGATGGGCCTGAGCAGTTACAACAATGGCAACAGTGGCTGCAGCAGGAGGCTGAACGCAGGCAGTCTGAGTTGATCCCGTTCCTGCCCCGCAAAGGTGATGTGTTGATATGGCACGCCGGACTGGCCCACGGTGGAGCAAGAGTGACCCGGCCTGACAGCAGTCGCCTGAGCCTGGTCGGACATTATTGCCCTGAGTCTGTACGGCCGCTTTACTACTACTATAAACCCGCCCAGCGCAGGCGCTATGACTACGGGGATTATCGTTATAGTACGTCTTATTACCGCTAGTCCCTAGCGTTCCTGAATACAAACAAAGGTGGCAATTTTCCACAGCAAGATAAATCTGTGCTCAGGGCCTCAAGCGAGTCTTCGATATCGACATTACGACCTGCTGCGCAACCTGCTGAGGTATCGTGCGAGTCATCGCCTGCATCGAAGACTCATTGGTGATTGAGAAGATTCTCACCGACCTCGACAAGAAAGATGCCTTGGCAGCAGCCTCGCACTTGCCGCCCTGTCGAGCGCCGCCGCAGGACGGGTTTGTTCGGCTGAAACGCAGGCAATCACGAGACTAACACCACTGGCTGTGACATCAACGGACGCGGCAGGGTAGCGGTTGGCCTGATCGCTGGAAATGACCGAAAAAACGCGCCGACCTATGGCCGATTTCCCGATTCGGGAGGCTGGGATCTAAGCTAGTACCGCTTCGAAGGGTAGGTTGACGGCTGCCTGACGACTTGGGGATTCTCGACGAACCTGGAAAAGGGCATGTGTGCTGCTTATACTCCGCTTGATAACTGTAGAGTGCTTTCACTACTCAAAATGTCCGGAAACGGCATTGAACCTGCCGTTCGAACACAATTGATGCATGACCGAAGTTGGCCGAAAATGCTCGTTTCGTAATCGCTAATATAAGCAACCACTGTACGAGAAAAAACGACCCCTTCCGGTCGTTTAGTGGCTGCTAATATAAGCGATGGCTAAACGGCAAAGGACGACCCAACCCGGTCGTTTAGTCGAGGTTTATATGAACGATAAATTGACAGGGAAGAACGCCCCAAAATGGGGGTTGAACCCTTATCACTTGAGGGCGGGCTGCACCCCTTGGGTCTGGAACGACGGAGCCGCTCTATCACTCCGCCGGCGGCCTCGGAAAAGCACCTGACGCTCAGCGCCAATGACAGCGTGCGCTACCGACTTAAGATGCCATACCGCGATGGCGCAGCGCATGTCATCTTCGAGCCACTGGATCATCGCACGATTCGCCACCCCTGGCGCCGACGCCCGGTCGCAGGAAGATCGACAGCCGCCTGTTACGTGGGCGATCCGCGAGATAGTGATTCCATCGAACGAAAAGCAGGTTTATATTCTATTCCCACAGTCGATGTCGCGGCGCCTCCGCGGCACCAGCCATGGAAGCAGCCATGATCCGGATAAACCTGAAAATCAACGGTAGCATCCATACCCTGGATGTCCCGCCGGAGATGCCCCTTCTGTGGGCATTGAGAGACAAGCTGAACCTGGTGGGCACCAAATACAGCTGCGGTATCGGGATCTGCGGCAGTTGCACCGTGCTCGTCAACGGAAACCCGCTGCACGCCTGTGTGGTTCCGGCCAGCGCCATGGCGGGGAAGGAGATCATCACCATCGAGGGGTTGTCGCCGGACGGGAGTCACCCCGTCCAGAAAGCCTGGAATGACGAAGACGTACCGCAGTGCGGATACTGCCAGGCCGGGCAAATACTGACCGCGGTGGCACTCTTAGCGCGCAATCCTGTCCCGAGTGATGAGGATATCGACGTCGCCATGTCAGGCAACCTGTGCCGTTGTGGCACCTATCCCCGCATCCGCAAGGCGATCAAGCGGGCCGCTGAATATGCTTCGAGAGAACGGGGGGCATCGTGAAGACCACAGAGCAGAAACCCGGTCTGAGTCGGCGCGCCTTCCTCAAAGTCGTGATCATGGCGTCGGGGTCCCTCATGATCGGCGTAACAAAGGCAAGCACCGCTACCATAGCGAAAGCGGCCGGCGAGCCCTGGATACCCAACCTCTACGTCCGCATCGACCGCGACGGCAGGATCACCATCGTCAGTAAGAACCCAGAGGCGGGCCAAGGTGTGAAAACCGCCCTCCCGATGGTGGTGGCGGAGTGCTTGGAGGTCGACTGGAAGACCGTCCATGTCGAACAGGCGCCCCTGGACGACCGCTACGGGCGCCAAGTCGTAGGTGGCAGCCGGGGTACGCCTGATGGCTGGGATGATCTGCGCATCGCGGGCGCGGGCGCGCTTTACCTGCTGACGGCCGCCGCGGCACGGAAATGGAGCGTGCCGGCGTCTCAATGCATAGCCCGAAACGGCAGCATCGTGCACCACCCCTCCGGCCGCTCTGCGCGATACGAGACCCTGCTGGATATTGCGGCCGGACTGCCGGTTCCGGATGTGTCCGAATTGAAGCTGAAGAGTCGTCCCGGGGAATTTAGCCTGCTGGGCAGCTTCGTGCCCGGTGTCGATAACCCAAAAATTGTCACCGGGCAGCCGCTGTTCGGTTGCGACACCCGAATCGACGGCATGCTTTACGCGATCTACGAGAAGTGCCCCGCATACGGCGGAAAAGTGCGCAGCGCCAACGTCGAAGAGATTGCGAAACTGCCCGGCGTCACCCATGCGTTCGTGGTGGAAGGCACGCAGGATCTGACTGGGCTATTGCCGGGCGTCGCCATCGTTGCGAAGAGCTGGTGGGAAGCCGACTCGGCGCGGCGGAGATTGCGGGTGACATGGCGCAGCGGCCACACGGACTCCACTGTCGACTACGACACCAGGGCGGAGGCGCTGAGCCGTGAAGCGGGAGCGACGCTGCGCTCGGACGGTCATGTCGAAACGGCGTTGCAATCGGCGAGAACCGTCGTCACGGCGAGTTATTACTACCCTTTCGTGTCCCACGCCAACATGGAACCACAGAACTGCACGGCCCTGTACCACGAGTCGGGAGCCATGGAACTGTGGGCACCCTCGCAGAACCCGAAAGCGGGCAGGATACTGATTGCAGAAACGCTGGGCATCCCCGAGAACAGCATCCGCGTCAATCTCACGCGTATCGGCGGCGGCTTCGGCCGCCGCCTGGTCAACGATTTCATGGTGGAGGCGGCGTGGATCGCCCGTGAGATCCGCGGTGCCGTGCAACTGCAGTGGAGCCGGGAGGACGACATGCGTCACGATTTCTATCGTCCTGCGGCCTGGCATCATTTCACCGCAGGCATTGACGACCGTAACGCCATGATCGCCTTCGACCACCATTTCGTGACCTTCGGAAAAGACGGAAGACCGGCTTCCGGAGCAGGTATCCCATCCGGTCACTATCCGGCAGGCCTCGTGCCTCATTTCCGTTTGCGACGGTCGCTCATCGAGACCAACGTGCCCACCGGCCCGTGGCGGTCTCCCGGACATTCGGCTTACTGCTGGGCCTACCAGAGTTTCTTCGATGAGGTGGCACTGGCCGCGGGACGTGACCCGCTGGCGTTTCGCCTCGACCTGCTGTCGAAATCCTATGGCAAGCCGCCCCTGGACCTGACGCGGACGCGCGCAACACTGGAACTGGCCGCCAGCAAGGCGGGCTGGGGACGCAAGCTAGATGACAACCGTGGCCTAGGCATGGCGTTTCATTTCGATCATGGCGGGTTCGTTTCGCACGTCGCGGAAGTGGTGGCCGACGGGTCCCGCGTCAAGGTCGAAAAAGTCTATTCAGCTGTGGATGTCGGGCCGGTCATCAACCTCAGCGGGGCCAAAAACCAGGTGGAGGGCTGTGTGATTGACGCACTCAGCACGGCACAACTGGAAATCACCTTCGCCAATGGCGCGGCCGAGCAAGGCAATTTTGACAACTACGGTCTGTTGCGTATTAACCAGTCGCCCGAAGTCGAGTGTCATTTCATCCAGAGTGACAATCCGCCCAGCGGACTCGGCGAACCCCCGATAGCGCCGGCGACGCCGGCCATTACCAACGCCATTTTTGCCGCAACGGGTACGCGAATCCGTAAGCTGCCCTTGATCAGGTCCGGTATCAGAATATAGCTTCAGCCCTCCTCAACCCTGCAGCTGGAAATCGAACGCCGTGTTCTGTTAAGGGTTGTAAGATGCCTGCCCCCAACCGCAGGCTTGTCAGCGCCCGCAAGTGCTCAACGGGCAGGCGTCTTACAAGCCTCGAGGGAGGAAACCGCGGGATGAAGCAATGTGGTCAATATTGGTGAATCCATGCGCTGTGGTGACTCTGTTATCGCTCAGTTCGCGGGATTCCTTAACGCCAGGCTCTGAGGCAAGGCAAAAAAATGGCCGCACTCAATTGGGGGAGAGTGCAGCCTAAAACGCTTTCTCAGGAAGTCAGCGTTGCGGCATTATCAGGAACAGCTCGCCGGACGTCTATAGACGTGGGGGGTCTACAAAAAAGCCCCAGCGAAGCGAGGCCATTCACATCAACCTAACAATCATCGCACTGCTCGTAAGAATCACAGCAGCAACCATGCTGACAGCGGTTATGCCTGCGAGCAGGTTAATTAGCCTGTTCATGGTGTGTGGCTCTCGCGCCGTTGGTCCGGTTGTCGGGGTGCTCTTGTCTTTGTCCGGACGAGGACCATTCTTGCCTGGTATGGCAGCGGGTTTTTATATAACAGGAATCGGCACACCAGGCAGAGCCTGGTTTCGGGAGCACGTCTAAGTGTCGGTGTTCAGGGGATAATTAGATTTTTGCCGTGCACAGGCTTGATTGAATCTCGCAGATCAGCTTTTCGGCGTTTTCGAGTTGTTGCACGCGTTTCCACAGATCGCCGGGTGACCGGGCATAGATATCCAGCAGCCTGTTCGCCGGAATCCAGACCAGTTCGCGGCGTTTCTTGAAGCGGCCGCTGGTGTCGGATTTCCACTCGCTGTTCAGGGCAGAGATATCGCGAAAAGGAAACTCGATGAAGTAGGTCCGCCAGTCCCTGGGTTTTTCCGGGTTGCCCAAATCCCTTCGGCGCCACCAGTGCGGATGCGTCGACAGGGTGCGCTCGAATATTTCTTCAACATGCGTGATCTGTTCCCTGACCCGGTCCTCCGATCGGCGGGCACTCCCCAGATCGTCGGTGAGATACATTGTTTCGGTCTCCTCGACGAACTCACGCACCGCAGCCGCGCGGTAGTCCTCCCCATCGCCCAGTCCACCGCCGAAGTCAATGAGATAGCCGACCTTTCTGCCGGTGAAGGTCTTCTGGAAAAGAAACAGAACTTCTCCGTCTTTTACGGCAAGCGGGATGACGCCTGCGCCCATGGGCGGCCTCCATCGGTGGCGGATCTATAATTCTAGCAGAGATCAGGTAGAGCGCGGCGTCGGGTCGAAAATCTTGATATGCGGGGAATCGCTGCTGATGTCCCTGGTCCCACCAGGTCCAGGGAGTTTGGCGGTGTGCTCAATACCGGGTGAGTAACACCGGCAGGTCTTTCAGGGTAAGGTGGGGCAGGGGGGGCTTCGCTAAGCGGTGGGTGGCAAAGAGAATGGTGGCGACCGGTTGGGGCGGCGATCCCGTAGTGGATTCAACTCAGGTGAGTAGCATTGCACAAACGCAAGATTGGGATTTGACACCCCTGCAGACTGCGCTCATTCTTCGACACAGAGCCTTGTTTTCAGTACAAGAGCAACAGCTGATAGAATTCCAACAAAACAGGCGGCAAACATCTGTTGAAAAATTACACCCCCTTATTTCTGCTTATAGCGGTGGTTTTGGTCGGCGTCGTCCTGTACTGGCACGTAGACCGTCGCCAGCAGGATTACATAAACAGCCAGGAAGCACTGACGCAACAATCGACCACGGGCACAGCAAGCCTGATCGGCCTGTATATCAAGGAGGCGCGCCGGCGAGTTGACCTGTTTACCGAGGCGGAAGTGAACAACATCAGTAATCTTGCCCAAAATCCTGCTGATCAACGCTTGCAGGAACAGTTTGCGGAAAGTGTCAAACAGCACTTTCCCGAGTCCTTTGCCTCGACCATCACCGATGAAGCTGGCGAAATACTGATCGATGATTTCGACGGCAGGATTGCTGCATTATGCGAGGCGGATATCTATCAATTTACCGAGCAAGAATCGCAGAGTGTTTTCATCCACCCCAACCCCGTTGGCTATCATTTCGACATCATGGCCCACTGGCGGGGCGGGGATGGCGACGAGGGTATTTTCTTTGTCAGTTTCAAACCAACGGAATTGGCGCGTATTCTGGCCAACAGCCAGCTGCACGATCACAGGCTGATTCTACTGCACCGTAACAAGCCCGGTCTTGTTGAAGTGACTGCCGATGGTACCCGTGTTGACCTGCTGACTGAGCCGACATTGAGCGAGGAAGAGATGGCGCGCATCGCTTTCACGGTCGATGTGGCGGGTAGTCTCTGGACGCTCGCTGATTTACCCGCTGCCGGGCTGTTCGCTACCCACAAGCTAACACTGCAGCGCGAGGCTGCCTCTATCTTCCTGGTGTTCCTGTTATTCAGCGGGATCATCTACCTGCTGGCCAGGCGGGCGGAGTTACGTCGCGCCAGCGCTGAACAGGCGGTCCGCCAATCCCGAATCCAGCTCGAAAAGCGCGTAGCTTATCGTACCCAGCAGTTATCCGAGACCAACACACAATTGGAGTCGGAGATACACGAGCGCAATCGGGCAGAGCTGGCACTGAAGCAACAAATTGAAGAACGCGGGCAAACGGAGGATGCGCTCCGTGCATTGCATGCAATCACCTCGGCGCATGATCTTCCATTTGAGGAAAAACTCAGGGCGTTGCTTGAAAATGGGTGCCGGCAGTTCAACCTTCCGATTGGAATACTGTCGCATATTTACCAGGACAAGTATGAAGTTATTCAGGCCATCTCACCCGACAATTCCATTCCGCCCGGCAGCATTCTTGAGCTTGGTAATACCTATTGCAGCGAAACAATCAAGGCCCGGGGTCCGATCGGATTTGAACACGCAGAAAAATCGGAGTGGAAGACCCATCCCTGTTACCGGGACTACAAACTGGAAACTTACTTCGGCATACCGGTAGTAACAGGTAGCAAGGTCTACGGTACACTGAATTTCTCAAGCCCGACACCACGTGATAACCATTTTACGTCAAATGAGAGCGAGGTCCTCAATTTGATGGGCCAATGGGTTGGCGGCGAAATATACCGCCAGCAAACTGAACAGGCGCTCAAAGACGAGAGAAACAGGGCGCAGCGCTATCTCGACGTTGCCGGCACTATTATTCTGGTGGTTGGCGCCGATCAGCAGGTCCACCTTATCAATAAGAAAGGTTGCCAGCTGTTAGACAAGGACGAGCAGGACATCATCGGCAGGAACTGGTTTGATACGTTCATACCGGCAGGCGTCAGGGAGCACGTCAGGGGATTGTTCGAGAAATTGATGTCGAAGGAGCAGGCTCTGATCGAGTACTACCAGAACCCGGTACTGACCAGCAGCGGAGAGGAAAGGCTTATCGCCTGGCACAATACACTGCTGTATGACGATGAGGGCAAGGTTACCGCAACACTGAGCTCCGGTGAAGACATTACTGTACAGAAACACGCAGAAGAGCAACTGCGTCAGCGCGAAGAACAACTGAGACTGACACTGGAAAATGCGCCCATTGGAATCCTGACAACCGATTTGGCGGGCAAGCTGCTCACGGTTAATCCAACCTTATGTACCATTTTAGGCTATTCTCCTGATGAACTGATGCGCATGACCGTCGAAGACATTACCCATCCCGATGACTGGGAAGAGACCACGAAAAATTTCCAGCAGCTTGTACAGGGCAACATCAACAGCTACGAGATAAATAAGCGCTATATCCGGCACGATGGCGCATTCATCACCGGCAGAGCGCGTGCGGGGCTCGTGCGTGACGCACACAATGATCCGCTGATGGTGGTGGGAGAAATTGAGGATATCACGCAGCGTGAGCGCGCAGAAATGTTGTTGCGGCTGGTCGTCGAGTCAGCGCCGAATGGCATCGTCATGGTGGATTCGTCGGGCCGGATATTGCTTGTCAATGAACAGACAGAGAAATATTTCGGCTACCGGCGGGAGGAATTGCTGGGTCAGCAAATCGAGATATTGATTCCGGAACGTATGCGCAGCAGGCACCCCGGCTACCGCAGCGGCTTCATCGCCGAGCATCGCGCCAGGGCCATGGGGCTGGGACGTAACCTGTTCGGCCTGCGTAAAGACGGCAGTGAGTTCCCCATCGAGATCGGCCTCAGCCCGGTCGAGACAGATCAGGAATTGCTCATCCTCAGCGCCATCGTGGATATATCCGAGCGCGTTCAGGTTGATCACGAACTGCAGCGTATGCGCACCTACCTCAAGAATATTATCGACTCCATGCCATCGGTCCTGGTCGGCGTGGACAGTCAAGGGCGGGTAACCGAGTGGAATCAGAGTGCGGTACAAACCACCGGCGTGCCAACCGAGCGGGCGATCGGAGAACTATTCGGCACCTTGTTTCCGGAATTCGAAACACAGCTGGAAAATATTCAGGAAGCAATACGCAGTCATAGCCCAATACGCACAGAGCGTCTCATTACTGAGAAGAATGGGGAAACGCAGTATGCCGACGTCATGGTCTATCCATTATTGGAGGATGGTGCCGCCGGTGCCGTGATCCGGATCGACGACATTACCAACCGGGTTCGTATGGAGCAGATGATGGTGCAGACGGAAAAGATGATGTCTGTGGGTGGGCTCGCCGCCGGCATGGCGCACGAGATCAACAACCCGCTGAGCGGCGTGTTGCAAAGCAGCCAGAATATCCAGCGCCGGATCTCTGCTGATCTGGAGGCCAACCGTCGCACCGCCGAGGCACTGGGCGTTGACCTGCAGCTGGTGTATCGCTACCTGGAAGAACGCGGCATCCTGGAATTCGTTGATTCCATCCAGCAGGCAGCCAGCCGCGCCAGCCGAATCGTGGCAGACATGCTCGCCTTCAGCCGCAGCGCGGCTACGGAGTTCCTGCCCGCACACATCCACGAAATACTGGATACAGTGGTGCGGCTGGCCGCCAGCGACTATGATTTAAAGAAAAAATATGACTTCAAACAGGTAGAGATTGTGCGTGATTTCGATCCGGCACTCGAATTGGTGGTTTGCGACCGCACCGAGATCGAGCAGGTGTTTCTCAACCTGGTCAAGAATGCCGCCCAGGCTATGGGTCACAGCAACAGCCCGCCGCCACACCGGATTACCCTGCGTACCCGCAAGGACGATGAATACGCCCGCATCGAGGTCGAGGATAACGGCCCCGGCATGGACGAACGGACGCGGCGACGGGTGTTTGAACCGTTCTTTACCACCAAGGCTGTCGGTGAAGGAACCGGACTGGGCCTGTCGGTCTCTTATTTCATGATCACCGAGCAGCACACGGGCACTATTGACGTCACCTCGACCCCAGGTGAAGGGACGTGTTTTACGGTACGTTTGCCACTTCATCACAAGCCGGCGTGATCGACATGTCCAGGCACACGTCAGGGCCCGAGAAAAACTGAACTATAATTAAATGGCACTAAGTTAAGCCTATTTAGCCCATTGTAGGGTTGAATTCATTCGACCAACCACGTTGCCATTCCATCTATCATCCCGGATATAGCCACAATGTGGGTAGCCGCCAACGGCTACTGGCCGAATAAATTCGGCCCTACAGAGGAAAAGCCGCCTTAACTTAGTGCCATTCAACTATAATTAAAGCTGGCGAAAGAGCACTGTGATGACTGAAACAGCGAAAATTCTGACGATTGAGGACGAGTCTCCGATTCGCAACGGCATTGTGGCCTATCTTGAGGACAGTGGTTTTACCATGTTGGAGGCCAATGATGGCCCCAGCGGTCTGGAGATCTTTCGGCGCGAAGGACCCGATGTGGTGTTGTGTGATTTACGCCTGCCAGGAATAGATGGCCTGGAGGTGCTGGCCACTATTACCTCTGAGTCACCGGAAACCCCGGTGATCGTAGTCTCAGGCGTCAGCCTGCTCAGTTATGCGGTACAGGCGCTGAAACGGGGTGCCTGGGACTATGTCACCAAGCCTATCCATGATATGGCTGTGCTGGAAAATGCAGTTCGCCGCGTGCTGAAACACGCTGAACTTGTCCGCCAGAATCGTGAATACCGTGAGAATCTGGAAACGCTGAATCGGGAGCTGACCGAGACCCTGCAGCAGTTACAGGACGATGAGGAGGCCGGCCGGGCGATTCAGTTCCAGTTGCTGCCGAAGGACAACAAGCGCTTCGGAAATTACAGGTTCAGGCGGCGCCTGTACCCTTCCATGTATCTCAGCGGGGATTTCATGGACTACTTCCCAATCGACGATCAGCATATTGGTTTCTACATGGCGGATGTTTCCGGTCACGGTGCAGCCTCGGCGTTTGTGACAGTGATGCTTCATACCCTGATTGTGCAGTACCGTGATACCTTGTGGCAGACAGTTGACATGACGATCCTGCATCCGCAGCGGGTCCTTCAGCGCCTTAACCGGGACTATTGCCGTCTGAATCTGGATAAGCACCTCACTATGCTCTACGGTGTCATCGATCTGGAGAAAAATACCCTGGTCTACAGCAGCGGGGGGCAGTTTCCATGCCCCTTGTTGTACGATGGCGAGGAGGTGAAGATACTTGATTGCCGGGGTCGTCCTGTCGGACTGTTTGACGACGCCGAATTCAACGCCCGACAGGTCGACCTGCCAGATTTGTTTGACCTGGTCCTGGTATCCGACGGGATTCTGGAACTAATGCCGGCCGATAAACTGCAGCAACGCTACAGTACTATCCTTTCCCGCCCGAAAGGGAAAGGTCTGGATCTCGATGAAATGACAGCCGGACTCGACGTACTGGTTGATAAACACCTGCCGGATGACATCGCCTTGATGGTGATTGACAGGAATGGCCGTAATGAATAGTGGCAAGGTATTGCATGCCACCCATGATGGTATCCATGTGCTGCGTTTCGTCGGTGATATTCGCTACACGCTGAGTCCTTCTATCGATCGCTTTCTGAAAGAGGTATTTTCCGGTCCGCCGCCAACGCATTTTTTCATCGACCTGACGGAAACAGACAGCATTGACAGTACCAATCTCGGCCTCCTTGCGCGCGTCGCCAAGTCGATGAAAAGTCTCAACGGCTCCCGGGTGACGATTTTATCGGATCGTGCGGACATCAATTCGGTGCTGACCAGTATGGCCTTTGACGAAGTCTTCGATATCGTTCCCCATACAGCGCCGGAAACCGGAGCGGAAAAGGAGTTGGCCGGACAGAGCACTGACAAGGAAACCTTGAGCCGTACTGTGCTTGAAGCACATCGTGCTCTAATTGAGCTCAGCGAGTGCAACGAGGAACTGTTTCGCGATGTGGTTACGACACTGGAAAAAAATATGGAGGAGGTTGATACCAGTAAGTCGGGAGCCAAATAAGTCAGCTAACATTGCCGGATTTCTCCAAAGCAAGCTCTGCTTCTGTTTTCATGCCGAAATTTTTCATCAGCATTGTTGGAGGACAGAAGCCGGTAAAGGAACTCTGCAGGCAGTTGAAGCCGATAAATAATGTGAACCATGTCCAGTGAGCGCTGTGGAATAAGGCGAGCAAGGATGTCAGCATCACCATGATGCCACCGAATGCAAACATTGCCCTCTCTATAGACATCTGTCTTTTCTCCTGTCGGGGTTGATCAGACTTTAACTCAATAGCCTTTCCGCCTTGCTAAACAGGTATTGTACAGAAGTTACGATTGTTTGGGCCAGGCATTTTAAAATCTATCAAGCGCTATCGAGCGTTGAAGCGTAGAGGTGAAGAAATGGTCAGTAAAGACCCCAGCGCCGCTCCATCAGACACTGTCGAACAGGCCATGAACCGAGTGCTTCAGGCCGAGCGCGATGCCGAGCAGGCGATTGCCGATTGCGAGCTTGAAGCACGCCGGATATTGCAGGCCGCCCAGCAACGCGTCAAGCGCATTGCCGACCGGACTGATGAGCGCCTTGCACTGATACAACAGCGTCTGGCTCAAAAGATCAAGGCACACATAGATGCGCTGGAACGCGCTGATCGAAGCGCGCAGCTTGAACCATCGGTATACGATCTTGATGAAGCCGGGCTTGCCACGGTGGTTCGGGAAGTCGCCGCAGAGTTGACCGGTAACAGGCGCTCTACGGACGACGGGCGAGAGAAATCCGGCGGTGAATAATGTTACGCGTTTTGCCTATGCGCAGGCGCGCCTGCAGGCGCGTCACGGACAGCGCGCGGATGAACAGGTGTGGCGGCGTTTGCACAGCACCGGTGATCTGGCCAACTACTTGCAGATGACGCGGCAAACCGTTCTGCGTGCCTGGGTAATTGGTATCGATAGCAGTCAAAGCAGTCATGACATAGAGTTTTCCCTGCGCCGCCAGTTTGATCGTTATGTCGATGATGTCGCTCACTGGCTACCGGCTGACTGGCGGGCTGCGGTCCAGGCACTGAAACGTTTACCGGCTCTGCCGGCCCTGCAGCATCTGTTGAGCGGTGCAAGCGTGTCGGCATGGATGCTGGATGATCCAGAGCTGGGTCATTTTGCCAGTGAGAATGTCAAGTTGCGCATGGAAGCGATACAGGCTTCAGAGTATGGCTACCTGGTCCAGTCATGGCAGCGAGGGGAAACCCTGTATGACGCCTGGTATGACAACTGGCAGCGCCAGTGGCCGGGTCCGGCGCGGCTTGACGTGGCCATGGAACAGCTGGGCAGGCTGCTGTTGCAGCACATTCGGTCCCAGGGCTCAAGCACCGGCACCTCAACCCGGCAGCAGAGAGAAGTGCTTGTGAGCCGACTGAATGGGCTATTTCGCGGGTTCAGTTTTCAACCGGCGGCGGCTTTCGCTCATCTGGCACTGGTCGCACTGGATCTGCAGCAGCTGAGGGGAGATCTGCTGAGCAGGAAATTGTTCGCTGAAAACCCAGGGCCTGTTAACAGGCCTGGGGTGGCATGATGGGATTGCGTCCCGAAGCCGCCCGCTGGTTCGAGCTGCTCACCGCTCGGGCCGATTTGACGCTGGCCCTGGAAACCCTGGCCCGTACCGGCAACATCGAGCTGGAAACCCACAGCGATTCGCGTACCAGGCTCAATCTCCCGGATCTCCGCGATCGCATGGAGGAATATAATCGTCTGGCGAGGCGTTACCATCCCTACTGGCCGCAACTGGAAACGCGGTCATCTTTCGTGCCGGCCAGTCCCATCAGGCTTCTGGATAGCGCCCTGCAGCATCTGCGGTCCTGGGAGGATGAGGCCGCGCCCCGGGTTCATCAGCTCGAAGCCTTAAGCGGCGAACAGTCGGAGTTGCAGTTACTCGAGACCATGCTGTTGCAGGCGCAGGATGATACGCTGGACTTCAGCCTGCTGGCCAAGGCGGGACCCGAGCTGGCAGTACGGCTGTTCGTGCTGCCGCCGGGCAGCCGCATTGAACACTTTCCCGCCGCGCTGCTGGTAAAACGCGTCAGCTCCGACCGTCATGACTTCCTGCGGGCGGTAGGCTTGCCGGCTGATATCGAAGCGCTCACTGTCGAACTGGCTGCCCACAAAGCCCGTGCCGTGACTATACCGCCGTTCCTGCACGGCAGCCGGATCAAGGCACTGGTGCAAGTTAAAAACCGGCTCCAGGAACTGAATCTGCAAGTGCGTAGAACACGCGAGCAGATTGATGCCTTGTCAGAGCGATACCAGCTCTCGGAAGTCCTCAGTGATATTGCTCGCCTGGAATGGTTTATGCTTCACGTCACCAGCCTGCCGGTGTCCGAGAATTTTGCCTGGGTCACGGGTTGGACCGATGATCTCAGCGGCGAACGGCTCAAAAAGGCGCTGACTGAAGCAGGTGTCAAGTCGATTATCGATTTTCCGCAAGCACCGGCTGAGGCGAAGGCGCCGATGGTCATGCACAATCCCTGGTGGGCGCAGCCCTTCGAATTGTTTGCGCGCATGCTCGGTACACCCGCCGTGGACGAGGCGGACCCCAGCCGGTTGCTGGCTGTGCTGGCGCCACTGTTGTTTGGCTATATGTTCGGTGATGTTGGCCACGGTCTGGTGCTGGTGGTGGTCGGACTCCTGTACCGGAAACGCTGGCCCGTGCTGCGTATACTCATCGCCAATGGTCTGGCGGCAATGATTTTCGGCTTTGTCTTCGGCAGCGTGTTCGGCCGCGAGGACATCATACCGGCGCTGTGGTTACACCCGATGGAGGATCCGTTACCGGTGTTGTTTGTCCCCCTCGGCGGGGGCGTGCTGGTGCTGCTGCTGGGGCTGGCGCTCAATGCCGTGGAGCTCTACTGGCGTGGCGAATGGCTGCGCTGGGTTCAGGTCGAGGCGGCGGTCGTTGTTCTGTACCCGTCAATTATTGCAGCCTTTTTTATGCCGCAGCTTTTGCTGGTCAGCGTAGCGGCTATGCTGTGGTTTTTTGCCGGCAGCCTGCTGCAGGGGCAGGGTAAGTGGTGGATGAGGCTGGTCAGCGCAGGCGGAGCCTTGCTCGAAAGCGTGTTCCAGTTACTGGTCAATACGGTGTCTTTTGTCCGCGTCGGCGCTTTTGCGCTGGCGCACGGCGGTTTGTCACTGGCATTTATTACGCTGGCCGCGGCGACAGACAGTGTGATTGCCGGTATGCTGATTCTGTTACTGGGTAACCTGATCGTTATAATGCTGGAAGGGCTGGTGGTGGCCATCCAGACGACACGTTTGATCTTGTTTGAGTTCTTTATTCGCTTTTTGCAGGGTACGGGCCGCATATTCCGTCCTCTGGCCGCACCGGCCGGTGATGCCGGCATAAGGAGAAAGACGTGACAGTTAGAATCAGAGGTATTGCTGTGTGGTTCGCCGCCGCCAGTATTCTCAGCGTGGCGGCGACGATTCTGTTCTGGTGGTCGCCTGCTACTGCTGCTGAAGCAAGCGCATCGGCGGTGCCATTGTCACCCGCTGCCCTCAACTGGGGCTTTGTGGCAGCAGCGCTGGCAACCGGTCTGTCGTCGCTGGGTGCCGGCATCGCGGTCGCAGCGGTCGGTAGCGCGGCGATCGGTGCCCTGGCGGAAAAGCCGGAGTTGCTGGGACGTGCACTGATTATGGTGGGTCTTGCTGAAGGGATTGCGATCTACGGCCTTATTATATCAATCCTGATCCTGAACAGGATAATGTAGGCATTACCCGATCATGTCTCTGCCTGTATTCATCGGTGATGAAGTGAATGCCGCAGGTTTCCATCTGGCCGGGTTGCGGGTTCGAACGCCTAGCGCTGACGAGCTCCTGGAGGTGGTTCAATGGGCTCGTGATCATGCGCCGCTGGTGCTGATCAGTGCTGATATTGCGCAACGCCTTCCTGCGGCTGTACTCGATCGTTTACTGGCCGGCGTTACACCGCCCGTGGTTGTTGTGCCGGATGTGCACAACGCAATGCCGATGCCGGATCTGTCGATACGCCTGCGCCGGCAGCTGGGAGTTCTGGAATGAGTGACTCCGGCCCTGTCGTCAGCGCACAGCTGAAACATCTGCTCGCGGTGGTCGAACAGCGTCGCAGTGAGCGTTGCAAGGCAGTCATGGACCAGGCGCATGAGCAGGCGCGGGAGGTGGTCAAACAGGCCTATCGCGACGCGCGCCGGCGCATGCACCGCGAACTTGATGACATACGTCAAAAGCTGCGCCAGCAGATGGTATCTGTGGTCGCGCGGCGTCAGACCAGGAAACGTCAGCGTCGGCAGCAGGCGGATGAGGAATTGTTGACAACAAGCTGGCTGAATTTGCACGAGGCCTGTTTGTATTGCTGGCGGGATTCGCTGATGCGCCGGCGATGGGTCGAAGACCTGGTGGATCAGGCAGCATCAGTGCTGGTAGACAGCCACTGGCTGATTGAACATCCGTTCGACTGGCCCGCGCAGGAGCGTTCGGCGCTGCAGCTCAGGCTGCAGGAACGGCTCGCCCACGCGCCTCAATTTGAAGCCAGCTCAACGATTGAAGCCGGTTTGCGTATCTGTGCGGGCGGAGCTTGTGTGGACGGCAGTGCAGACGGCCTGTTGCGTGAACGTCTTGCCATCGAAGCGGTCCTGCTGGCCAGAATCAACGAACATCGTGATAAACATGACTGATGGCTCACTGACAATGACTTTCTCAACGACCCTATGGCAGATGCAAGCATAACCTGGATCAGTGGCCCTGTGCTGCGTGCCCGCACACAGGCGGCATTCAGCATTAACGAGGCCGCTCTGGTGGGTGAACAGCGCCTGCTCGGCGAGGTGATTCGCATTAACGGGCAGGAAGCGGTGATTCAGGTTTACGAAGATACCACTGGCCTGAGACCGGGCGATCCTGTCAGCGCCACCGGCTCCGCGCTGTCGGTGTCACTGGGCCCGGGCCTGCTGGGTAATATCTTTGACGGCTTGTTGCGCCCGCTAACCGGGCAGGACCGCTATGTCAGACCGGGTGTGGACTGGTCGAACACGCAGACGCTTTATCCCTTCAAGCCACTGGTCAAACCCGGGGACCGCCTGGCAGCCGGCAAACCCTTTGCCGCCGTGCAGCGTAGCGATGCCAGGGGACAGCGCTGCCTGGCGCCCCCGGGGTGTGAGGGTGAGGTCATATCCGTTGAACCGGCAGGTGAGTATGGGGATGACCATACCGTATGCGTGCTGCGCTGTGATGACGGTGACAGCAGGGAAATCAGCATGAGTCACCGCTGGCCGGTGCGTCAGCCCAGACCGGTAGCGGCGCGCATGCCGGTCGAGGGTCCGCTATTCACGGGGCAGCGTATCCTGGACAGTATATTTCCTCTCGCCTGCGGTGGACGGGCCGCCATGCCGGGCGGTTTCGGTACCGGCAAGACGGTGTTACAGCAGACGCTGGCAAAGTGGTGCGAGGCGGATGTGATTGTCTATGTCGGCTGTGGTGAGCGCGGCAACGAAATGGCGGGCGTGCTGCATGAGTTTCCGACGCTGGTGGATCCGCGCACCGGCCGGCCGCTCATGGAACGGACCGTGATTATCGCCAATACCTCGAACATGCCGGTCGCAGCCCGGGAAGCCAGTATCTATACCGCGGTGACTGTGGGCGAGTATTTCCGCGACCAGGGCCTGCGTGTCGCCTTGATGGCCGATTCCACCAGCCGCTGGGCCGAGGCCTTGCGCGAGGTGTCCGGCCGCCTGGGCGAGTTACCCGGCGAGGCCGGTTATCCCGCCTATCTCAGCAGCCGCCAGGCGGATTTTTATGAGCGCGCGGCCCATGTGCGCACCCTCAGCGGTGAACTCGCCTCGCTCACTGTTATCGGCGCGATCAGTCCGCCGTCGGCTGATTTCTCGGAGCCGGTCACCAGCCACACCAAGCGCTACGTACGCTGTTTCTGGGCACTGGATGCAGGTCGTGCCCAGGCACGCTTTTACCCGGCCATTCACCCCCTGCACTCCTACTCCGAGGACATCGAGGTGCTCGCTCAGTTCTGGAGTCAGCACGGCAATCCACAGTGGGCTGAAAAGAGGCGGCGTTTCCTGGGTCTGCTCGAGGAACAGGCACACCTGGAACGCATGGCGCGCATCGTGGGAAAGGACGCCTTGCCACCGCGACAACAGCATGTTCTGTTGTGTGCCGAACTGATCAACGAGGCTTTTCTCCGCCAGTCGGCATTTTCAGAAACGGACCGTTTCTGTCCGCTGGGCAAACAGATTGCCATGATGCAGGTTATCACCCGTTTTATCGATTTGTCAGCGGCCGCGGTTGCGCAAGCGATCCCTGTGGAGGCTATCAATGCACTACCCCTGATGCGCCGGATTCGGCGCATGGGAGAAGATATCGATGAAGACGAGCAGCTGGAGCAATTCGATGAGCTGCGGCGGGACCTTGATGCCGCGTTTACACGACTGACCCGGGAGGCGGCAGGCGGTGCAGGCTGATGTTTATACGCTAGGTGCCGTAACCCGCATCGAGGGGCCTCTGCTGTTTCTCAGGCGCACTGTTGATGCGGGTTTGAACGACGCGGTTGAAGTCGAAGACAACGCCGGGCGCCGGCGCCTGGGCCGGATTGCTGCGCTGGACCATGACCTGATTACCGTCGAAGTACTGGAATCCACGGCCGGCCTGTCGTTGTCAGACACGCGTGTCCGCTTTCTGGGTGAACCGCTTCACTTCGCCGTTGGCCCGGATATCATGGGGCGCATATTCGACGGGGTGGGGCGGGTGATTGACGGCGGCCCGCCAATTTCGGCGGCCCGCAAGCTGCGTATCGATGGCATGATGATCAACCCCGCGGCACGTGCCATGCCGACCGATTTCATCGAGACCGGCATTTCGACCATTGATCTCATGAACAGTCTGGTGCGCGGTCAGAAGCTGCCCATTTTTTCCAGTGCCGGTCTGCCGCATGACCAGCTG
>Ga0209456_10000568_pt1 | contig 19828 bp, 23 predicted proteins | sample COG_11_FD_184755 | JGI IMG/M metagenome (GOLD analysis project Ga0209456, IMG submission 184755) | Pelagic marine sediment microbial communities from the LTER site Helgoland, North Sea, for post-phytoplankton bloom and carbon turnover... | ecosystem: Environmental > Aquatic > Marine > Neritic...
GCGTTCGTGCTCCAGACCGTTCTCGGCCCAGAAATCGATGATTTCTTCAGCCATTTCAACCAGGGACTCGTAATCTTCCTCAGTCTCCAGCTTCTTGAACGGAACCACGACGGTACCCATGAGGTCACCGATCTTAAGGGTACGCTTACCACCGATAAGAATGGTGACACCCTTGTCGTCGCCGGGGTGCAGTGCCTTGGGCATGACGTTCAGGCAGTGCATGCAGCGTACGCAGTTACGGTTGTCAACCGCCAGGGTGTCGTCATCATTCAGGCTCAGGGCCTGTGTCGGGCAACGGGTGATAACGTTGTCGATGATGTACTGGCGTCCCTTCTTGGCGACATAGCCCTTGATTTCTTCCTGGTCGACTTTCATGTCGTCGCGCCAGGTACCGATGACGGCGAAGTCAGAACGCTCGATGGAGTTCTGGCAGTCATTGGGGCAACCGGAGACCTTGAACTTGAACTTGTAAGGCAGGGCCGGACGGTGTACGTCGTCGGTGAAGTTGTTTACCAGGTGACGGTGAGTAGCGTGCTCGTTGGTGCAGGACATTTCACAACGGGCGGCACCGACGCAGGACATGGCGGTGCGCACGCAAGGACCCGCGCCACCCAGATCCCAGCCGTATTCATTGATTTCGTCAAAGAAGTGCTGGGTGTTTTCAGTGGTGGCGCCAATGAACATGATATTACCGGTCTGACCGTGGAAAGTCTGCAGGCCGGAACCCCACTTTTCCCAGCTGTCGCCGAGTTTGCGCATCATGTCGGTGGTGTAGTAGTTGCCCGGAGTAGGCTGGACACGCAAGGTATGGAATTCCCTGGATTCGGGGAAGGCATCGCCGACTTCGGAGAAACGGGGGATGATGCCGCCGCCGTAGCCGAACACCGAGACGGTGCCGCCTTTCCAGTACCCCTTGCGGGTTTCGTAGGAGTGCTCGAGCTGACCGAGCAGGGAATTGGTCACTTTACGAATACGCTCGTCAGGGTGATCATCGCGCAGACGCTTGATGCCGGAAACAAAACTTGGCCAGGGGCCGTTTTCCAGTTCGTCCAGCATGGGCGTTGGATGTTGCTTATCAGCCATGGCCTTAACTCCTTCCAGTTGTATGTTGACCGGCGGTTGCTGCGTACGCTCAGGTCCGCCGTGTTGGCAGTAAAATTCGCTTTGGTCTTCGATACGGTGATGAGCCGAAGTTCCCGCGCCGGAACCCGCATACCACTATGCGTAAACCCCTCATCTGGCGGAGTAGAAGTCTAGGAGTATGGGAGCACTCAGAGAACCCTACCCATGGGGTGTTCCCCGTCGGCAATACTACCCACAAAGAGATAGTGATCTGCGGGGCCTTTTGGGGTGGCAGATGATACGGTTCAGCGGGTGAAATTGCCACCCAAACGGAATATAGGAATATTATCAGGTGCTTATAATATAATCGGGGTATAAAAAGACATCGCTAGTGCGTCGTTTGCAGTATAACCCTATAACAAACAGAAGTTTTGTCCGATTTCCGGAAACCGGATTTCTGCTAAGATGTTTTTCCGCAATAGAACGACACGGGCGGTATTCGTGACATCTTCAATAGCCTGGCCGATACGCGGCGGCGCGAAAGGTTCGCCGTTCGATCTAAATGACGAACAGGCTTATCTTGCCTGGCGGGAGCGGAAACTGGCCGGCATTCCGCGATCCATCGAGGAACTGCACGTGGCGATTCAGGATGGCTATCAGCTCCGTGGGCAGGAGATGAATGCCGTGCATAACGCATTGCAACGCGCCAATTTTGTGATCTACTCCTTTAAACATACTGCCGGCGCAGACAAAGCCGTGGTTCGGCAGCTGGGTCGCCAGTTCGGTCTCGAGCGGCTGGACGATAATCTGTGTTCCGATGAAGACAGTATTACGTCACTCAAAGTCGTCGGGAAACGTCGTGAAGGTGAGTATATTCCTTACACCAATAAACGTCTGAACTGGCATACTGACGGTTACTACAACAGTCCGGACCGGCAGATTCGTGGCGTTATTCTGCATTGTGTGCAGCCGGCTGCGGTGGGTGGAGAGAGTGTCTTGATGGACCATGAAATTGCGTATATACAGCTGCGCGATGAAAATCCCGGCTACATACGGGCGCTCATGGCGGCGGATGCGATGACCATACCGCCGAACGTGCGGAACGGTAAAGAGATTCGACCCGAGCAGGGTGGTCCGGTTTTCTCCGTGACCGCTGACGGCTATCTGCATATGCGCTATTCGGCACGGGCCCGCAACATTGTCTGGAAGGACGATTTAACCACACAAACGGCAGCAGAATTTCTGCTGAACTTGTTTCGGCAGGATTCAACCTATATATTTCGCCACCGGTTGAAATCCGGTCAGGGTGTCCTCAGTAATAATGTACTGCACTGCCGTAGTTCATTTGAGGATGACACGGCCACGGGCCGGGCACGGTTGCTCTATCGAGCCCGTTACTTTGACCGGATCGTCGATCCAGGGAGTCACTGACATGCTGTGCCTGAGTGAAATTCTTCTACAGCACCATGAGTTGCAGTCCTTCGATGACCTGGTGCGGGTAGTCGAGGATAAGGCGCGTTCCGGCGAGCTGTTTTTTCAGATGGATGTACGCCCGCCGTTTCCCGACACCCCGGAAAGCTGGGAAGACAAGCTGGAGGCGGCTTTTGCAGTTGCCAATAAACGTTAAGAGGGTGGTGGCGTGAGTCATGACAATTGTGTGCTTCGTGGTGGATGCTGATTGCAGGGGACGTTGATATGTACTGGGAAGACGACAAAGACGAGAACACACCGTACGTGGTACCCGACGATGTGGTTGATCTGGTGTACAGAATCAATTGCCGTTGCCTGCCGCTCGATCACGCACACAGTTTCTCGATGGCTGTTCGCGAAAATCTGTCCTGGATCGACGAGGAAGAGCAGGCTGGTATCCATCTGATTCACGGTGCGGAATCCGGCAACGGCTGGATGCGGCCGGACGACGCAAGCAACGAATTACTGCATTTGTCACACCGCTCACGCATGACCTTGCGCGTGCCAAAACATCGCATTGATGATGCCCACCAACTGAGCGGACAGACACTGGATATCGATGGCTACAGCCTGGAAGTCGGCAAGGCCAGTGTGAAGCTGCTCAGTACACTTCCCACCCAGTTTGCGCGTTATGTGGTGGTCCCGGAAGGCATCGAGCATCACGATGAAGAGACCTTTATGGCGTACGCCGCGGAGCAACTGAGGGAGTTCGATATCAAGCTGCGAAAATTGCTGTGCGGACGGACGCACGCTATTCGACAGCCGGACGGTGATCTCTATACCCGCAGTCTGATGCTGGCGGATCTTGAAGTCGAAGAGGCCGTCACGCTGCAGCAGCAGGGGATCGGCCGGCACAAGATCATTGGCTGCGGCTTGTTCATTCCACACAAGGGGATCAGCGCGGTTCACAAAATGGCCGCAGACAAGCAATCCTGAGTTTTTATCGGTCCGCTTTCATCTAGAAACAGAATTAGCAAAAATCTTTAATCAATTGTAATTAGAGGAGAACTTATATGGCACTCGAAGTCGAAGGAAAAAGCGTTGAAACAAACGAAAACGGCTATCTGGTTAACCTCGAGGACTGGAGCGAAGCTGTTGCCGAAGCTATCGCAAGCAGCGACCAACTTGAGTTGACCGATAAACATTGGGATATCGTCAAATACCTGCGTGCAGAACATTTTGACAATGGCGGCAACGAACCCAACGAACGCACCATTATCAAGGATATGGGCAAGAAATGGGGTTCCAAGCCGACCAGCAAGGACATGTATACAATGTTCCCGGGTATGCCCAGCAAGCAGGGCCGCAAAATCGCCGGATTACCGCAGAGTACGCGTAAAGGCGGGTACTGAGTTGTTGTCCTGCTACTCCCATTGGGGATATGGCCTGGATTAGCAACCCGTAATATAGTTTGCCGCAACTGGTATGCGGCGTGTGACCGTTTGAATTGAACGCTTTGGAGGTAAAACCATGAGCGACAAGCAAGAGATGATCAAGAAAATGCTGGAAATGCAGAAAAAGTTCATCGAGTATGAGCACAAAAATGGCGTTACCCAGGAAGAGTATTTTACCGCCGGCGAAGGCCATGAATTGCACAACTACCGTCAGGAATACATGGATCTGGCCAACAAACTTGTCGATGCGGCACACGAAGAGAAAGGTTCGCACCGCTAAGCTCCATACTGTTTGATGAAAAACGGGCCGATGTGTAAACATCCGGCCCGTTTTTTATTGGGGTCAGAGACGAAGTTTAATTGGGGTCAGAGACGGTTTTTTGCTGTCAAGTTCAACATGAGAGCAAAGCTTGAGAAAAAACCGTCTCTGACCCCAATTAAATTTCGGACCACATACGTGCCAGGTTGACATAAACCTGGTCTATCTGTGTGGTTTCATGCGCATCGGGCTGGCGCTGTAACAGGCTTTCCCGGGCCTGGTACAGCTGAAACAGAAGCTCACGCTGCTGTGGGTCGCGAAGCATGCTCTGCGTCCAGGTTACGGCAACCAGGCGTTCGCCGGATGTCACTTCATTGATGTGATGCAGGCTGGACGATGGATAAGCCACGGCGTCACCGGCAGATAGTTTGAGGCTTTGATCGCCGAATGCGGTGCGAATGACAAGTTCACCACCCTGGTACTGATCCGGCGGGTTCAGAAACACGGTGGTGGATACATCGGAACGGTATTGGCCACCGGGTGGGCCCATCACGGGGTCATCGACATGGTCTCCATAGCTCATGCCTTGTGTGTAACGGGCATAGTATGGGGTGCCAACGCGACAGGGCATCGCGGCCGCCTGATAGGTCGGATTTTGCAGCAGAGTACCCATGACTAGTTTGTTCAGTCGTTCCATCTGACCGGCGCTGGTATGCAGTTCTTCGTTATTTTTGACGCGTTTTGCCGTTTTGCCCGCGGATAAACGGCCATCGACAAAGTGGCCGGCTTCGAGCAGTGAGCGAACCTGCTCCAGTTGTTTACTGTGCAAAACCCCCGGGATGACAATTAACATAGAGTTTCCTGAGCTGATTGAGTTGGAGAAAGTGTGATGATATTGAAACTGACCATTGAGGATCAAACTTATGACATCGATGTTTCCCGGCAGCAGATGGAAGAGGCGAAGGAATTCTACGAAAAGATGGACCAGGATATGGACAGGGGCTGGCAAATGAGCCGTTTCTGGGTGGAAAAACCCGACCTTTACCAGCGCTGCCAGATTGTTGCCGACAAAATTCTCGGTGCCTTCCACACCGAAAACCAGAAAATGGTCTTACTGATGGCAGGTTATATTCTCAGCCATGTGCCCCATGTTGAGGAAGTCGTGGTCGATACCAGCGGCGATATTACTCTAACGGAAATCCTTGCCTGACCACCCTGATATTTTTTGTCATCAGGTAATGCTGGATCTCGTCAAACAGCAAAAATGACGGCTCGATGGTTTTGTAGCCGTGATGCTGATAGAAGGGAAGCGCGTGCTCGCGGGCGTGCAATATGGTTTTCTCTATGCCAATTGCTGTCGCCGCCTGTTCCAGCGCGGTAAGAACAAGTGTGCCATAACCCCGCCTTTCACAGCCGCTCTCCACGGCCATGTAACGAATCTGTCCGCTGTGTTCGTCCAGCCGGTGCAGGCGCCCCACGGCGAGGGGCTTACCGTCTTCCCGGCACACCATCCGGTGAATGCTGCTGTCATCCGTTTCATCGCGTTCACAGCCGGTTTGTTGCCAGGGTGCGCGCAGGATGCGCCAGCGCAGCTCGTAATAAGCCCCCCACTCGGCGGCGCTTTCCGGTGTGCGTACCTTTACAGCGTTCACGGTCAGGCAAAAACAACCCAGGTGGTGGCGATGTACTTCACACCCTTCTGTAAGGTCACGGCACGGTGTTCGTGGGTCCAGAACGGCGGGAACAGCACGAGCTTGCCCTGTTCAGGCTTGATCTGTAAATCCTGAAACAGAAATTCCGTCTCGCCACCGGGGCCGGACACATCATTGAGATACCAGAGTGCCACCAGCTGGCGCTGGCTGAACTCGTGGCTGCCGCCGTCGATATGCCAGTGATAATGCTCATCCGGCTTATAGCGCTGAATTCCATAGCCCATATCCTTGAAGGGACCTTTGAAGTAGGGGTAGGTTTCACGAAACTCGACAATAGCCTGACCGATCGAGCGAAACAGGGCCTGATCGATATCTTTCCAGTGCGGTTTGCCGCTCACCACCAGATCCGTGGTTTTCTTTATACTGCGATCTTTGCCGACATTCTGACCAATGCGGCCTTCGTAGTGTTCGTCACTGTGCTGTTCAAACCGTTCGATGGCAAGACGGCACAAATCCGGGCTCAGTGCATTGCGCTTTTCGAAAATAAACGTATTCGGTTCGACTTCAACAATGGTGCGCAGCGGGGTTACGGTTTTAATTTGAGACATGAGCCTGGATCCGGGTATATCGATTACAGCGAGATCACTGCAGCGTGCATAAGTTAGCCGTCATAAGCTTTTGGGACCGTCGGCCGCATGGACGCGGCCGTCGAGCTTACAGGGAGGTATTTACAGCGTGTCCCTAAAGCTTATGACGGCTAACTTATGCACTCATTGCAGAAGAAGCACTGCCTGATTGGCCTGCCAGCTTAACAGCAGTCCGCTAAGAAAGCTTACAACTGCTTTTGCTCGATCAGTGACTCCATATCCTGCCAGGCGGTTTTAACGCGGCTTTGGTGGAGTTGAATGAGCTCCTGAGCGACCTGCAGCCAGTGCTGGCGACCAGTATCAACCAGGTGCTCCAGCTGACTGACATCATTATATTCCACCCAGCGATGATAGGCATCAAGCAGCGCAGGATAGATTTGTTTACGCATCCCGGACAGATTGGCGAAATAGAAATGCAGTGAGGGTGGGTGAGACCGCTCAATCAGGCTGGGGAGCGTGGAGAGGGCATCGGCGAGGTGGTCACGAACCGCCCGTGCCATCAACTCCAGGCGTGAGCGTGGAAATACCGCGATCATTTCGTGCCAGCTGTCCCCCAATGCTTCGCCCGCCTTGACTTCGCCAATCTCATGTAGAACCAGCGATTCAATTTCGGCCTCTGTCATCTGCTCCAGTGCGGCGTTCAGGTCATTTTCGAATTCGTAAAAGCGGATGGCGCGGCCCATGGCATTATCCGGTTTGTTCCAGCGCCACTCCTCCAGTTTTTCCCACAACATGCGGCGCAGCGACTCGCGGCGAATAAAAATCTCTTTGCCCTGGGACATTGCCGGTGGTGCCGACAGGTCACGCGCGTATTCTTCGCCAGAGATGTAAATACGGTAACCCTGGTGTTCGATGATTTTTTCGAGACGTGCCAGGAAAAAGTGTGGTTTGGCTTTATTACCATAACCGCCACTGTATATCAGACGGTTTTTTTTCAGTGTCTCATTGATGGCCTTGGCATCAAACGGATCATGCTGCCGCCCATCGATCTCAAGTGGTGAGAATGACTTGGCTTCCAGCTCGCCCCACAGTTCTTCGCGTGCAGTCAGCCAATCGCCGAGCTCTCCTTGTGGCAGCGTCTTGCCATACGCATAGCCTTTCTCCCAGCGAAAATACTCGCGCATTTTCAATAGATAGATACACATCGTGAAGTCACCGGCAAACCGCGCATCAGAAATATGGCAATTGTGCTGAACCTTTTCCCGGTACTGCAGAAACTCTGTGGGCAGCCGTGACTTTTGATTGTGTGTACGCAAGCTGAATACCCGACTAAAACACTGTGGAATTTGATGCTAGCATGATGTATTCTGGTGCGCCACTATGTTTTGGGAATACTTTTGTGCGTATTCGAAGTCGTTGGAAAGACAAGGGGAAAAAACGTTCGCTGGAAGACGTAGCGGGCGCGCTGGCATTTATCGAGTGGCGGATAGCCGGGGCTGCCTTGCTCAATCTTGAGAACGAGGGCTTCCAGACCGACAGCCAGTCACAACGACTGGATGTGCTGCAGGAATTCAGTGCCTTTCTGATTCATGTGGCAGACCGTCTGATGCACGAAACCATGAGCGACGAACAGCGCCAGCGCTTTATTATTGCGCTGGCGCGTAAAATGGCGGATACCTACCACGATAACCGGGTTGATGCAGAGGGACGTGGCGAGGACTTCAGGCAGGTTTTTATCGATGCACTCAACGTCCGCATGGCCGATTATGCGGCTTTCCGCTTCGCGGATGGTGAGCCAGGATACGCGTTCAAACGCTACCTGGGGGAGTGTGTGACCAACAGCATGGGCCCCAAAGACCGCAAATGGATCAGCGATCAGGTGATGGAAATCGAAATCCCCGAAATGTTGAAAACATTGGAAAAAGGGCTGAACGACTTGTTTGAGTCAGGAACCATCGAGCAGCCGGGTGAGGCAGAGCGTTCTGTGAACTAGTGTCGTCACTGGTATTACTGTGCGACAGGGCACGATCTGGTACTATAGTCCAACGGTAACACACTGATAATTATAAGCGTTGGGGCCTTGCCGTATGTACGAACAATTTTACGGATTTAAAGAACGCCCATTTTCTCTGCTGCCTGATCCGGATTTTCTGTTTCTGGGAGATAAACATCAGGCGGCGCTTGATCTGCTCGAATTGACGATTTTCAATCAAGCCGGGTTCTGCGTTGTCAGTGGAGACATCGGCGCCGGTAAAACCACACTGATTCGTGAACTGCTCAACCGTCTGGACGACAATATCTGCGTTGGTCTGATTTCCAATACGCATCCATCATTCGGTGAACTGCTGCAATGGATCATGGCGGCATTTGGGCTGACCTGCGACTCCGGCGATCAGTTTGAATTGCATAAACGCTTTCTGGATTTTGTCATCCAGCAATATAGCGAGAATAAACACACCCTGCTGATTATTGATGAGGCACAGAATCTTTCCGTTTCGGCGATGGAAGAGTTGCGTATGTTGTCCAATGTCAACTCCGACAAGGATCTCGTGCTGCAAGTCATACTGGTGGGGCAGCATCAGTTACGCGATAAACTGCAGCTGCCGGAACTGCAACAATTCGCCCAACGCATCGCCGTAGATCATCACCTGACCGGGTTGGACGAGAAGGAAACCTGTGACTATATCCAGTATCGGCTAACTCGTGCGGGCGGTTCAGCGGATCTTTTCAGCGAAGATGCCTGCAGGACGGTTTACCGCTGCAGTGACGGTATCCCGCGACTGATTAACGGGATCTGTGATATCTGTCTGGTTTACGGGTATTCCGATAAAAGTCCGGTTATTACCCCGGAGCTGGTGAGAGAAGTCGTTAATGACCAGCGTACCGGTCACATACGGACACCGGCGGATAAACTGTCTAAGCAGGCCGGCGACGTCGCCCTGACAGCTTTCGCCTCGACGCTCGCTGACGGTGCGAGGTCCCTCGAGCATGAAAGCGCAACGCGCTTGCAGCCCGAACCGGAATCGCCCAAGGCGGATATGCCTGCCGCTCATATGCCGGACTCACAGGAAAAGAGTGCCACGTTAGAAGCAACAGCCTCCGAAGACACGGAACACCCCGCCGAAGTGAGCACAAACAAGGCATCGTCAGGCGCTGCCCCTGAAACCATCGTGGGTGCCATGGAGGCGATGTTGCTACAGCAAGGGGTTAAATCAAAGTCAGCGAGGCTGGCTCAAGACGACCCTGTTACCGAGAACGATTCAGGGGGATTATCCAGGCGTCACGGGCTTGTTGCAGAGGCGGAGCAAAGTACCCGCATTGACAATAAGCAACGCACGCCAGTCGTTCTCCGGTTGCTTATCGGACTGGTGCTCTTGATGAGTACCGGTGTGGCTGGCTGGCTAACCTGGCTGGCATGGGACGAGTCCCGCGTTGCCGGGACAGTTGCGGCCGATTCAGAAGAGTCGGTTGTGCCGTCAGCACAGGAAAACGCGAATAAGGCTGCGGAGCAGCGCGAATTGGAGCGTCTGGAAGCTGGAAAACGCCTGGTAGAGCAACGTGAAGCGGATAGCCTGGAACGGGAACGACTGGACGCTGAAAAGCGCCTGGCCGAGCAGCGCGAAGCGGAACACCTGGAACGGGAACGCCGGCAAGCCGAAAAGCAACTGGCAGAACAGCGTGAAGCGGTACGCCTGGAACGGGAACGGCTGGAAGCTGAAAAGCGCCTGGCCGAGCAACGTGAAGCGGAACGCCTGGAACGGGAACGCCGGCAAGCCGAAAAGCGCCTGGCAGAGCAGCGCGAAGTGGAGCGCCTGGAACAGGAACGCCGGCAAGCCGAAAAGCGGCTGGCAGAACTGCGTGAAGCGGAGCGTCTGGAACGGGAACGACTGGAAGCCGCAAAGCGACTGGCAGAGCAGCGCCAGACGGAACGCCTGGAACAGGAACGCCGGCAAGCCGAAAAGCGCCTGGCAGAGCAGCGTGAAGCGGAGCGCCTGAAACGGGAACAAGGGGAAGCCACGAAACGGCTGGCAGAACGGCGCCAAGCGGAGCGTCTGGAACGGGAACGACTGGAAACCGAAAAGCGTCTGGCAGAGCAGCGCAAAGCGGAACTAGAGGCTAAACGGGCAGCGGCTCTGGCAGCATGGAAAAAGGCGAATATTGGAATCGGATGGGCTGAGGAAATCGAGGATGAAAGTGAGTAGGGCTGCTCAGGGTGCTTTACCACTCCTTGCAATCACAACCAATGCGAGCACCACGACGCCGATCAGGACGACCAGTTCAATAGAGGGGAAGTCAGTCATACCCGTTGATGCGCCATTGCTCTGAGTTGAGGGCGCTCTCGTATCAGCGATTGTTGCCGCATGGAACATAGCCAACGTGATGCCATGGTTTATTCAACTCCTTCTTACACCGGATTTTCACGGCAGACATTAATATTTCCCGGCCGATCCGGAGCGAAGTAAAACAACCTGGCGTTAAAGTTCGAACCGTTCTGAACGGTGTGGCATTTTAGCAGAGGTATTCTGCATCCTCTTACGCCATCCCCTGACTACATAAACGACAAGGCCCAAGCAGACAGTCTGTGAGACCAGGCAGACAATTGTAAAAAAAGTATCCATCACCGACTCCTTGGTAAGTTGACAGTATCGAGGGGCGCTCGAAAAGCATCTATCGATACAGAGCAATAGCCGTGCCGAATAGTGTGATAATAGTGTAAAGAGAAGAAAAACAAGCAGTAGTGGGACTTGTTCAAATAACTTACAGAGCGTGGATCAGGTTAATGTGTTGCCTGACCCCGACAGCTGTCTGCTGAAAATCCATAACTGATTGAGAAATATGGATTCATTTTGTCGCCGTTCTGAGACGGTTTGTGTTTTTGTGAGGGCCGCGGCATCAGGCCGGCTTAAAAAAAACGGGCCGGAGGCCCGTTTTTCATCGCGAATCGCCCGGTGCTCTTACTTGCCGGCCCAGTTCGCGAAGCTGTCCATGTTATGAGCCTTACCGTCTTCATAGCCGGCTTCATAGGCTTCAGTGGCGCGCTGCTCTTCGCGCGGCGGATTCATCACATAGCCGCTTTGCCAGCCTTCAATATAGTCGGCATTGACAGACTCGTTTTCCATCTTGGTGGTAAAATCATAATAACTTTGATCCATTGCTGCGATCTCCTTCGACAAGGTTTCGAATCGTTTACACAGAAGACGGACTTCTGATCATGAATTTTCACACCGCTGACGCGGCGTTGGACGAAAAGGGGGAGCGCAACAGGCTCACCACCGCCCCGGTTCATTCGCTGACCCTTCAGGAACAGTGCCCTTATGAATGGCGCGGAAGTATACAGGTATATCAGGATTTCGCTATATATCCCCTGCGAGATAAAACACTGAATACTGTATGGGTTTTAAACCCTTGTGGGTACTCGAGACTGCAGGCGGGGCGCCATTATGAAATCCTGAGTGATTTGGTAAGGAAAGAACGTCTTGATATAATGTGCTATTTTGACGGAGACAGGTATGTCTGATAACAACAATCAGGACATCGATTTCGCCAGTGGGATGTCCGCCTTTGAAGCCAAGCATTTTTCCCGCGCCGCCCAGTTGCTCTCACCGTTTGCCGAGAACGGCAATGCTGAAGCACAGCATCGCCTGGCCATCATGTACCAGAACGGTCTGGGGCTGGCCCAGCACGATGGATTAGCGTTACGCTGGATGAAAGCGGCGGCGGAAGGTGGTTACCCTGTTGCACAGCATGGGCTGGGTTTCATGTACATGGAAGGCGAGTGTGTGGAAAAGGATCCGGCACTGGCGGTTGAGTGGTTCCAGAAGGCCGCAGAACAGGGGTTGGTGGGTTCGCTGACTACGCTGGCGATGATGTACGAAGAAGGCAACGGTGTTGAGCAGGATATCGATAAAGCCAATGAACTTTACCGGGAAGCAGGTTTTGATCGTTGATAGAGCTGTCTGCTGAAGATTCACTGCGTCTGAATGTATTGCTTGCCAATCCGTTGCAGGCGGTTCGTATCGACGAGTCTGCGATGACGGTTTATGCCTTGTCGGATGAGGGTGAAGCGAGTGTCAAGCTGAATCCGCAAGGTCGGGACGAGCAGTATCTGAAGAAAGTTCGCGAATTACTGTCCAGCCAGGTGCTCGGCTCTCCCGGCGGCTACCCCATCTTTCTGCGCCGTTGGACGCGGATGGGACAGGCGCGCGATGACAGTCTGGCGCAGTTGCTGTTATTGGGTGAGCCGGAAGCAATTGTGGCAGTGGTGCATGCCTCCGGACTGGATAATGAATTTGCCAGGCGTGCCTGGTGGGCCATGCCGGTCGCTGACAATGCGCGGCGTATGCTGGAAAAAGATTCGGTGGTCAGCGGTTCAATGGGCACCGTATTGGCCGAGTATCTGGTTGAATTCCTGCCCTTCGAGACCGAGCACCGGGCCATGATGGAGACAGTGCGCCTGGTATTGCAGCCAGGTTTGATAGCCGATGAGCTTCGCGACAAGCTCTGGCGATCGGCCAAACGCAAGAATTCCTATTATGTTGGCTTTATGGAAGCCATACCGGATGCGCTACCCGATCCGGGTAAGCCCCGACAGGACTGGCAGGAACTCTGTGAGCGCTTAAAGCCAAACCTGGATGAGGGCAATGTTGTCGCCAGACAACTGTGCCGGTGCCTGAGTGAATGTGGCCAGGTATTCCTGGAAACAGCGCAAGCGGCCATGAATAAACCCGTCAACCAGGACGTCGTCGTTGAACTGCTGAAATCGATTCAAAGCTACTTCAGTTCCGTATGCCCGAACAGCGATCCGGCTGCTGACATCACTACCATAGTCAGCGATGCCGAGGCCTTGCTGCATGTTCCGCCGGTCTGCGAAACAACGACAGCGGTACAGGATGTCTTGCAAGCGGTTCCTGAATACAGTGATGACGTGAAGGCCATGATGACGCTGTCCTGGATTGGTGAGCCGCTGGTCAACCCCATCTTTGCCCGCAGCGACGCCATCGGTTCCGTCATGCGCAAGAAAATAAAACCGGTGATGACGCCGATTCAACAGCAGTTGGCCCTGTTATGCGGTAAAGCCGGATAACAGTGTTGCAAACTGTTTGATACCATCGATAATCCCATTAACAGGTCATGGAGCAAGGCAGGTAGTTTTTATGTCAGAAGTTGTTATGTATTGCACCCGGTTTTGTCCGTATTGCATTAGCGCAGACCGGTTGCTGGCTCATAAAGGTGTTTCGGTTAACAGGATTTCAGTTGATAACGATACCGACCTGTGGGCCAGGATGGAGGAGCTCACGGGTCGCAATACGGTCCCGCAGATTTTTATCGGCGATCGGCACATCGGGGGGTATGACGATCTGGCGGCACTGGACCGTGCCGGACAACTCGATCCTTTGCTGGAACCGATTCTGAAAGCAATCAAGGCCTGAGGTAACAGCATTGGATTTCTTCCCCGTATTTATGGACCTGGGAGGCCGTGACTGTCTGGTGGTCGGTGGCGGCAATGTCGCTGCCCGCAAGGTCAGCCTGCTGGTTCGCGCCGGTGCCAGGGTGGAAGTGGTTGCCCCGCAGCTTTGCGAAAAACTGGCAGTGCAGCGCGACGCTGGCACTATCACGCACAGCGCACGGGAGTTCGAGGAAGCCGATGTGGAGGGCAAGGCGCTGGTGATTGCCGGCACCAGTCAGGAAGATGTGAATCGCAGGGTGTCGGAATTCGCGAAAGCCGGAAACATACCGGTAAACGTGGTCGACTGCCCCGAACTTTGCAGTTTTATTGTGCCATCGATTATTAATCGTTCGCCGGTGCAGGTGGCGGTATCTTCAGGCGGTGCATCGCCGGTGCTGGCGCGCCTGCTGCGGGCGCGCCTGGAGAGTTATGTGCCGGCGGCTTACGGCCACCTGGCGAAACTGGTAGCGAGTTTTCGCGCGAAGGTCAAACAGCGTTTCAGCAGCGTCGAGCAACGACGACAATTCTGGGAAAACATGTTGCAGGGTGAAGTGGCGGAGTTGCTGTTCGCCGGACGTGATGAATCTGCTCGCGCTGTGCTCGAAAAAGCACTCCAGGATAGCAGCGATGACCCACATCCCATCGGTGAAGTCTATCTGGTCGGTGCCGGTCCCGGCGACCCCGATCTGCTGACATTTCGCGCACTGCGTCTGATGCAGATGGCCGATGTCGTGGTCTATGATCGCCTGGTTGCACCACCGATTCTGGACCTGGCACGCCGTGATGCAGAACAGATTTATGTCGGTAAGGAACGTGATAACCACGCGCTGTCCCAGGAGAACATCAATCAGCTGCTGGTGCGTCTTGCCAAAGAAGGGAAACGTGTTGTTCGCCTCAAAGGTGGTGATCCCTTCATTTTCGGACGCGGTGGTGAAGAAATCGCCACCTTGATGGAAAATGGCGTAACCTTCCAGGTGGTGCCGGGTATTACCGCTGCCTCCGGCTGCGCCACCTATGCGGGTATTCCTTTGACCCACCGGGATTATGCCCAATCGGTGGTCTTTGTGACCGGCCACCTGCAGGATGGCTCCGTTAATCTCAACTGGAAAGCGCTGGCACACCCCAATCAGACCACGGTCTTTTATATGGGGTTGCACGGTGTTGGCATCGTCTCGGTAGAGCTGATCAAGCACGGCCTGCCGCAATCGACACCGGTTGCCTTGGTTCAGCAGGGTACAACACAAAATCAGCGCGTGGTCATTACCGACCTGAAGAACCTGGAAGAAACGGTAAAAACCGAACAGATCAAACCACCCACCATCATCATTGTCGGTGAAGTTGTGAAACTGCACAAAACATTACAGTGGTTCAAGCCGTTACCTGGCGCCAATCCCAGGCCATTCGGCGGACTTCCCCACGTTTAATACAAACCACGGGCATGGAACCTGATTTCTGGCACCAGCGCTGGCAGGACAAACTGATTGGTTTCCATCAGCGCAGTATCAATCTCCACCTCGCGACCTTCTGGTCACGGTTGCAGATTGAGCCGGGAGAGCAGGTGTTTGTGCCTCTTTGTGGAAAGAGTCTGGACATGCTCTGGCTGTGGGAACGCTACTCCGTGCTGGGTGTTGAGCTGAGTCCGATCGCCGTTGCAGAGTTTTTTAAGGAAAACGGACTGGTCGCTACGCATCGCCGACAAGGCGCATTTTCTGTCAGTGAAACGGATAATCTCTGCCTGTTGTGTGGTGACTATTTTGATTTGCAGCCCGCACAGTGTCAGCGTGTACGTGCCGTCTACGACCGGGCTGCTCTGGTTGCTTTGCCGGTGGATATGCGTCCGCCGTATGTCTCCCGCCTGACATCGTTGCTGCCGGCCTCGGTGTCCATGTTGCTGGTAGCGATGGAATACGATCAGCAACAGATGAAAGGTCCGCCTTTTGCCGTTGACGAGAAAGAGATCCGCGATCTTTTTGAACGGCATTGGTCCGTTCAGCTCCTGCACGAGGAAAATATTCTTGCCAATGAACCCGGATTCCGTGATCGGGGCCTGTCCCGCCTGAGTGAAAAAATTTACCTGCTGAATAAGGGTCGCGGAAACAAATAATCATCCAATCTTGCTTGTCTTTTGGCCCAGCTTCTGTGTTGCGGCAAGGGTTACATAAAACGGTTATGCGCCCCTTGCCGCGTCTTGAATCTGAGCCAGAATCCGGCGCAATCTTTGGACAATTATTTATTTCCGCGGCCCGAAACGATAAACACAGGAAACTTCTCCGGTAGTTTCCGGGATCGGCGATTAAGCGCTTGAATGTCAATTAATTCTGATTTCTGCCGTTACAGGCATTGAAGTCCGGGGTTGTCCGGAAAAGATCAAATACAGCATATTATACAATGGGTTAAAAGGATGTTCAGGCATGAGAGGGATTCTTTCAGCTGATTTCAGCCGGCGATGCGTATCCGCCTTTCTCCGCCTGCTGTTGCTGTTCGCGGCTGGTGCATCACCAGCCTTGGCCACGACCGGCGGCGTCGATGCTGTTCTGCTCATGGACAGTTCCGGCAGTATGGCCAAGAATGACCCCGGAAAGTTGCGGGTTCCGGCGGCCAGAATGTTCATGTCCTTGCTGGGTGATGAGGACCGCATCGGCCTGATCAGTTTCAGTGACAACGGTTATCCTGTTCTACATCTCACCACGCCAACTAAAGATAGTGACGCCCGGATTCTTGCTGCTGCCGACAAGGTGTCGTCGAAGGGTGTCTATACCAACCTTTACGCGGCGCTTTCCAAAGGCATCGATATGCTCGGCAAGGAGGGCAAACAGGGCCAGGAAAAAATGTTGGTGCTCATGTCCGACGGCAAAATGGACGTGGGTAACAGCGATGAGGATTGGGCCCTGACGCAGAAGCTGCAAGGGGAGCTGCTGCAAGTTGCCCGGGACAAGGGTATCAAGGTCTACACCATCGCTTTTACCGAGGCATCCGATATCGAGCTGCTGAAACAGGTGGCGAAGGAATCCGGTGCGCTGTTCAAACTGGCACGTAGCGATCAGGATCTGCACGATGTATTCAGTGTCATATTTGAAAGTGCCAAAGATCCGGACATGTTACCGATCGAAGGTGACGGGTTTATGGTGGATAATTCCATCGAAGAGGTCACCATAGTCGCCTCCAAGGAACGCGAAGATGTGCGAATCTACCTGCAATCGCCGGACGGCAGGAAACTGGGGGCCGAAAATGCCGATGACAAATTGAAGTGGTTTCTGTCACATCATTTCGACATGATCACCCTGAGTAACCCGGAACCGGGTGCCTGGAAGCTGTTGTTTACCGGCGGCAGCAACCGAGCCTATATCGTGACCAATATGGCGCTCAATCATAACCCCCAGCAACCGAGTCTGAGGGTCGGTGAAGACATGGTGCTGGAATCCTGGCTGGAACAGGACGGCAAGTTGCTGGACAAGGAAGCGGTACTGACCAATACCCGTTTCCTGATGGAAATCGAGGACCCCAGTGGTGAAACAGCGCGATTCGATCTGTTTGACAAAGGCGAATACGGGGATAAAAAGCCGGCAGACGGTGTGTATTCCAATACCTTGAATTATGAAAACGCGGGTACCTACCAGATCAGGATTATTGTTGAGGGCGAAACTTTCCAGCGTCAGAAAACAGTTCACTTCGATATTGCGCCGCTAGCCGCCGGTTCACCGAAGCCAGCGCAAGCAGAGCCGGCTCAGATTGAAACTCAAGCTGAACAGAAAGCGAAACCTGAGCCAACACCTGAGCCGGCACCGGACAAAGCAGCGGCAGAGCAAAAGCAAACAGCCGCTCCTGAGGTGGCCCCGGAGGAAGACTCTGAACAGAAACCGCAACCTGCGAAGAAAAAAGATGTACACCTGGGACTGGTCGCCGCTGTATTTATGGGTATCAACCTGCTGTTGGGTGCTACAGGCTTCGCTGTCTGGTGGTTACTCAAGAAGCGTAAGAAGACCGTTAGTGCTGAAGCGGGTGCCGAAGCGGGTGCCGAAGCAAGTTAACGGCAGTCTCATGCTTTTTCGGGAATGATAGGAAACAGGCGGATTCAAAGATCGGGCGGGTAACGATGGCGGACCTTCAGATCAATGCCTACGCTTTTCTCGGGGTGCTGGAGCTTGCACTGCTACTTATTGTTGTCAGTCTGGTTTTTGTCATTCGCAGCAATAAGCTGGCAAGCCGGCTGCGTGTAGTGCAAGGGAAACTGAAAAAAGCCGAACAGCTGCCGGCACCCGTCACCTTTGATCAGTATCTGCGCAACGAGGTGCTTCATAATCAGGACCTCATGGAGCGTGCGGCTGAGTCGCAGGATGATGCCGAAAAGAATGTTGCCGAAGCGATGGGTATGCGCAAACAATTTCTCGAACTGGAAATTGAATTGCGCGCCCTCGAAAATGACCCGATTGCATTCCAGAATAAACTCGCAGCCGGACTGATTGAGCTGGTGGAACGCTTGCGCCCTGAAGCGGAAATAATGATGGAATCTGTTGTAGAAGCAGTTGAGGCCATCCCACCGGTGGACGCAGCTGCAGTGCAAGAACAGTCAGCGCAACGCCAACTGCTTGATACCCATGACGCGGAATTCGATCGCCTGAAAAAGGTCATCAATAATCAGCAGGATGCGATGGAGGCCCTGCGCAAGGCAGAGGACAGAATCCCCCCGCAGGGGGATAAACACGAACTGGAAAGCAAGCTGCAGGAACTCGAGGCGCTGCTGGAGTTCAAGGACGCTGCCATCAAGGAACTCGAAGAACAATACAATAAACTGGAAGCTGAATTTCTGGCGACGAGCGGAGAGAGAAAAGTCAATTAGCATTTCGCCCAATGTGCATTCAGCTGAGATACTGCCCGAAACGCTTTGAATCATCGCTCGCATAGGTGGCCACGGCCTTGTCGGCTGTGCAGGCGCTGCGCAGTTTCTCCACCACCTCATGCAGACGGGTCGCGGGTATCGCGCAGGTCATCTCTGTGGTGGCCATGCCGGTGCGCACACGACTCAGCATACAGCCGACGCTGATCGCCACCTGATTCTGCTCCTTGGCGATAGCGATGATGTGGCACTGTGGCTTACCCTGGAAGGCGATATCCGCAACGGCATCAGACAGCACCATTGCCTGCTTTGCATTCAGGCGCAGAAAGACGACATCGGGCTCCAGGCTTGTCTCGTACAGGGGGCCATAGGTCACGTACCTGGGCGCCCCCTTGACCACCGGGATCTGCGGGAACATCTCCGGTGTCACCCAGCCGGCATCGACGAGGCAGGCGACGTCGGAATTGTGGGCGACTTCTTTCAGCGACTTCAGACCATGGGTGAGGCTGCCTACACTGCAGTTGCCGTGGTCCTCGGCAGCCGTGGTGAAGCTGCGGTCCTGCGCCTTGATCCAGAATACGCAGCCGGCCGGTACGCGCCCCGTGCGACCGTCGTCAGTGGGCGCGGGCATGGAGGCGTCATAGTGGTGAATACCATCCGGCGCCTCCTTCGAGAAAGAGATTGCGAGCGGTGTGGTCTGCAGGCTGAGGATATAGCTGAGTTCGGAGGCAAGCGCCTTGTAGTCTTCGGTAGTCACGGAACACTCCTTCATTGGTGCATGGCTGATTATTATTGGACATTCGGATTTTGTCGAACACTGCGATCCCGGCACAGCGTTGCATGACGGCAACGGTATCCTGCCACGAAGCCGGAGGATACACTACTACAGGCCTCTGCATGCACAAAAATGGTAACTGCGGAAATGTCGCCTGGAGCGTGTTACAGCAAGCAGGGTTGATATCCGCTCTTAAATCGGCAAAGCCGCCGGGCAGATAAAGATTGGCTGCCTATAAGACGCTCTCGAAGGTATACTACGCATCCTGATATTGGCAGTCGGGCCGATATGGTGATTTCTGTAGCAGTCCTTGATGGCACGAAAGAAACGTACAACTCGCCGCCGCAG
>Ga0209456_10000569_pt1 | contig 19807 bp, 28 predicted proteins | sample COG_11_FD_184755 | JGI IMG/M metagenome (GOLD analysis project Ga0209456, IMG submission 184755) | Pelagic marine sediment microbial communities from the LTER site Helgoland, North Sea, for post-phytoplankton bloom and carbon turnover... | ecosystem: Environmental > Aquatic > Marine > Neritic...
AAAGCGTATCAAAAAGCCAGCCGATTTTAATGGGCTGATCCACAATCTGGACCGGGGTGCCGACCGGCACATCGGGGAACAATGTCTCGATATCTTCCGGGTACATACGCACGCAACCGTGTGTGACCCGCATGCCGACACCAAACGGCTTGTTGGTACTGTGGATCAGGTAACCCGGCCTGGCAAGACGCAGCGCATAGTTGCCGAGCGGATTATTGGGGCCCGGGGGTATCAGGTCCGGCAACGGCTCTCCACGGGCTTCCGCTTCCTCGCGAATGGATTGCGGCGGACGCCAGCTGGGGTTCTGCGTTTTTGCGCTCACTTTTGTTATTCCTACCGGCGTCGACCAATCCATACGGCCGATACTGACCGGATAGGTTTTCACCTCGGCCGGGCGGCCTCGCACTGAAGCCGGAAAATAGTACAGGCGCATTTCGGGAACGTTAAGCACGAGGCCGGTGCGCTCCGCGCGCGGAAGGATATACCGTGTTGGCACCACCACTTTCGTGTCTGCACCGGGCAACCAGCGGTCTACATCGCGATTGGCAAGGACAATTTCATCCTGTCCGACGTCGAAACGACGCGCAATATCCAGCAGCGTATCTTCCTGACGTGCATAGGTGATACCGGTTTCACCGACTAAATCGACATCGATCGGTGGCAGGAGCAACGTTTCCGCTGAGACCTGCCAGGCGCTCACCGCCGCGAACAACATCAGTGTGCGACACCGGAAAGCAAAGTTGTTGAGTAATATTGCAGACAAGAAAAGTATTACCAAGAATGCTGAAATCCCGACACAACAGAAACGGGATGTTACCAGAAAGGCGCACTAACGGGCACCTCTGATCGGTACTGAATCCGTGTTGGTGACTTGACTGGCAAGTTTATAGGCAACGTAGAATTTATAAATGTTGGCAACATACTGTACGGTTTCCCTGCCGGTCATTTTGCCCGCAGCCAGCTCGACATTGGAAAACCAGATGTCGGGGTCCAGTCCCATTTTTTTCGCCTTGTCGCGCATTTTTTTTACTCTGGCGGGGCCGGCATTATAGGCCGCCCAGGTCAGGGCCAGGCGGTTCTCGGTGTTTATCGCGGCATCGTTGAAATATCTGTCGCGTATAAAGGCCAGGTATTTCGTGCCGGCGTGAATATTGTTTTCCAGGTTTGTTATGTTGCGAATATTGACATTGGCATCAGCCGCCGTGGAGGGCAGTAACTGCATGACACCCACAGCGCCACGGTGGCTTTTTTTCGAGTGGTCCAGCCCGGATTCCTGGTAGGCCTGGGCCAACAGGGCGAGGTGATCAAAGTCGTATCGCTCGCCATATTTCCTGAATAAGGCTACAAACGCTTGCAGTTTACGCATTTCTTCTTTGCTGATGGGGTTGTTTATCCAGCGGGTGTCACGGTAATAGCGTTTGAACAGCATGTTACCCAGCAGTGTGCCCTTCCTTATCTTCAGTGCGAAGGCATCAAGGCTGCGGGTTAATGCCTCGCTGTCCTTGCGTGTGGCCCAGCCGATGGTGTTGGCCTCGGTGACCTTGAGGTTTTCGTGCACCCGGATATCGGGTAAGACCTGTGCCCATAGCCTGGCTTTATAATCGTCTACCACGGTGATATCCACGACGCCCGAGTTGACCAGTTCCAGAATGTCTTCACTCAGCAGGTTGGGGTCGGCCTGCTCAATCCTGATCGGCGCGAGCTTTTTTTTCCGGAAGGTTTCGTTTAAATGTCTCAGGTGTTCGACGTAACTGCTTTGACTGAGGACATAGACGGTTTTTCCGGCGAGGTCTTCAATTTTTTCCAGATGCTTGACCGCCTTGTTTGTCACCACCAGTTCACTGACCTGCAACTTACCTCCACTGGCAAAAGCCACCTGTTTTTCACGTTGTGGGGTAACAGTCAGGAAGGCGGCGGCAATATCGCCCTTGCCTTGTTGCAAGGCCGGGAGGAGTTCACTGAACGTCACCGGCAGAAATGTGATGTGGATCCTGTCTTCGGCGCGCTTGAGTCCCTTGTTCAGAAATCCCTCGTATTCATGCAGGAACTCGGCTTGTATACCCTTGGCGGCACCCTGGTGGAAAAAGAAATCCGTCTTGCTGTAGGTCACCAGTGCGCGAATCCGTTTGCGTTCGCGCATTTCCGGCAAGTCGCCGGAGAATTGCTCCGCCACACTCAGTTGTTCGTGTAGGTTGTCATTCGCCCGGGGCGTTGAAACAGCCGGGACGGCCAGGGCGACAAGCAGGGCAGGGAGTGTGAACCACCTGATCCGCGCTGAGGTCAACAGCTTGCTGCTCATATAAGGCGCTGATCTATTTTTTTAATAGCGATTTGAGATCGGCAAACGGTTTGTGCACGGAGGACGGGGCCTTGCCGGAATCTGCGCTGGTGCCGCTGCGGGCATCCGCCTCGAGCAGGCGCTGGTGTTCATTGTCGTGACAATAGACGCATAAAAGCTCCCAATTGCTGCCATCAGGCGGGTTATTGTCATGATTGTGGTCGCGGTGGTGGACTGTGAGTTGCTCAACGTTGTCGCGGGTGAATTCCCGTCTGCAGCGCCCGCAGATCCATGGATAGAGCTTGAGTGCCTGCTCGCGGTAACCTTGTTCACGCGAATCCCGGTGTTGCCGGGATTCGGCGACCAGCTGGTCCAGTTTGCCGCTATCTGTCCGCGTCTTTTTCGAAGCCATGGGCGTCCCTCTGATCTGTGGTTGCGGTGCAAAGTGTAGCGCAGAATGATAATTTCGGGCACCTTGTCCGACTACGGATTGCGGTTTAGCAGGCTTCTTGCGTGCCGATAATCTAAAATTAGCAATAACCGGTGCGATTGAGTAAGCCATCCATTTATTATGAATATAAAACAGCTCTCCATTCTGATTGCCGTGATCGCCACGTTGACCTTGACGGGAGCCAAATGTGCGTTTGTTGCAAAATCCGGCACCGGCAGCAAGGACCTCGAGGATGAAAACCGTTCGACACTGGTCATTATCATCAGCGAGGGCCGCTTGATCGACGGGCCGGTCCAGGGCGTGCGCTATGTATCGGGATCGGTTTCAGGAATCACCGGCAGCGGGGGAGAGTTTCAATACGAAGTGGATAATACCATTCGCTTTTTTATCGGCGATATCGCGCTCGGTGAGGCGACGCCGGGAAAGGCAATCATCACCCCCGTTGATCTGGTGCCCGGCGGTTCACTCGAGACGCCGGCGGTGATCAATATCGCCAGGCTGCTGCAATCCCTGGATTCGGTGCCCGGAGATGGCAGAATAAGTGTTCCCGGGAATCTGCAGTCAGCCGCCGTTCAGTCCAATGACGACGTCGCTGCATCGATCCGCTTTCTGGATTTTGCCGATGAGACCGCTTTCGTCAATGCCGCCAGTCAGCTGATAGCTACACTGACCGCTTCCTATCCCTTTACGGCGGTTCTGGTTGACGCAGAGAGCGCCCGGGAACACCTGAGCCAGTCCGTTAAGCGGTTGAACCCGTAATTAGCACATGGCAGAGCACTAGAACGCCCGCGCGACCTGTTCCCTGATCCTGCGCTTGCCTGAGGGGCCGTTCCATCGGGCAAGGTTTTCGGTTCGCATGAGCAGGCGGGCCGCACGGTTGCGGCCTTCGCCATGGGCCGGGGAACTGCCGCCACCGGTTGAAAAATAACGGTAGGCTGCGATCACAACGCGCAGGGGGGCGTGTGTTGCCGCCCAGCGATCCGCTTCCCGCTCCTTTTGCTGAACGGAAATATCGTTGCGCTTATGGTGACGTAACTCGAGGTGTCCATACTCATGATAGCGGTAAAACTCGCATAAGGCGGGGCCGGCCTGCTTACACAGCATGGGGTTATAGAGTATGACCGGTGCCTGCCCTGGCTCCGTATGCACTGCGGCGATATCGGGTAAGGTGGGATCGGCACGTTCCTCGACCTCCTGCATGGCCTGTGCCGACCAGGTGATTAGGGTTCCTGCCGGGGTGTAAAGTAACAAAATGGCTAATCTGGCAAATAAGACTCTTCCCAGTTGTGTCTTCAAGCTATCCACCTCCTATCGGTAGTGTCTAACTTTACTGGATTTTTCCGGAAATACCACAGTTGTTTACATGTAGTTTTTGTGGGGCTATAGCAGGTTTGATTCCGCCGCCGCATTTTTTCACGATCCGTCGATGTGCAAGATAAAGATTTCCTCGCCTCTGTCCGACATACCGGGTACCAGTGCGCGCATCAGTTTGCCGACAAACTGACGCACTTATCAATAACTACCGCGGCAGGGAGTGACGTGCTATGGACACCACTGACAACCGGTTTATCCGCAGGCAGCTGGATGCCACGCTTGAGGCGGAGCGTAAAATTGTCTGCCTGTATGCAGAGTCCTGTTTTCTGAATATCCAGATTGTGCTCGACAATATTTCCAGTATGGAGAGGCTGGAGCAACTGGCCGATGAGCTGACACAGGCGGAGCGGCGGTTTCAACTGTCGCGGGCTGCCCTGCATCGCCTCGGTGTTACTGGATCAGAGATGGCAGGTCTGAGTGAGCAGGAGCGCCTGGAATTATTCGAAGCTCATTTCAAAGATCCCCACGCCTCTTCCAGCTTTCTTAGAGGGCTGTTCGAACGCTCGGATTTGCGCGACATGCTCGACGATATCTCCGCGCCGTGTCCAGCCGGGTTACCGAAGTAGATTGATCGCTGCGCCGATTGGTACCGTCTCTTAAAAACTGATCGAGCAGGTAACCGTTGGCTGAATGGATTTCCACGCCGTCAAAGCCGGTGTCCCTGGCATGACGCGCAGCGGTTACATATTAACACTTAATCATCGTGGTATCTGTGGTTGGATGATCAGGCGATCCGCTTGGAACCGATTCCCCGCTGCGGGATAATATCAGTTCCTCTACGAAACTCATGGGTCGAATTCCGCATGAAGCAAATCACCTGGATTCTTATTGCTATCGATTGCGCCCTATGCGTACAGTGACGATACTGAACGTCTTATCAAGCGAGCCAATCGCTATTTTGAAGCGCTGCCGGAAACCATGCCGGGAGCCGTGCGTACTATATGGCCAAGCTGCAGCTGGACGAGGAACTTAGCGACCGGCAGGTGGAGGAAATCACCGGTTTCCTGAAGGCCCGGTCGGACAAATCCGCTGGGCCGCCCGAAAAATCGCCAGGTCAATAGCTCTGCTTCTGTGTAATGCTTTGTGAGGATTCAACATGCCCTATACACCCGAATTGATTGAGGAGCTGGGTATCCTGACCCGCTACAATCTCACTACCACCCAGCAAGGAATAAAGGTGCACAACACGGCGGATCCAGCGATTATCGTTGCCATGCAGCGATTGCACGGCAAAGGACTGGTTACCGAGGTGGACGGTGGCTATCTGACCGACCTGGGACGCGAAGCCGCTGAGCATGCCCAGGCGGCACTGACCATCCTGACCTCCACGCCGCGCTGAACTGGTATTGGCAGCAGTACGGGGTGCTCCTGCACTTGAGTGCGTAAGTTAGCCGACATAGTAATCCTTCATTTCACCTTGGGTCTGAAAGCCTTGATGACCGCCTCATCGGTTTGCAGAAAGGGACCTTCTATCAGGTCAATACAATAGGGAATGGCAGGAAATACCGCATCCAGGCACTCACGGATGGATTTGGGCTTCCCTGGCAGGTTGATCATCAGGGTCTTGTTGCGAATCCCCGCGGTCTGGCGTGACAGAATCGCCGTCGGTACGTATTGCAGACTGACCTGGCGCATCAGTTCACCGAACCCCGGCATCATCTTTTCACAGACGTTTGCTGTGGCCTCGGGTACCAGGTCCCTGGGGGCGGGGCCCGTTCCGCCCGTGGTCACGATCAGGCAGCAGGCTTCCTCATCAGCGAGTTCGATCAGGGTTCTCTCAACCACAGGCTGGTCATCCGGAATAATCCGGTAGACCGGCTTCCAGTCGGATGACAGGTAAGCCGTGAGCGTATCGATGATGGCCTGTCCGGAAATATCTTCATAGACACCGGCGCTGGCCCTGTCCGATGCGGTGACGACCCCAATTTTTATCTCAGACATAGTGATTATTAGTGCTCTGTCCATGTGATAGTTACAGGTTTAAAGAGAAATGGTACACGTCATGGCCTGCCTCGCCAATCTATGTCAGGATTGGGCATGGTCAGCGTCTACACCGCACTTAGTGTTACCGATGCATACCTCATCAAAGGACTGCTGGAAAGCGAGGGAATTTCAGCCGCTGTTTACGGCGGAGACCTTCAGGGGGGTATCGGTGAACTGCCCGTGATGGGACTTATTACCGTCAGGGTCGCGGAGCGCTTCGTCGCGCAGGCTTGCGCCATCATTGCCGACTATGAACGTGCTGAGCCTGAAGAACTATAGAAGACCTGGCCGCCCGGGAATAATGCGTTGCGCGGCATTTGCTGCAGGAGCCGTTATACTTGTTGGTAGAAAGAGGTGAGCAGGGGATGCCGGCATGACAACTTCGATAGGGCCGTTGAGCATCGTTGTTATCAGTACTGCGCTGCTGTGTACGGTGACAGCCAGCGGGGATCAGATCTACCGATGGGCAGGGGCTGATGGTGCAACGCATTTCAGCGAGACCCCGCCTGACGTCGATCCTGCCAGTGTGGAGATACTTGAGGTGGTTCCGGGAGGTCGGTCATCACCGCCTTCCCGTGATTATCAGTCGGTACTCGATGTGGCAAAAGACATTGAATCCAGCCGGCTGGAGAGAGAACGTCTGAGACTCGAGAACAAGAGGTTGCTGCTGCAGAGCAGGCAGCTGCGACAGTCGGCCATGATTCCACAAGAGTATGATGATGACTACAGGGGGGTGAGGCTGTATTACTCACCGTATTACCGATATCCGCCAAAGTCCCATCGCCGCCATCATTACCGCCGCCCTGTGAATCCCGGGCCGTATTCATCGCACCGCTACGGCCGCCCCGGGCATGGAGCGTACACAGGCAGCAACGCGCGAGTCTACATCAGGCAGTAGCTTCTACCAATCCAGCTTGATGCCAAAAAATACCGCCCGGTCACTCTCGGTTGCATCCTGGAGTTCAAGCGCCATAATTTTGCTTTTATTCAGATAGAGTCTGGCGTCCTGTCCGGCGGCCAGGCCGGCGGCTGCACCCATGAGCTTGACCCCCGTTTTGGGGATGCCGATCGACGTCAGAGTGCTCTCCGAATAGGACTTGACAAAGTCACGCACGATACGCTGATTGTGGCGATAGGAACTCCTGTAGTCGCCTGCAGTCATATCACTGCTCACGGATTGCCATTCATGCCGATCAGGCTTATGGCCGGAAGATTGAGGACCCCTGTCTGCAGCGTACACCGAACAGCACGCCGTCAGGAGGAAGGCAGATGTTATTATTTGAGACTTCATATTATACCCCCATAACCCCCCTTGGCAGGCTAATTATTTGAAAAGCACTGCCTGCTGCCTGGAGGGCATTTTTAATAACATTATACCCATACCGGTTGCCAATCAAGAGAATAATTAAAGTTTTTCTGTTAATTAATATATATATAAATAACAATAACATGAGATGTTAAGTTAAAGATAAATAGAGGTGTTTCTGACTGTGGCCGGAGCAATCGCGGCAAGTGACAGGCAGCTATATTAGGACGGTCTTAATCACTTTCATGTTGTTGCACCTTTCTGAGTTCCGCGGCCTTAATGGCCACGCAGCGTTCATACTCCTCCTGCGCGGATTTCATGGCTTCCATCTTCAGGGCGCGCGTGGAACCCTTGCCACCCGCGCGCTTACGCGGTTTGCGGTAGATGCATTCCTTTTCGGCCTGTTCGAGATAAGCGCGGTCAATTCCTGCCGCTTCGCTGTGTGTAGACGGGTCCGTCTCCGCGGCGGATGGCTTACCGATCTCTACACAGGTATAAGTACCATCATGGTTGTGTTTACAATCGAGAATAATCGCCAACGCAGGCTGGCAGGCGATCAGGGCCAGGGGGGTAATCAGCCGGCTCAGGTTTTTCAACGCTGCTGTGTCCATTCTATCTGTATGTTCGGTTCACGGAAGGCGGCCTCACGCGGAATACAGTGCCTGTCCGGCATTGTATTCCGCTTTCCATCGCTCAGCCAGGTGGTACGCGAACTGTACAATCGAGTTCGGTCCTGCCGCCATGTTTCGCGCTGCTGGCGTTTCCGTCGTGTTGACAGGCCCTGGGCCTGACGATGACCTTCCTCAGTGTGACACCAGATGGGCCGGGCCTCGATACCAGGAACCATCGGGCTGCAGGCAGGCGGTGCCATAGGCGTCCGCCGCCTTGCCACCGACCATGACTTTCATCTGGTATTCGCGCTCCTGAAGGCAGGTCGATGCACTACCCCCGGTGCTGTAGGGTGCAGTCGGGTAGGGGGAGCTGGCTGGTGGATAATAAGGGGTGGGCTCGGGCGCAACCGCAACCGATTGACTGGCGTTGCTGATCGCGTAACCAAATACACCACCCAGCAGCAGGCCAATGAGCAGTTCTTCATCATCATCACTGTTGTATCGCCGGTGGCTGTAGCCTGGATTGTGGTGCCGCTTGTAGTTGTGGTGTTTCTGATGATGGCCATTGCCGTGCCTGTCGTAATGATGCTTGCCGCCGGCCCAGACAGCGCCGGGAGCTGTGAGCGTCATGGCCATCATGGCGGCCAGTACCACGGGGGTTTTGAGACGAAATTTCATGACTGGTTCCTCGTTTATCCGCTATACACTGGCACCTAACGGACGGCTGCGGAAAAGGGTGACATGGTGTTGGGGCCTGACAGGCCCTGTTTCAACAGGAAAAACCATGCCGCCAAGGCAGGCAACGGCCTCTTACAGGGCATTGTCGGTATCGGTCAATATCAGTGGCGGGGGATGCTGGCGTTGACCAATATCCTGCGCCAGCGCTTGTCGGCCAGGTAGGCCCAACTGGCGGGGTCAGTGAGGATTTGCTGCTCGAAGAAGCTGGCGTAATGCTGTACGGCCGCTTCGCTGTCGGTGGGGATGATCGGCTTGCCGATGACCACCGTGTTTTGTTTACCCCTGCTCTGAAAGTAGCAAGGCAGCAGCGGGACATCCATACGGGCCGCGATTTTCGCCGCCCAGCCTGCCAGGCCGACCTGTTGCCCGAACATTTGCACCACCACCCGTTTATCGGTGTTGTCGAGATTGTCCAGGGTCGCTGCCACCACTTTCCCCATCCTCAGCACTGAAAACAGGTTGCGAGACAGCTCAAACGGATTGCCGCCGCGCACCATCAGGACCGGCACCTGCATACGCTCAAAAAAATCCAGTGCAATCCTGGTACGGGCAATCGTCGGCGAATTTCTGGCGACCACCAGTAACGGAAAGGCCTGATTCAGTTTGAGGCTGGAGAATGCACTTGCGATGTTATGCGGGACGGCCAGGATCACACCACCGTGCACTGCCGCCAGGTCACGTATCAGCGCACCGTCCTGCGGTGCGAGCGTGATGCGCTCTGCGACCTGGTCAATTCCATAGCGGTAGAGGTGGAAATAATTTTCCATGACTGCAAGTGCGTTGACGAGGAATTGCCGGTAGATCTGCCGTGGCTCATGCCGGTGTGCCGGGCGGGCCGCAACACGGCAGATGGCTTCGCAGGAGAGGCGCAGGGGATTTCCGGGCCAGTGGTACAGCAGGCGCATGGCCCACACCAGCAGGTGCACGGGGACCAGCGCAACGCCGGCAGAGGTGTGCCGCAATGCCCAGTGCAGAACAGGAAAGAGCAGGGCTTTCAGTCGGGTCCCGCTCAGCAGGTGGTGTCCGCGGCTACCCTCAGCCTCGGTGACCGTTATTTCTTTCAGGAACAGCGCCGGGGAACGGATGGTTTCCGAGCGCAACTGCCGTCGCTGCCGGGAGCCGGCCATCAGGTAGACAAAAGCCGGTTAGAGTGCATGTATTCGCAGGTATTCAAGATGCCGGTGACTGCTGACTGATGCTGGTAACTTAAAGGTGGTGCCGGCAAATTGCAATGTTAAGGAATTTTAAGTGTCAGTGCCCAGTGGTACTTCCTTACAGTGTTGAATTCAGACCCGCAATACACGGCAATACAGGATAAAAATCTTCCATGCCTTGCGTGTTTTCCGTGGCTATGTGCATGATCTTAGCTTAAGTCATTAACCATGCGCGTCGGCTGTATTTCTTCGCCACCGGACTGTTGTTGAGGCTTATTTGATAGTTTGCTGACTTATATCAATATACGCTGAAAAGCATTGTTCTAGTTTATAGCATGAATGCGCTTATCAGCGTGCACTGGCCGTTGAGCCACTGGAAGATGCAATTGGATCAGAAGGCACACAAGCTGCGTCCCCGATGCAGGCCGGGGTTTTATCCCGGTGCTCTGGCCGTAGGCCTTGTATTTATTGGCGCGCTGCTGGTCTTGCCACGACTGCATGCCGACAGCATGTCACTGCTGCGTGTTGCAGACCCGGTAATTATTACCGGACAGGAGCTGCAGTCCGTTCTGGGCAGTGAGATCGGTAAAATCCGGCTGTTTGCCTTTGAAGGAGTGGAAAAGCGTGTAATTCCGTTTCAAATCGATGAGCGGGATTCGGCGGGTAACTGGGTCTGGGATCGGGTGATTGGGCGTCCCGATACGACCTTCGAAAATGATCCCGGCCAGACCTCCACGCCGATGATGGTGCAGCAGCATGTGCACCGCCATGATGATGAAGATCCAGCCGGCAGCGAACTTTTCGATGCCAATGACATGCTGGTTTTCCTGGCCAGGGATATGGGTGACCGGCGTGCGGACTTGCCGGAGGAACTGCATGGAAACACGGTTTTGGAGATCGAAGTGCTGGACCCGCTGGACGGTGCAAGGGGCTGGGTGTATCTGGCGTCCTTTGCCGGCGATCCACCACCGCTTTCCGCGGTCCGCTACCTGCAACATTTCCACAAGCAACGGCGTATACAGACGCCGAACTATGGGTTCAGCTATTCGGATATTCATGTCGCCTGTCTCGATGACTTGCGTATCAAGGGCTTTCCTGTTGTGGATCGCATCAACATCAGGGGCAAGGTGGATATCCAGTTCGGGTTTATAAAAGATACCATTGAATTTGGTGAGGAAGACATTCATGGCTATATCGAGGGGATCATCGAAGGGCCGGTTCGGGTTATCAAGAGGAACGTGGTGCACCTGGACATTGTTTTTGTAGTGCGCACACCGGACACTGTCTGCGAGCATTTCTATTACCCGGACTATGCGAAAGTGCCTTTGTGTCTTCCGATACGCTTTCCTGTGACAAAAGCCTCGGTATTGCTTTTGACCAAGCTGAACGAGTCGAACATCCAGCGTACCCTGATTGGTGAGATGGACGGTAGCGTGACCAGGCACGGTAACATTATGGATGACTGTTCCCCTGTCCACCAGTTACCCGTCGAATGGATTGCATTCGATACCGAGCGGGGGTCTGTCCTCAGTATCCTTGAATTGCCCGATAGCATAGCGATGCACGCCGACGCCAGACCCTGTCTGTGCGACGAAACGGACAGCGATGTCGGAATTGAACTGTCAATGGGGTCCGGCCCGGTGGCGGGCTTTGTGGTGACGTCCAGCAAAGGATGTCCTACCGGACCCCACGTGCTGCACGGAACCTATTTGATTTCAACCTCGCCTTACCAGCAGGGTGACGAGCTTGCCGCCTACAACCTGTCCCGCGAGCCGCTGACTTTCAAGGTCCGGCAGGCTGCTAAGGGTAATTGATTCATTCCGGGTGCTGTCTTTCAGGTAAAGGGAATGGCCTGTGAAAGCGGAGTGGCAAAGCTGTCGTTTTCCCTGTCGTGCTGCTGAATCCAGTCAAGGATGTGTGACCAAGGTTCCGAGTCACGTTGCGCAGCAGATTCGGCAAGTTCGTTTACGCCGATACCCTGTTCCGCTGCGTGCACATAGTTCTGGGTATCCCGGATCTGGGCAATGACGGGGATATCCAGGTTGCGCAGAAACCGTTCCAGCTTGATCATGGAGCGGGTACGGATGCGGGTTCGATTGGCAATGATCGCAATCTGCTTGCCGCGGGCGCGGGCTTTACCAATCAGCAGCAGGTCACGAATGAAATTGGCCGTGGAATGCATGTCAATGACCGATGGTAAAACGGGAATGAGGATGAGGTCAGACTCGTGAACCCGGTCCTCCAGCTCGATACCGCTATACCCGGCAGGGGTATCCCTGATGACATAGCGGGTCTGCTGTGGGGTTCGCAATTGCCACGAGCGCGTGATTCCGCTCCTGGGGGGCTCATAGGCCGCGACCCCGTGGATAGAGGGATAGCCCTCTGTGCGGGTTTTTAACCAGCGGGAGCTGGATCCCTGGGGGTCATAGTCGAACAGGGCCGTAGCATAGCCCTGTGAGACACAGTAGCTGGCAAGGTTAGTGGCGACCGTGGTTTTACCGCAGCCGCCCTTTGCATTCATGATTCCAACTCGCAGCACGGCAGTTGACCAAAGGGTTCGGATAAAACAGATACTCGTCAGGTTCCGGGTTGTTATCGGCACTTCCTGAAAATAATGAAGAAAATCAATTTGCCAAGCCGGTGAACAGTTCCTGGGGCGGTGCTGTTGCTATTGTGGCGTGTTGTACAAAAAGGTACATTCGATAGCCGACTGACCGTTACGGAAAACGCTGTACCCCAGGGCACCCTCTCTTGCTACGCAATTCACCTTGTACCCCAGGGCACCCTCTCTTGCTACGCAATTCACCTTGTAAATACCTCCCTGTACGCTCGACGGCGGCATCCCCCGGCAATGGCTCCTGCATCCCCTCCAAGGGGCCTACTTTTGGTGCCCTGCCTACGCCCATCCGTGGGCTCGTGCTGCCGACGGTTCCGTACAGGTCAGTCGGCTAGCGAATGTTCTGCCTGGAAATTCGGTGATGCAGGAGTGCGCGCCGCTGCAAACGGGATCTGTGGAAGTGGAGTCTGGAGCATGAAGGTTTTATTGCGGAGTTTGGCCGTCGTTTGTCTTATCGCGGCCGCAGGCGGCTGCAGCTGGGTGAAGCCCACCGAGTTGGGCGCACGGGTGCGGGTCGCAACTGCCGGCGAGGTTGAGGATTGCGCCGATGCCGGGACCACGCATGTCTCGGTGATGGATAAACTGGGTGTGGTGGAACGCAGCCAGGCCAAGGTCGGCGGGGAACTGGCAACACTGGCGCGCAACAGCGCGGTTCAGCTTGGCGGCGACACTGTTGTCGCGATTACGGAAATCATCGACGGGTCACAGACGTTTGCGGTGTACCAATGTGGGCGTTAATGCGCCCCTGAACCGGTTACGCCGGCGGTCAGCGTGAAGCGCATGGCCTCTTCCATATTCATGTCGAGCGACCGCACGGCGCTGCGGGGCACCAGTACCGCATAGCCACCGATCATGTAACTCAAGGGCAGGTAGACCAGGATACTGTCCTTTTCGCGGAAATTTTCCGGCATATTTTCCGGCAGCGCCTGGGTGACGAAGCCGATAACCTGCATACCGGTATCGCCAAAGCTTACCGCCACGACCTGTTCGAATTCTTTTTCCCGGGCCGGGGAAAAATATTCGAAGAAGTCGCGGATGGACCGATAAATTGTCTTGATCAACGGCAAGTGGTAGAGGACCTGCTCACCCCTGGCGAACAGCCGTTGCACCACGTAGGCATGCATAAGCAGTCCCACGGCAAATACCACCACCAGACCGGCAATTACACCCATGCCGGGCCAGTACAGGTGGTCCGGCAACATCAACCGGATCATCTTGCCCAGCACGGACTCCGCCGATACCGCCAGCCAGTAGAGCAGGTAAATCGTGAGTACCACCGGCAGGATGGTGATAAAGCCCGTCAAAAGGGTTTTGCTTATGGTTTTCAGCATTGTTTCGGTCTCTCCGTTCAGGGCTAGTGACGAGGCACACTAGATCGACAGATTGTCAAGAAGTCCCAGAGCACCCACCGCAATGAGGTAGATTGCGACAATATAGCTGAGCAGACGGGGCATGAGGAGAATCAAAATTCCCGCTGCCAGCGCAATCGCCGGCTGTATATAGATCATTTGTAACATGGCTGTACTCCTTGTTTTCTTGTAGCACAATGGAAAAGGCCCGGATGCAATCGGGTTTGGCCCGTTGATTCTACGCCTCTTCCATTCTTCAGTTTTCCACAACACGGGCCAGCCAGCCGTATTGCCTGAGTCGTTCGGCGTGTTGCATGATCCAGCGCTGGCGTTCCCGAACATAAGCAGATGGTTTGTCCACCTGCAACTGTTTCGGATTCGGCAGAACAGCAGCCAGCAAAGCCGCGTCGGCTTTGCTCAGCTGTCGTGGGGTTTTCTCGAAGTAGAGCCGGCTTGCGGCGGGGACGCCGTAAATACCCGGGCCGAATTCAGCGATGTTGAGATACACTTCCAGAATCCTCTGTTTCGGCCAGCTTATTTCGATGATCATCGCAAAATAAGCCTCAATCGCCTTGCGGATAAAGCTGCGGCCGGGCCATAGAAACAGATTTTTGGCCACTTGTTGGGTGATCGTCGAAGCGCCGCGCAAAGCCCTGTTATTGCGCCGTTGCATGACAGCATTATGGATGGAATCGACGTCGAATCCCCGGTGATCGGGAAACTTCTGATCCTCTGCCGCCATGACCGCCAGCGGGGCCTTTGATCCCAACTCGCGCCAATCCATCCACTGGTATTGGTAGCGGGCATTCTGACCGCCGTGATGATCCATTTGCAGCATGAATGCCGTGACGGGGGGGGCGAGCCAGCGCAGCAGTAGTACCGGTAACCAGCTGAGCACAAGCAGCAACAGAAACAGGAAACCCAGGCGGCGCAAGAGCCGTTTGGAAAGAGGCTCTTTTTTTCGCCGCCTGCGCATAGTGACGTAAAGTAAGGAATTTTTGAATTGCTGGCAAGCGGGGCTGGATATTCCCGGGCAGGCGCGCCAAAATCGCATTATCCTGATCATCACTGAATACGAGGTTGACTTATGTCCGATACATCCCGTCCCAGACTGAGCGCAATTGCCGCAGCCGCTGTCGTCGCAGCGCTCTGCGTTCACCCGGCGGTCGCTGATAGCGGCGAGAACCCCTTCACCTCTATGACTCCCGCCAGCTCACCTGTCATGCTGGCCCAGGGTCGTTGCGGCATGGACCGTATGGACCTGGATGGTGACGGTAAAGTGACAAAAGAAGAGTTCAGGCAGGGACATGACGCGATGTTCTCCAGTACGGACAGCAACGGCGATGGTGTGCTGGACGCCGATGAAAGGAATGCACACAGAGAGATGATGCGGCAGAGAAAAGGGCGCTGTGGTGCCGGAAAATGCGGTAAGAGCAAGGACGGGGAATAGCCGTCCGGACACAGGGTATTTTTGTCGCTGATGTGGCCTGGCCCGAGGTCATGGCGCGTCTGGATAGCGGGGCGACAGCCATACTGCCGGTCGGCGCGGAGTGCAAGGAACACGGGCCACACCTGCCGATGAATACCGATTACCTGCAGGCTCGATGGTTGGCGGCAAGCGTCGTTCGGCAAGCCGGTGTCGTTGTCTGGCCGGTTCTCGGCTATGGATATTATCCCGGCTTTGTCGATTATCCCGGCAGTTGCAGCTTATCTCGTGAAACCTTCAGTGCCGCGGTAGGCGATATTCTGAACGGTATCGGTCGGGCGGGTGCGCGGCGCATGCGTATTCTCAATACCGGCCTGAGCACCATCGATCCTTTGCAGCAAGCCGTAACACAGGCCGTTGGGTTCGATAATATCCTGCTGTTGAATGTTTACGATGGCAGGCATTACCGAGCTGCCGTGCTGGAACTACAGCAGCAAGCCTGCGGTGGACATGCTGACGAACTGGAAACCTCGATCATGTTAGCCATCGATCCGGACAGGGTGGATATGAGCAAGGCGGTGGCTTGCATCGACCGGCCAATTCGAGGTCCGTTTAGCCGCAGTGATCCGCAGGCACCGAACTACTCGCCCAGTGGTGTGTACGGTGACCCGACGCTGGCGAGCGCCGGCAAGGGCCAACGCCTGCTGAACGCCATGGTTGCGGATATTGTTGAATCGCTGTAGGTGAGAAGGGTTTTCCGACCGGTTCGATCACAAGGGGATGTCCAGATTTTTGCCGATCGTTGGTTCCCGTCTTCTTGTGTCCGAATCGACGAATTCATCCTCCGGCTGCTGGTAATAACTTTGTGCAGTACGGGCCAGCTCCAGTATTTCGTCTAATTTGGCATTCACACTTTTAGTTTCCAGGTAGTTTTTGTACATCCATTTCTGCGCGGAATAAGCAGACAGCGGGAGCAGTACCGCCAGCAGAGCGAGCACAAAAACCACCGCGTAAACGCCTATTGCACCGATATAAAGGCCTATCTCTTCCAATACTTCCATAACTTGGTTCCCTGTTTCCGGTATTTCAATAATCTGGCTGATGATGCCGAATGATAAGCTTTTTCCGACCGGTATTGCGAGACAGCGGGGCTGGCAGGCGCGCGAAAATGTGTGCTGGAATCATTTGTAAGTCCCACTTTTAATTGGTTTAATTGTCGTCAACAAAAACCCGGATCAGGAGTTATCAATGGACGCTAAGGCCAGGCTGAATACCATCATCGACAATGCCGGCAGGATGCTAAAGGATCCTGCCGGGTTTTACCGGGATATGGAGAAAAGCGGTGGCTTCGTCGATCCCCTGATTTATGTCGTCCTCATGGCCGCAGGCACAGGACTGATCTTTGCGGTGTTGTCGCTGTTGGGTGCCGGTATGACGGGCGCCATAGCCATTGGCCTGGGGGCGGTCGTTGTATTTCCGATAGTCGCTGTCATCGGCTCGTTTATCGCTGCGCTTATCCTGTTCCTTATCTGGAAATTGCTGGGTTCCAACGAGTCATATGAAACCGGCTACCGTTGTGTCGCGTATGCGACGGTTGTTTATCCCGTTTCAGCCGTACTGGGCTTGATTCCCTACCTTGGTTCAATGGTGGGTGTCGTTTGGGGGATGTATCTGATGACAATTGCGACGTCAGAAGTGCACCGGCTCAAACGGAAAACAGCCTATATCGTGTTCGGTGTTCTCGGCGTGCTGTTGATTATTTCAAATATTAACGCTGAAAGAGAGGGCAGACGCATGGCGGCCGGACAGAATACTGTCAGTGAGCAATTGCCGGGGAATGAATATAAGGCGCCGGTTGAAGCCGGGGAGGCCATGGATGAGTTTTTGAAAGGGTTTGAAAAGGCGACCGGGACGTCCCGGTAGAATTAACGGTCATCAAAATATCGCGCGTGGGAGTCCTGCGCTTCGGTGCGATATTGCGGTCAAGTAACCGCACTCATGGGTGTAGCCACTGCGTTTCCAGGAAGAGGCATGACGCAGCGGATGACCGCTTCCCGGGTTGCCCTGAATGGGGCAATATCACTGGCTGGTCACACTATGGTTTACCCCATGATGGAACGAGGTCGTCGAAGTCCTGTTCTGACCAGGGTTCGAGAGGTTCAGGAATATCCTGCTCACCGACACCGAAGCTCTCGGTGACAACAATGTCGTTATAGCCTGGTGCGCTGCTGACATTCTCAAACATGGTTCAAGCCTCCTCTGGGCTGCATTCATTTGCCTGACTGATGTGTTCAGCAGGGTTATCGCATGATCCATGCCAGACTCGGCCATGGTGTTGTGAAATGCTTTAACTGATTGAATGAATAGTGATAATAAACTTTGTTTGTTAACGGGCTGGATGATAGGCGTGATGGCTGAGAACGGGGTGTCGCTTATTCACAAACATAATCGCGATCGATGTCTGGCTTCTGGCAACAGGTAGTGACAGGTTTCCGCTGTTTGGAATTGCCGGCGGGTTGGAAACTGGCTTTGCGGCCAAATGTTTGTTTAAACTTGGCCACGGGTTGGGGAAGGAGGAACGCAGAGCAATGGGTGACTTAAAAGAATGGCTGAAGTACTGGCGTAAGGTGATTTCAAAATGTTCGAAAATTCATAAGGATTCCAGAGCCCACAGAAGAGCCTACGCGGAGTTATCGGGTTACCTTGGCAACGTGGAGGAATCTGCAAATGATGAGGAGTTGGATGCCACCGTGTTGTGGGCTGTGAAGTTTATGCAGCGAATGCATGAACTGGAAAAAGAAATCGGGTTACATGTTCTGGAAAAAAAGGTACATTCAGCACACAAAGAAAAAGAGCTCTAACCACACCTTGAGGATCGGGAAATGAAGATAGCACTCGTGTTACTGGTCGCACTGTCACTGATCGGCAAGGTAGCGTTTGCAGCAGATTACATCGTGGATTTCACCCGTATACAGGATTTCGAGAGCATGCGTTCCCTGGTTGAGAGTTGTGGTGATTTTGGCGCAATGGAGCTTTACAAGGACAAGATGAAATCTTCTGAAAACCTGGAGGACATGCGCGGCTTATTCGTGGAAATTGGCTTCGGAATGTTCAACGAGTGCCCCGACGGTATTACCGGATCAGGGATATCACTGGTTAAATGAACTGGCGACGCTTCCAGGCTTTTCACAAAGGAAAACAAAGCCAGGGTTAAGAGTGTCACGATAACCGTATCGGTTTTAAAAAGATTCATCACCAATTCTCCAAAACTGTTTTTTTCTGTTTTATCGCCGAAGATTATTAACTGTTAATCAACGCAGGCTGCCAAGCCTGCCGCGCGGAAACTGTGCTGTTTGTTTCTCTTTTTTCCTGAAATAGATGCATGAATCGAGCCAGATAACAATTTGTTTTAAGAATTAACCGCTTAGGGTTTTCCTTGCATTGTCTTTTTATCGATAGTGTAAAAAATATCGAATAAATTTATTAATAAATATAAAAAATATATAATAAACAATATTATATAAATTATATCTCAATTCTTAAAAGTGTAAAATATAAAGACCGTCACACTCATTTGTCAGCAAACCTGATTCGAAAGACGCACCGCCCCATCTCACCCCCGGTGTCTGGCGCAACGGCTTCTATTCAGCCGGTGATGCCGTTAAGTTGAGAATTGCCTCGCCGATAGCTTGTAATCAGGTGTCAATTTTCCCGCTCTTGGTGCTCTTTGAGGAAGTAGCAGGATGGATTCGACGAGTTATTGATTTCCACAGGATTTCACAATGCAGGTAACAATACTTAGCAACTTCGGCAGGCGTTTATCCACCTTGGTGGCGTTTGTTGTACTGGCGTCAGGCTGCGCCTCTGGTCTGTCCAAGGATGAATGCAATACCGCCGACTGGCGCACTATCGGCTACGAGGACGGTGTTCAGGGGCGCTCGGAAGCGCAGATCAGCGGGCATCGCAAGGCCTGTGCCAGGCACGGCGTAGGATTGAATCTCGAAACCTACCGTAGCGGCTGGAATGAGGGGATAGGACGCTATTGCCAGGCTGGAAACGGTTATCACCAGGGCCGCCGGGGCAAGTCATACGGCGGCGTTTGCCCTGCTCAAATGGAAGCCGACTTTCTCCAGGCCTACCGTGCCGGAAGAGAGCTTTACGATCTGGAGGTCGGCGTGCAACGAACGGCGCGCAAACTCAGGCATAAGCGTAAGCGCCTGGCCGCTATTGAAGTGGACATGCGTGATACCGGTATCGAGCTCGTCACGACGGGTGTCACCACCGAACGCCGTGTCATCCTGCTGGATGAACTGCGCAAACTGGAGCAGGAGCGGTCCGCGACCAAGGCGCAGATCCCCTTGCTCGAGGCACAACTGAAAAAACAGACAAATAGCCTCGCTACCATCAGCACCGAGCACGAATACTAGTGTACCCCGCCACTGATATTGACCCATTCAGCGAGCCAGGAAGCGGTTAGCCGCACCAACAGTAGGCGCTCTAGGCGAGGCTTGCCTCGCAGG
>Ga0209456_10000570_pt1 | contig 19797 bp, 22 predicted proteins | sample COG_11_FD_184755 | JGI IMG/M metagenome (GOLD analysis project Ga0209456, IMG submission 184755) | Pelagic marine sediment microbial communities from the LTER site Helgoland, North Sea, for post-phytoplankton bloom and carbon turnover... | ecosystem: Environmental > Aquatic > Marine > Neritic...
CCCCAGGGCACCCTCTCTTGCTACGCAATTCACCTTGTACCCCAGGGCACCCTCTCTTGCTACGCAATTCACCTTGTAAATACATTCCTGTACGCTTGACGGCAGCGTCCATCGGCAATTGCTCCAGCATGGCTCTACCTTCGCCCATCCCCGGGCCCGTGCGGCCGACTGTCCCGAATGCTGATGGCGGTCAACTTACATACCCATTTAGTTAATATAGACTCTTCTCCCGATTACTCATGCAACTGCCCCCTGCTGTGTACTCAGCAGGTACACCTGTTTTATCATCGCAGAATCGAATCATTGATAACCTTGGAGGAGTCATGCCTTCGTTTGACACCGTATCGGAAGTCGATTTACAGGAAGTCAGCAACGCCGTTGACCAGGCGAACCGTGAAGTGGGTAACCGCTACGACTTCAAGGGCTCCTGCGCCAAGGTGGAACAATCCGACAATCAGCTCAGCCTGCAGGCAGACAACGAATTTCAGCTGGAGCAGGTGAAAGACATTCTGCACAAGAAACTGGCCAAACGAAATATCAACCTGGGCTCACTTGACGAAGGCAAGCTTGAAACCAGCAACAATCAGGCACGCCAAATCCTGATCGTCCAACAGGGTATTCACCAGGATATCGCCAGAAAGATCGTCAAACTGGTAAAAGATTCAAAATTAAAGGTCCAGGTCAGCATTCAGGGCGATAAAGTACGCGTAAATGGGAAAAAACGCGACGACCTCCAGAGCGCCATTTCACTCCTTAAGGAAGCTCCCATCGACCTGCCCCTGCAATACATCAATTTCCGGGATTAATCGCCAATCCTTTGCCCCGAATCAGAGGCCGCTGCTTTTTTCACCATCTGTTCCATGCAAAATACTTCTCAAACGGCTAAAATGGGCACCTCCAGCAACCAGCCAAGCGATCTCTGGCCATCATATGACAACAGCACAGGCTTTGACGCCGCATAGACAAAACCAGTTTTCCTACGAAGAACTCCTGAAGTGCGGGCATGGCGAGCTGTTTGGCCCTGGCAATGCACGTCTGCCTCTGCCACCCATGTTGATGTTCGACCGCATCGTCCATATCAGTGGAGAAGGCGGTGCCTACGGGAAGGGGCAGATTATTGCCGAGCTCGACATCAAACCGGACTTGTGGTTCTTCAAATGCCATTTCGAATCCGATCCTGTCATGCCGGGCTGCCTTGGTCTTGATGCGCTGTGGCAGTTGATCGGTTTCCACCTCGGCTGGCTGGGTGGCCCAGGCCGCGGTCGTGCACTGGGTTCGGGGGAAGTAAAATTCACCGGACAGGTCACACCCGACAACAAACTGGCCACTTACCGGATCGATCTAAAGCGGGTCATCCAGCGCAAGCTGTTCATGGGTATTGCTGACGCTGTCATGGAAGTCGATGGCAAGGACATTTATCACGCCAAAAGCCTGCGGGTTGGCCTGTTTACCTCTACTGAAAATTTTTAGGATATATTTTAGGGTACATTAGTATGCGGCGCGTAGTAGTTACCGGACTGGGCATCACTTCCAGCATCGGCACCAATCAGCAACAGGTCCTGGAATCCCTGCAACAGGGCAAATCCGGCATCGAGTTCAGCCCGAAATACGAGGAACTCGGGTTTCGCAGTCATATCCACGGCGCGGTCGATCTCGACCTCAACAGCCTCATCGATCGCAAGTTACGCCGCTTCATGGGCGACAGTGCAGCCTATAACTATATCGCTATGAAGGAAGCCATCGAGGATGCCGGTCTGGATGACGAGCAGATCTCAAATCCCCGCACCGGCTTGATCGCCGGCTCTGGTGGCACTTCTACCGAGAATGTCTCTCTGGCAGTTGATCTGTTACGCGAAAAGGGTGCCAGGAAAGTAGGGCCATTCATGGTACCCCGCACCATGGGCAGCACCAATTCCGCCTGCCTGTGTACCGCCTACAAAATCAAGGGGGTCAATTATTCCATCAGTTCCGCCTGCTCCACCAGTGCACACTGTATTGGGAATGCAAGCGAGTTAATCCAGTTCGGCAAACAGGACATGGTATTTGCCGGCGGCGGAGAAGAACTGCACTGGACACTGACGCTGTTGTTTGACGCCATGGGCGCGCTGTCCTCCAAATACAACGACACACCGGAAACTGCGTCACGCGCTTACGACGAAACCCGCGATGGCTTTGTCATTGCCGGTGGCGGTGGCATGCTGGTACTGGAAGAATTGGAACACGCCAGAGCACGTGGCGCGAAAATATACGCTGAACTGGTGGGCTACGGGGCCACATCCGATGGCTACGATATGGTTCAGCCGTCCGGGGAAGGCGCTGTGCGCTGCATGCAACAGGCCATGGCTAGCGTTGATGTACCCATTGACTACATCAACGCCCACGGCACCAGCACACCGGTCGGTGATGTGCGCGAACTGGAAGCCATCAAGACAGTGTTTGGTGACAACATACCGCCCATCAGCTCAACCAAGTCGCTGACCGGACACTCTCTGGGTGCGGCCGGCGTACAGGAAGCCATCTACTCCCTGATCATGATGCAGAATGACTTCATCTGCGCGTCTGCAAACATCCAGCAACTGGATCCTGCCGCCGAGGGCCTGTCCATACAGCGCGAACATAAGGCTAACGCCGGATTACGCACCGTCATGTCAAACAGTTTTGGCTTTGGCGGCACCAATGCCTCGCTGATATTCCAGCGCTTCGAGGACTAGTGCTCCAGTTCTTTCCATAGCCGGTCCAAGCGCTCCGGCGACACCTTGACCGAGGTGCCCAGCTCCTGGGCGAACAGGGAAACGCGCAGCTCCTCGATCAGCCAGCGGAATTCTCCAAGCCCCGTGTTTACCGGATTGGCGGCAAACGCCTGCTCATAGGCTTGCCAGTATCGCCTTACCAGCGCAGATTGTTGACGGTCACGTTGATTGTTTCCGGACAACTTTTCCAGGCGCCGTATTGCCGCTCGCAGGTAACGCCCCAGATGCGGCAAGCAGTTCAACGGAGTGGCGCTGATAAAACCCGGATAAATCAGCTGCTGAACCTGCTCCCGCACCTCGCTGATGGCTGATAGCAGTGGTGGAGACACCGTCCCTTTCAACAAGCGATTGAGCTCCTGATAAGCCTGTAAAGCCTCGTAGCTGCAACGGCCTATGGAGGCGCCCAGCTCGACCAGCTGCTGCTTGCCTGTATCCAGCCTTTGCCTGAATGTTTCTGCATCCCGCACATCGGCATCACCCTGCAGAAAAGCAGCCTGTATCACCGCCCGTTCCAGATCAGCCTGCAAGGTTTCGGCGCTGGCAACTGTGCTGAACCACACCGTCTGTTTCTGCAGCTCGGGCACGCTACGCCTGATCTCTTTTATCAATCTTCCCGTTTTATGGCGAAACAGTGCCAGTAAGCCTTCCTTGTGGGACTCGACAGCTTGCGCCTGCTGGTCAAACAAACGCAGCCCGATCACCCCATCGTCAAGCACTAACGCCGGGTAACCGCGCAGTTCCAAACCGCCTTGCTGCAGCTCAACCGTTTCGGGCAAATCACCGAAATCCCAGGCCTGGATATTTTTTCGCTCAAATCCCGCATCCGACACCCGCGCAAAGTCATCACGGGCAGACAGACCAAACTGCGCCTGCAATTCCGACAAATCCCTCCCGGCACCAATCCGTCTGCCTTGTTCATCGAATAGCTCGAAGGAGGCAAACAGGTGTTCCGGCAACAACTCCATACGCCAGGCATCTTTTGGCACCGACACCCCGGTCAGCTGTTGCAGCTGCTCTGTCAGGGCCTCTATCAGACTGTTGCTGCGCCGCTGTTGCAAAGCCGCAATACAGGCAGCTGCAAAATCAGGTGTCGGCACAAAATGACGCCGCAACTGTTTTGGCAAGGACTTTATCAGCAGCGTAATTTTTTCCCTGAGCAGACCCGGCACCAGCCATTCAAAGTCGCTGTCTCGCAACTGATTCAGCGCTGCAAGCGGCAACTGGACAGACAAGCCATCGTTGGCCTCAGCTGGGGAAAACCGGTAACGCACCGGCAGGCACAAGCCGCGGATTTCAAGATTGTCCGGAAACTGTTGTTCGGTAATCGCTTCGGCGCCATGGTGCATTATGCTGTCACGATCCAGGTACAGAAGTCCGGGCTGTTCAGCTTCGGCCTTTTTCCACCAGCGCTGAAAATGTGGCCCGTCGACTACCGAGGCCGGTAGCCGCGCGTCGAAGAAACGGAACAATTCATCCTCATCGACCAACACGTCACGCCGACGTAATTTAGACTCCAGCTGATCAAGCTCCGTCAGTAACCGCTGATTATGCTCTGCAAACGCCGCACGCGTTTGAAACTCGCACCGCACCAATGCGTGACGGATAAACAGTTCACGTGATAGTGCGGGATCAATCGGCCCGAAATTCACCTTACGGCGAAGTATCAGTGGCAAGCCGTATAAAGTGACCCGTTCAAAGGCCACCACCTGTGCCCGCCTCTTTTCCCAATGAGGTTCGGAATAACTGCGCCTGACCAGGTGCTGCGCCAGGGGCTCAACCCATGCTGGATCGATGTAAGCGGCAGTACGCAAGTAACGCCTGCCGGTTTCTACCAGTTCACTGGCGACCAGCCATTTGGGTCTGTTTTTGACCAGTCCGGAACCGGGAAACAGGGTGAACTTCAGGTTGCGGGCACCTGCGTATTCACCAGCATCCACCTGAAAAGCAAGATTACCCAGCAAACCGGTTAACAGCGCACAATGAATCGAGCGATAGTCCGCTTTAGCCTCATTGCAGGACATGCCCATACCCGTGATCTGCACCTGCAACTGGCGATGTACATCAACCCACTCCCGCATGCGCAGAAACGACAGAAAATGTTCCCTGCACCACTTGCGTAACCTGTTCTGTGAAAGGTGGCGCGACTGTTCCCGATGCGCATTCCAAAGATTCAGATAGCTCAGGAAATCAGATTTTGTATCCTTGAACAGGGCGTGCTTTTCATCGGCAGCCTGCGCCTGATCCATTGGGCGCTCCCTTGGATCGATCACTTCCAGAGCGGAGACGATGATAAGCACCTCACTCAGACAATACCTGTCCCTGGCGGCCAGAATCATGCGCGCCAGTCGGGGATCAACCGGCAAACGCGCAATCTGCCGTCCCAGCCGGGTCAGGCACTGCTGCTCGTCCACAGCACCGAGTTCGTGCAGCAGTTTGTAACCATCACGGATAAAGCGTAAATCCGGCGGATCTACAAAAGGAAAAGCTTCGATGTCTCCCAGGTCAAGTGCCGCCATTTGCAGGATAACGGCTGCCAGATTGGTACGCTGGATTTCCGGTTCTGTGAACTCAGCACGTGCGAGATAGTCGTCTTCACCATACAGCCGTATACAGATACCCGATGACACGCGTCCGCAACGCCCGGCACGCTGATTGGCTGATGCCTGGGATACTGCTTCGATAGGCAAGCGTTGCACCTTGGTGCGATAATTGTAACGACCGAGGCGCGCCAGACCGGTATCCACCACATAACGAATACCGGGCACCGTCAACGAGGTCTCGGCCACGTTGGTGGCCAGAACAATACGCCGGCTCTTGTGCGGTCTGAAAACACGGTTCTGCTGCGCCGCAGACAGGCGTGCGTACAAAGGCAGGATTTCGGTGTGCGGTGGATGGTGTTTACGCAACAGTTCACTGCTTTCCCGGATCGCGCGTTCCCCGGGTAAAAACACCAGCACGTCACCCGACCCTTCCGCCGCCAACTCATCGACTGCATCGAGTATCGCCTGCCCGCGTCCCCTTTCCTTCTGATCTTCATCCTCACCCGACAATGGGCGGTAACGCACCTCGACCGGCCAGTTCCGGCCGGACACTTCTATAACCGGTGCCTCGTTAAAATGGCGGGAAAACCGCTGCGGATCGATCGTGGCCGATGTAATGATAATTTTGAGATCCGGACGACGCGGTAACAAACGATGCAGGTAGCCCAACAGGAAGTCGATATTAAGGCTGCGTTCGTGCGCTTCATCAATAATAAGGCTATCGTACTCGCGCAATTCCGGATCAGACTGAATCTCGGCCAGCAGGATGCCGTCTGTCATCACCTTGATATAGCTGCTGTCCTGCACATGGTCCTGAAAGCGGACCTTGTAACCAACATGACCTCCGAGCGGACTCTGCAACTCTTCAGCGATACGCGCCGCCACACTGCGCGCTGCGATGCGGCGTGGTTGCGTATGGCCGATTTTTCCCGTGACACCCCTGCCTAACTGCAGGCAGATTTTTGGCAACTGGGTTGTCTTGCCGGACCCGGTCTCGCCACACAAAACGACCACCTGGTGTTTACTGATGACATCCAGGATGTCGCCGCGTTTCTCGACAACCGGCAGCGCAAGCGGATAGTGCGGAGATGGCGCCGCCGCGCGTCGCTTGGCGACGCACTGCATGGAGCGTTCGATGTCATCCGTCAGGCGCCTCAGCGCCCGGTCCGCCAACTGGCCCTGCTGACAGCGCCGTTGCAGTGAGCGAAACTGTTTTTGCAACGCCGGAATATTCCGGGAAAGACAACCATCAATAGAATGTTGTAAGCGTTCCAGTTGCACGCAATCGGAACGGTTTCCAGTATTTTTCATATAAAACCGGGCTATACCGTACTGGTCAGTTGAAAGCTTTGTGCCTGATCCACTAGTGTAAAGTGCTCGCGGTAAGCGGGCCAGGTGTTCACTTTAAATAGCCGACGTCTACAGGATCATTGTACACTGGGTGTCCGGCCCGCATTCGAAGGAACAGAACACAGAGGTTCCGTGTCACAAATGTAGTTGAGCTTTAGAATTTGAGAGACCTAATGAAATACAATACCCGCCGCCGACAGTTTCTGCACTGGCTAGGTGTCGTGACCTGCCTGCTCACGCTATCACATACCGTGCGGGCGGAACCGCGGGATACGGATTTTTTTGGTGAACCTGAACATAAACTGGTTTATCAACTCAATAAAGCCGATGCCGACTATATCGAGCATATCCTGTTCTCGGTGGGCGCCATGTTGCGCAAATACGGTGATGATATCCACCTCGTTGTAGTGGCCATCGGCCCCGGCATTCACACCCTGGCCAAAAAACCGCAGCGTCCTGTACCCGAACTCGCCCGAAAACGTATTGAGAGTCTGGCGGCCTACGGCGTTTCCTTTCACGCCTGCGGCAACACCCTGAAATCCCTGGACTGGAACCAGGAAGACCTGCTGGATTTTTCAGAAATTGTTGAAATCGGTGCGGATGATCTGATGCTGCTACAGGAGCAGGGTTATAGCTATATCAGCTGGTGAACACTGCCCTGTCAGGGGCACAGAAAATCATACAAAAGTTTCATTTTTTGTATCATTTTTCTTGACATTCCGGAAAACCCTGCGAAACTCCTGCTAATTACGCTTTACCCAACGGAAGGTGCCTGTGACACCAGGCTTATTCAGCCGTCAACAAGTCACCGCTATTACCGGTCTCAGTAGCCGCCAACTCAGCTATTGGCGTAAAACCGGATTAGTTGTCCCGCAGGGCTATACCGCAGGTGGCCACGCCCGCTATTCGTTTTCAGATCTCATCGCATTGCGCACCGCAAAACGCCTGCTCGATGCAAAAATTTCCCTGCAACGTATTCGCACATGCCTGCAATCGCTCACCCGATTTCTACCGACCGCAGACCGTCCGCTGGTAGAGCTGTCGCTGGTTGTCACCGGCGACGTGGTGCTGGTTTTTCATGGTGAACGCGCCTTTGATGCGTTGACCGGCCAGCAATGGGTGTTTCCGATTGCCGAACTGGCTGCGGATGTTGAGAAGATGCGACAACAACTACCTGAACAGCGCGATCTGTTTCCCGCAGAAGATAAGAAAGCCGCTGAGGATGGTCTCGAAACGTCAGTGAAACAGAACGCGGGGATGAAATCATGAGCCGACCCAATGTAAAAACCCGGCGACAAATGGTCGTACTCACCTTTAATGATATCGATTGCCGCCGCCTGCAACTCGCGGGAGACTTTAATAACTGGATCCCGGACCGTGACATCGAAACGCGCCACATCAAGGGGTACTGGCAGAAGGTGTTTACTGCCGAACCCGGCATATACGAATACCGGATTATTGTCGACGGGATATGGCAGCAGGATCCAACCAACTCCGCTGAAGTTCCGAATGAGCTAGGCGGCATCAACTCACTGCTACAAGTCACGGTGCTTCGCTGATGGCCAACCAGATCAATCCCGCACAGCAGGGCGAAATGGCTTCCTCCCATCACCTGGCAACGGTCAGTACCCGGTTTCCCAGCAGAGCACCAGAAACCAGAGCGGGTCACAATGCCTGCCGGGCGATTCTTTTCTTAATGGATAATCCGCAGTTAAGCTGGATAACACACGACCTGTGCCAAATACTGACACAAAGGGGATACAAAAGCAGTTTGTGCCAGCTTAACGCCCCCCCTACTGGCAGGCCACCGCAACACAAACAAGCAGCCGATTGTAAATACTGGCTGGTACCCACCACCTCCACTGCGACCATAGAGGATTACAATTTTGACCACGTGGTACTGCTGGTACCCGCAAACCTCGACGCAGTGTTGGCTGCCTATCAGCACATCAAGCGCCTGGCACAGCAAAACACGCCGGACATCGGCGTAGTGCTGGTCGGGCCGCGCGACCAGCACGCGGCGTGGCATTATTTCCGCAAGCTTGCTGTAGGCGCCTTGCGATATCTCGATATTCCCTTATTGAACCTTGGCTTCCTTCCTGAACAGGTCACGCCCCGACACGGACCGGCAAATCAGCACCGCAATAATTTTCTAGCGCGCATCAGCGAGCGCCTGTTGCGCAGTGAGTTTTACACGTTGTATCCTGCGCAGAATCTTGATCAGGGTTAGGGATAAAACTGCCTACCGCTTTCGGCAACCCTAGGTCCCGCTACGAGTATACCTTCAACCTCATATTGACGGGTGGTTCAGCGCGGCGAGTAGCGGTTAGTCACAAGGCTTGTCCCGCGGGGATCAGGCAGCAAGCTCACTTAGCAGCTCATCCTTACGTTGACTCAATACTGCGCAAAGCTGTTGACTACTGGCGCCCACTTGTTCGAACCAGTCAACGACCGGCACATCGAGACGCTGCAGGAAATTGACAAACCCCTGAATACGGACCGGTATCTTTTCCAGCCGGGTCTTACGCAGTTGGGGATCCATATCGGCCAGCGCTTTATGCAGCTCTGACAAACCGAACGCCACGTGATCCAGTTCATCCTGCAATGGCACCCGTAACGACTCCCGGGTGCCGGGGTCGGCCAACGGCACGACCTGTTCAACCGCTTGCGACCCCAGGGCTTCGACCACCAGGTATAAATCTGTCAAGAAATCCACCCAATCCAACCCACGAAAATGGCTATGCAGTTGCTCAAGCACCCGCTGACTGATAACGGGCCCCGGGTCTACCCCGAATTCTTCCATCCACCGGCTCTGAATGCCGACATGGCGGCACTCATCACCCACCTGCTTGGCCAGGCCCAGCCTGGCCGACTGCCCCGGTGCCGAAGCGATCCTCTCTGCACAAGCTTCCATAATGAACTGATCGACCTGAGTGTATAGCACCAGCAGGTGACCCATAGCCTGGGTGTATCCCGTATCTTCAACGTTATTAGAATTCATAAAGCGCCCTCCTCCCTTGTTCGTTCACAGCAATCGGCACAAACGCCCGGCCCTCTATTGCGTTGACCCGATGACAATGATCAAAGTTCCCACAGCCCGGCGTACCTCGTCACCGCCCCAGGACCGACCGATACAGGTCAACATCTTCGGCGGAGAAACAACAAGCCATGATCCGATCAAAACGAGTCTCAAATTTCAGCATAACCGAAATCGCTATTTCAACAGCCTGGTCTTTGGGGTAACCATAGACTCCGGTACTGATAGCAGGGAATGCAATACTGCGTGCCCCCTGCTCGAGCGCCAGCGTAAAACTGTTTCGATAGCAGCTCTCAAGCAACTTCGCTTCTCCTCGCCCCCCACCGTGCCATACAGGTCCAACGGTATGAACCACCCAATTTGCCGGTAATGCGAAGCCGGGCGTTATCCGCGCCTGCCCTGTCGGACACCCGTCCAGCCGCCGGCAATATGCCAGGAGTTCAGGGCCGGCAACGCGATGAATCGCACCATCGACACCGCCTCCACCCAGCAGACTGGTATTGGCAGCGTTAACGATGGCCTCCACTTCAAGACGGGTAATGTCCTGCTGAATTACCTCAATCATGCGCTACGGCTCTCAATTGGCATAAATCATGCCTAATATATTATAGGCCCATTAATGATCTCAATCGCTCAGCGTAGATCAAAGGAACTGCAACAATGAAACCGATTTCATTACAACTGGTTACTGTTAACCTGGAAAATGGACAACAGGGTGTATTCGTCGGCGTTCCACTGATGGCCGACCAGACACCAGACGAAGACGGTCAGATCGAGGATATCTGGTTCTCGAACATTCAGGAAGTACCGGCCCACATGAAGCTGGTTGACCTGATACGACTGATTCAGTCGCAACTCTGCCGCTGCCAGTCAACCCTCCAATAGACAGGATGGAATCATGGGTAACCGTTTGGTGACACAAGAAGTGAAGCAATGATGCAGGCGCTCGACTAAAATACGCCAAACACAAAATGGAGTATGAGCGAATGCTGTCGAATCAAGACATGCCGAAATGGGATGTAGCCATCGCCTCACTGGCAAATGATCATTACCGTAAAAAGACCGGCCCGTTAACCCTTGATGATTTCCACAACCTGGCCAGAGAACACGCCATGCGACTCGACGATATTATGGAAACCATGTTTCTGCTGACTATTCACCGGGAATGGGAATATAGAGACGCCTCCGGCGAAAAGCAGCCACTGGATCAGCAAACTCTGGACGGCCTTTACGTCAAACGCCGTCTTTCCGAAGAAGACCTCAGTTCGTTTGACGGCAGCTGGCAACCGACCCGCTAACTCGGATCTGGCGGGGCAGAACAGGTCGTCGCGAACATTTACCCTCGCAACAGGACTATTTATCAGTCTCTTGGCGGATTTCTGTTACAGCGATCTGTTCAGTGGCAGTGGTGTCCGGCTGCGTGAGAGGCTGATTGTTTCCTGGGGGCATGCGATCGAGCTCCTCGTGCTGATGCAGGGCATCGATCAATTCACGATCAATTTGCGCAAAATAGACATCTTCCTTGGCCCTCTCTGCGAGTCTGAGCTGCTCTACAAAATTTGTCATATTCCCCTGTCCCCGCGTACGAAGTCTTAATAGAATTAGCCTTTTTATATATTAGCATAGTTTTAATTACTTATTAATAAAAATCTCAGGTAGCGGTTTGTTAGAGGCTGCGAATGCGCCACTTCCAGTGAGAAAACCGGACAAATTTACCTAGAAAGAGATCAGAAAACTGACGGCAATTGCAACCAGTACACAAATAGCGATAAAACCCTTTACGGCACCTTTAGCATCATCTCGTGCACGTTCCCGCGCAAGATATCGTGCCCACCCATCCAACAGTAATTTTTGGATTGCCGGTGGCAGTTCCGCTGCTTCCCGCGTGTCCTTGATGACAACACCATCCGAGTAATACTTCACCATTGGCTTTCTCCAGCTTTCCTGATGATCCAGGTTTCGAATCGTATCGGGAATGCCGGTTATGGAAATGGCACCACACGCCAAACCATAGTCCGGAAGTACCATTCCCCTGTTCCATGCACATCAGCAACCCTGGCCTTTTTTTCCAGAGTCTGCAGTGGGCAGAAACGCCTTTGATACCGGAAGGAAAAACAAAAGACAAAGAAACGAAATATTATGGGCCGAGCTTTATCCAACACAAGCTGTGGATAACTATGTGGATTAAATTTCCCCAAAGAGACTGCAGCCCTATAGATGCAGCGTTTTATTTCAACAGCTTACTATTTCAATATTTTATATTTATTATTATTTAACAAATAGTTAAAGAATTTTTTTATCGTTCATGAAGCAAGTATCGCTTTAAGCAGACATAGCCCTGCAATTCCATTACGACCGTGAATAACTATCCATGCATTCAGCATTTCTCAGCAAAAGTCAATACCTAACGGAATATTTTCCCTCAGAAAACCCCCATACCCATTTTGAAATGGCGCGTCCACCACATGGATAGGAACAGGCTAACTGCACTACATCAGGTGACATTGCACCATTTTTCAAGCGCCGCCCTCTGTTCAGGAGGCAGACAATAACCGTAATCTTCCAGAGCGGCACAGATATCAGATTTTGTCTTCAAGGGTCTGTCAGAAATGACAGATAACCGAGTGATCGACTTTCTAATATAAATGGCGCGGGACCGATTAGTCTTTGCCGATTTCCTGCTTCGCGAATAAGCATTAGCACTTTTTTCCGGCTCAGTTACCTGGGCACACTCGTCCGGTTCATCTAATTCTACGGATTCGTCCTGCTCACTTTCTTCAACGGGTTCGTCCAGATCCATGCTTACCTCCCAACCATACAATCCACTCCACAACTCTGAAATCGGCCCTTGGAGCGCTAATCTTTAAAGTTTCTATGCAGGGAACAAAAACACCGCCACTCCACAGGCCGCTGAAACCGCAGCGTGGAAATAATTGTGTTCGCTGAACAGCGTTGAATCCGACAAGTTTCAGAGTATCCCGGACAAGGGATTTATATTCGATGGCTGGATTTCCGGGTGATCTGTACCTAAATAGCGACGCCGCTATTACAAATATATTCAATACTTTGAGATTACATCCTAATTGGCCGTCGCTGATCTGAGACAGGGGCGGCCAATACCCTTAATCAAGTAACTTCGCAGCTACCTACAACTCCATGAATAATATGGTAAATAATAAATTATTCCACCAATCGGCATGACTTTTGCCCCTCATTTATTCAGCCAAGGCTCCAATCGCTGCCGGCAGGCTGGATTATCAATCGTCAATAATCAGGGAGAAACCATGACTACCAGGAACATAACCACCACTACCAGGAAAAACACAGGACGTAGCAACAAGGCCGCGACGCCAAAAACGACCAGGAAGCCCACAAAACCCACCAAGCGAGATATATCTCTGCTGGAGAATTCGCCCGAGGAACGCTGGAAGGTGATTGCTGTGGCGGCCTATCACAAAGCGGAGAAGCGGGGCTTTGCCCCGGGTGACGAATTACAGGACTGGGTCGAGGCTGAGAAGGAAATTGATACGCTGTTTTTCGGGTGAAACCACGGCTTGAAAAAAAACTGTTAACAGACCCTGAGGTTTCCCTGGCGAATTGCCTATCATGACCGGAAAACAATAACTTAAGACAGCAAGCGGCGGCCTGCGCCCTTTAGGTATCCCGGTCGCCGCTTTATTAGCAGCCCATGCAAAGGATTCTTGCAGAAATGCGGTTTTTTCGGGCGGCTATTTCCGTGGGTGCAGAGGCATTATGTTTTGTCTGACAACACCGATAACAACGGTATGAAACTCCCCTGTTAACTTTAGAAATTACATTCTCAACTATTTTGGTGTATTGGATGCATAAAGAGAAGCTAACCAATTTAGCGCTCCACATCGGCGTAAGCCCGCAGCATTTAAATTCAGAAAAGAAAATTTTGATCCGGGAGATTCAGCGGACACTCGGACAAGAGCCCTGCTACCTGACTGACTTACGCTACGGTTGCGTTGCGAACTGTGATTGGAGTGACGAATGCAAGAAACTTACCGCTGCGTGGTTGCGCTAAATGAGAGCTATAGATGGCTATCAAAACCCGCGGCTAGTTGGTGAATGGCGCAGTGATTAGACATACGTCGCGTAGATATCCGGTGAGCTGATCTTGATAATGGCGCAACGTTTTTTACCGAAAGTGCCACAGGCTGTGCTCAAAACCCCTTCAGTGCAGCTATTTTTTTACCTTTCGCGCGGCGGGTCGCCAGTCTGGCGTTAAGAAATCCCACGAACTGTCGATAATAAAGGCAGCACAGTTATAGTCGTTACTATCAGCTGTGTGTTGCTGAGAATACTCCTCTAGAGAAGCCAGCAACGAGCCGGCGTCTTTCCTCCAGTGAGGCGCTGGCTTTTTTGCGCTGCCCTGGCAACCTTCAGGCCTGGCTTGGTAAGCCTTCCAGTGGGCCGGCCCTAAGCTCCACCCGCACAATCGAAAACTCTGCCGGCGCATCAGTACTAATCCTGACCTGCTTGCCTTTGACTTCCAGCGCGGTGATATCAATCTGTTCACCAGTGGGCAATTCAATGATCGGATTTTCGCCTGGGCGGCAGGTGAGTGCGAGCATATTGGCCATTGCCAGACCTAAAAAACAGGGCTAAGTTTCCGCTGCTTGCCCCCGTGGTGCTTACACGAAAGCTTCAGTTCACATCTAATGCATGAAACTGATTAAATTTATGGTAGCAAGGGGCGGGCTCGAACCGCCGGCCCCAGCATTACGAGAGCGAAATAAATTCCTATCCATCTGTTTTTACTTAACTATACCGGGGCGCCCGTTGCCATTACTGCAGTACTGCGCCTGACCGCGCAGGACTGAGTCCCGCAATAGTCCCGCAGGAACGAGCAGCGTAATCCGGAGGACGACCCTGGCCGGGTCTGACCATATCACCCTATAGCGATCTCGCGCTTGAGTTCCTCACTCCTGACCTACACGGACGGCCAGCGAAAGGCAACTATGCATAAACGGTCATTCGTAACGCTATAAATCAGCGGCGGGTTTTCCCGTCCTCTGCATTTTTTTGTTACGCAATTGCTTCTATACGCACTATTTATCTTTGCGGCCGATGTAATTGTAGCTATCATCGTTACGACCCCTCTTGGCCCGATACTTGTCGGCGAATTTGTCGCTCCACACGGCCGTCGCGTCCTGGCCCTGGTTCCAGTCGAAAATCGTTGAGCGGTGCTTGATGCGCCATTCATCATTTCGGTTTTCGAGTTTAAAGTGGTGTCTTCCACCCAAAATACCTTCTTTATCCACGCCATTTCCCTCATGGACATGGTAGGCCCAAACGTATGTTTCGGCAGTAGCTTTATCACCATCCACTTCTATCCATCGCAATACTCCACTATCGTTGAAAACGCATAACGTGGACTGGATGTGATCAGTTTGATAGGGCGCGGTTTATTTTGCGGTTACAAACTAACAAACAACAACTGCCATATAGTTGGTAAATACAAAACACAACTCTCGTCCGCGCGATCAATAAAAACTTAGCTCCGATCAATATTGTGAAAACTTATCAGACAGTTGTAAGTCATTTTTCTATATTTCTCCGATATTGGAATGCTTCGTGCTCTAATACCTATGGGGTCTCTCCTCACCCCGACATGCGAATGAGGAACAACAATAAACTGTATGGAGGTAACTATGGATCGTCGTAATTTTATACAACTTGGATTTGCCGGTATTGGTAGTACGATTGTTGCACCCAGGTTAGTGATCGCGTCTGCCAGTGAACAATCGATGGCGGGGGGTGTTTACTACACCGCCGATGCACCTGGCCGCTGGAGCAAAAAAGTGTCGACGCATTTTCCAAATGTGGAAGTCGGGAAAGGACAAGACGGATCAATAATTCGGGTTGAAACACGACACGCCATCGACGGGTATGACCACTACATAGTCAAACACATTGCGCTGGACAAGGACTTCAATTTCATTACGGAGCATATGTTCGACCCATTGAAAGACAAGGCAGCCATTTCGGAATTATCTTTGGGAAAATACAGCGGACCTGTTCATGTTCTCAGCGTCTGCAACAAACACGATACCTGGATTAATGTAACGGAGGTCTAGTGCTCCCCCCATACATACCCAACATGAGCATACAATGAATCAAGGCAAGACCATCACTGATCGCATTGACCATATTCATTCTCTAGTTGTACTTGACCGGCGTTTGAACATGCTTGGATAGCCCTAGATCTGTAATGATTGTTTGGTAAGTGGTAACGCCTCAAATGCGAGCGAGAGTCTTCCCTGACGGGTCCCTATCGAATTCTGGGAATGTCGCATTTGGGGCGGAAGTTCCTGTTCAGTGATTGCTAATATAAGCTGCGGCTGAATGAGCACCCTCGGGTGCAAACCTGCCGTTCATGACCAGGGCAGAGCCTGCGCCTGGCACCGGCAGCTACGGTGAAGTTCGGTAGAGTAAGGATGTGGCGCGGTAGTCTAAGGTTCAGCCTATCTGTTGCCGCCCCTTTCGTCTGGCGGTGCCTCAATAGCCGGATCATCACTCCGTTTCCACACCCTCCTCATCGAACTGGACATGCAGATCTCCCACATCCAGCTCTCGGACAAGAACTCACGCCTTCGCACACGAAAGGTCTTCCGCAGTTCACCCGATCCAGCACAGGGCCGTGTCACCCCGCGTGCAACGACCGGCATTCTGCACACAACCACCAATGCCACCTCTTGGGCGGTCATTCGTTTTCCGAGGGCGCACCCCGGATTCTTCCTTCGCTTCAGCATGTGGTGCCTTCCGCAACTCCCGCACATTACCGGAGTTTACTAGGGTTGCCCCAATCTCCTGTGCTTTGCTACTTTCAGCACCCGTCTTGAACTAAGGCCCCTTTCCTCCACCGGCATTACCCGGCTTCCTCGGAAATACGGGCCTCTCCGCCACCCCATAGCGCCCTATCTGACCGTCACCGGCCTCAGGTTGGTCGCCACGACCGACCACGCTATCGGGCTTCCCGTGTTGCGCGCGTTTTCCTCTTGTGTACATGCTGTCGCTACTACCCCGGCGCAGTGACTGGGAGCACTGCTTTGCTCATTCCCCAGCCCTATCAGCCTTCCCAGCAGTGGCGAGCAGGTCGGCCTGTGCAACGTCCTTTTCGAGGATTGCTCAGCGTTCACTCACGTTACGGCCTGCACACTCGCCAAGTCACCTAAAGTGACCCTCTACACCAGAGGCTTCAGCCACTTCGTTACCTCCATGACTGCTCCGATTGCTTCCGGCTGGAGAAAAATAGCCGGGTGGGATTTTCACCCACTGGAAAACGCAGCCTTAACACGGCGCACGCCACTTTCGGTTCTTTGATCGCGGCCTCTCTGTCAAGGGAATGTATTTTCTGTTCCACCGGGTTCATGGTTCTTTCCGAGGTCAAGTCCACTTGGCGGCTTGCCTCATGATGGTGTCGGTGGTCAGGTGTCTCCAAATGTCATTCGCGAGGTCGGCTTATTGAAATGCCGCCTCAACCGAAAGTCGAGATCACCCGGCCTCCGTTCCGGCGGGACAGAATCCCGTACTCGTTGTAAAAACTGTTAACGTTTTCTCTCGTTCATGCACTCACACCTTCTCGCTGCCATACGAAAGTAGTACCATCGCGCCAGATCCGATGCATGATAACGGCGAGTTTGCGTGCTGTGGCAATGCTCGCTTTCTTGAATCCTTTCCGCGCAGCCAGACGAACTGCCCAGGCTTTCAGCGCCGAGAACCGCTTTACCGTAGCGATCAGGGTCGCCGCTGCCTCCACGAGCAATGCACGCATACCCGAATCACCGCATTTCGATATTCGACCTGAGTAATCGACCTCACCGGATTGATAGCGTCGGGGCGTCAACCCTAAGTCCGCGCCGACCTGCGTCGATTTGGCGAATCGCGACGCATCGTCCACCGTGGCAATGAATGATAGCGCAACAATGGGGCCCACACCTGACACAGTCATTAAACGGTTGGCCAGCTCACTTTCCCGAGCCCGTCGCACTAACTCTTTTCTATTGCCGCGCACTCTTTACACGCAGTCTCATGAGCTACAATGAACGAGGCGGCTATAAGTTCAAGAACCGGTTGTTGCCGTGCCACTGCGTTGAGCTGTTCGCGAAAATGGGCACGATGACGAGCCGCCGTCACTGGCGCGAGACGAATACCGTAGGTTTTCAATACACCGCGAATATGACCCTCGATGTCCTTACGGATGCGTAGCAGACGCTCACGTGCACCGATCAGGATGCGCAACTGGTCACTGCTTTCATCTTTAATGTGGACTGCGTGGTACCAACCGGTGCGAGCGAGGTGTGCAAGCCCTTCTGCATCCGCACTATCGGATTTGTTCAGTCGCGCTGAAAGTGCCTTGTGCGCCAAGCGGGCATCAATGCAAATGATCGGTGCTCCACGCGCTAACAACTCCCTTGTCAGCCAAGTCGACAGTTGTCCGCTCTCATGAACGATTCTGACCACATGCGGTGCATGTCTGCTGATGAAGGCCAAGATCGCTGTCGGATCTGTTGGCGTATTTCCGCGGGCGAGCACGCAGCCGTCCCCATCCATCACGCAAATCGAAACTTCGTTAAGTGACACATCCAAACCGACGTAGTTAGACATGGTTGCTCTCCTGTGTGTTGGTCTATTTCACAGTCCAACATTATCGGACTGCACTCAACCCTTGAAGAGTCACCAGCCGCGATCACCCCATGTCATTCAACAGCTGGACTCAAACGTGGCGTGCGCGTGCGGTGTCGCCTGGAGCTTATGTTTAACCAGAGACCCAAATTAATGACCCCGGTCACCACGTCAACCGCCGTTGCCGTCGCCGCCGCCATTGCTGCCGCCACCAAAATCTACGGGGCCACCAGCGGGACCATTGGAGGTGCCTCTGGGACCACCGGTGCGACGATTGTATCTAACAGCTCTAGTCATTATAACCACGGCGTAAAATAGCCCAATCAATAGCCAAAAACTGGACAAGGTAATGTAATACAGAAGAATACAAACACCGATGACAAGCAAGTATTGAACAAATGTTCCCTCCAGTAGAACACGACCGGCAGAAACTAAGTCTTGGAACAATTTGCTCGTCATTTATCTCTGCATTTTGTTATCGCGGGCGCGTAAGTCAGATTAGTGGTTCCACTCTCATCAAACAGGTAATTTCAAACGATGATACACACCTGTGGCCCGATCCTTAACGTCGACTTCCGACTTCGACCAGAAACTCACCGTTCCTCGCGACAGCAACGCCACAACCTGGTGATGGGGCATACGGTGAAGTTCGGCCAGATACTTGCCCTTCCCGAAAAGCTAGCGTAGGGCAAGAATGCCGCAACTCCGGTCATTCGTAACGTTGTGCTAATTTACTGCCAAAAGGTGCAGAGCGAAGCGGCGCAGCTTTTGGCAATCGATGTTTAGCGGGTTCGTTAGCCTCCGCATGACTTGGTCGTAAACATTCCAATTGCAGAGAATACCGTCACAACAAGAAAAAGGATATCAAGGCCAAGAGAATGACTCATCCTAGCAGGAAGCTTGAGTTCCCTTCTAAACCACAGGACCTTTACTCGACCCGGGTATTTCTGTGTCATCCGAGTAATCCACCCAACATCGCTCCAGTACCTTTCAATTTCAGCCCCTCTTTCCCCGATTATCCACAAGAGTGACCTTGTTCGAAGGTCGATGAGCCAAAGCGCAATGGTAATTAAGATCAACAGAATAAAATGAAGTTTGGTGGGGTTATCTATAGACGCGATAACACCTACACCAGCAACATAGAAACCAGCGAGAGCAAGCCTACCCCTGAATTTCTACTTATTTTGAGTTCTCACACACCCTGGGTCGTCTATTGTCCTTTCGAGAACTCTTATATAATATTTTTCTGTACGACCGGTATCGGGCCAATCCGGGCAGTGCTTTCAAGAGCTTTTAAGGGGAAATTACGAATTCGAGATCCATAGGTGATTAGTAAAGGCTTCACAGGATAATTAACAACAGGAGTAATACTATCCATAGGGCAAAGCCAACCATCATCCAGATGACAATTGCCATACTGGGCTCATATTCTATCTTCCGATCGTCATTTTCCCAATCCATGAAGGTC
>Ga0209456_10000573_pt1 | contig 19777 bp, 17 predicted proteins | sample COG_11_FD_184755 | JGI IMG/M metagenome (GOLD analysis project Ga0209456, IMG submission 184755) | Pelagic marine sediment microbial communities from the LTER site Helgoland, North Sea, for post-phytoplankton bloom and carbon turnover... | ecosystem: Environmental > Aquatic > Marine > Neritic...
CATCGCCGTCGTCGGGCAACATGGCATGCCAACGGGCGAGCGTTTGCCCGGGCATCGGCGCACCGGCGGCGATCACACGGCGCAAGCTCGGCAGCTTGATGCCGTGCTGCTCACCGTATCGGCCCACCGTGTTGAGGAGCGCGGGTGAGCCGAACATGGTCGTCACCCCGAAACGCTCAATGGGCTCGATGATGTTTCGCGGCTCGACGCTGGCCGGCCGGCTCGGGTCCATGTCGGGGATGACGGTCGTCATGCCGAGCGCGGGATCAAAGAGCGCGAAGAGTGGAAACGTAGGCAGGTCGATTTCGCCCGGCTCGATCGAAAACATCTCTCGAATCGCTCTGACCTGCGCGAGGAAGTGGCGGTGCCGGTAGACGACGCCTTTGGGCGGGCCCGTGCTGCCCGACGTGAACAGGACGGCAGCCACTTCGTCGCCTCCGGTGGGGACCGGCCTCTTGCCTGCGGCGAGCCGTTTTGCGCCGAGCGCTTCGACCTGGGCGAGCGTATGCTTCGCCAGACCCCAGCCGCCAACGGTAATCGTCCGCTCCACCGTTGCCCGGCCCCAGCCAAGGGCGATGCGAGCGGCGTGCGCGACTGGAATCCCGACGAATGCGCTGGGCTGCGCGCGCGCCAGGCACTTGCTCAGCCCTTTGATGCCCAGACCTGGGTCGATCATCACCGGAACCACGCCCGCCTTGAACATTCCAAACGTGAGGGCGAAGAGCTCGGGGCTCGGGCGCACCATGAGCGCGGCGCGATGACCGCGTTCGATGCCAACGGCGTGCAGGCCGGCGGCAATTTGGCTGCTGCGTTCGTCGAGCTCTCGATACGAGACCTTGGTGTAGATGACGTCGCCCGCCGCGTCGCGTTGCTTCGTCGGAAAGAAGATGGCCGTCGTCTCGGGCTGCGTCGCGGCCATCTGCGGCAGCACGTCGGCGACCGTCGAAAGCTCGGGACTCATTCGGCGACACCCAAAAAGCTGAGTACGAGTTGCTCGATCTCCTCGGGCGCGTCTTCGAGGACATAGTGACCGCAGTCTGGAAACTGGTGAACCTCCGCATCGGGAAGGGCGCTCTTCCATACCCTCAGGAAGTGGTCGTCGAAGACGAAGTCGCGGTCGCCCCAGCAGATCAGCACGGGCCGATCGTTGAACTGATGGAGGTGCTCGCCCACCTCGCGGACTATCGAGAAGCTAGGGTCGGTTTCTTTCAGTGGGATGTCCTGCACGAAGCGGAGGACCGCGCGGCGGTGATCCCAACTGTCGTAGGGCGCACAGAGGCCGTCACGCACCGCTTTGGGAAGCCTGACACGGGTGACTGCAAGCCGCGTCGCACCCCTGGCGAACGCATTGAAACCACGCACCAAGAAAGCGCCGGCCTTGGTGTCACGCGCCAACCAAAGCGAAGCGGGCAGGCGCTTGGTCGACGGCATCGGAAATGCCGCGGTGTTCAAGACGACCAAGCGCGCGACGAGATCGGGGTGCCGATGCGCCCAGCCCATGCCGATCATGCCGCCCCAGTCGTGAATTGCGAGCGTGATGTCTTGGAGGCCAAGCTGCCCGACCAGTGCCTCGATGTCCTCCACCCGCTGCGCGAGTCGATAGGAGTACGTGTCATCACCTGGCTTGTCGGACTTTCCGCAGCCGATGTGATCGGGCGCGATGACACGATGACTGAGGCGCAGTGCCGAGATCAATCGTCGCCAGTAGAACGACCAGGTCGGGTTTCCGTGAAGCATCAGGACCACCGGCGCGTCGCGAGGGCCCTCATCGACGTAGTGCATCCGATGACCGGACGGCAAGGTGAGCCAGTGAGGCTCAAACGGGTAGAGCTCTTCGGAGACCTTCACGGACCGCTTACCAGATGATTTCGGACATGCTGCAGTTGAGCCCAGAACCGATGCCCATCAACGCCACCCGGTCGCCCGGCTGAATGCGGCCTGCCTCCGCCGCCTTTGAAAGCACCATCGGAACGGCCGCGGGCCCGACGTTGCCAAGCTCTACGTAGGCATGCATGAACTTGTCGGTCGGAAGCTCGAGCGCCTCCGCGAGCTTGTCGGTGTTGGCCCGACTCACCTGATGCAAGATGTATTCGGCCACGACGTCGGGGTTCCAACCAAGCTCGCGCTTGGCCATCGCGTAGGTCTGCCTTGCGAGTGTGACCCCGGCGATGAGCAGCTCTTTGCTCTTGGTCTGCATCTGGTCGACCTGCCCGCGACAGAGCTGGTGGTGTTTGGTCGCCGCAGACGTCACGCCGCCAACGAAGCGGTGACCATCGGTCACGCGATCGCTCCGCCCGAGGACCATCGCCGCGCCGCCCGACCCGAGCGTGAGCGTGGCAAAGTTCTCGCGAAACGTCGCCTCATCGAGATCAGGGTCGTTGAGCCGTGCGATGGTGCTCTCGACGACGAACCGGCTGTTCTCGCCGTCGACTACGAGCCCGTACTCGATTTGACCGCGCTCGATCATGTTCCCGACGATGTCCATGGCATTGAGAAAGCCGAGGCATGCGTTGCCGAGGTCGAAGTTCATGCAGTCAGGACCGAGACCGAGGTTGCTGTGGACGATGCACGACGTCGATGGCTCGATGTAGTCGCGGCATACGGAGGTGTTGATCACGATTCCCAATCGACTGCGGTCGATGCCGGCCTGCTCGATCGCGAGCTCCGCCGCCGCCGTCGCCGCCTGCGAAGGTTGGAACTCGACGCCCCACATCCGGCGCGCTCGAATGCCGGTGACCCCTTCGAGGAAACCAGGCTGGAGACCGAGCCGCAGCATGGGCCCTGAAAGCTTCGTTTCGAGCTCCTCGGACGTGACGCGGTCGGCTCCATCGACATGGGCGACGCTGGAGATCGAGACATGATCGAAAAGCACCGGGCGACCCTAGTGCGGGCTCGGGGGTGGGACAAGCCCCGGCCCTCGAGCGCGGCGTGCGTCGAGATCGCCAAGGAAGGCGCTCACCGAGGAGTCCACTTACGGGTTTGCTCGTCTTGAGGTATGCATGCGACTGACAGGAAGATGAAGAGAACCCTCCTTAGCATCGCCGCCGTGCTGTTGCTTTCTATCGTAGCGCTCGGCTATTTCCTTTTTCGACCGCTCTCCGACGTGCCGGTCCCGGCTGACTTCCAATGTTATGACCTCGGGCAGGGGGCGTACGTGCCGCTCGATGCGCCGAACCAGGCCTTCGGTGTCGGACTTTCGTATGCGGGTCACATCGAAGAGACGGCGTCGTCGTTCGATCCAGATGCGGCGCCGCCGGTTTTCGTGAAGAGCCGCAGTAGCTTGGTGCGGTCGGGCGCCGAAGTGCCGTTCCCAACGCCGGCGGTTCTCATCGAGAGCGCCGACTCGCTCGAGCTCGGGCTTGGGGAGACCCTTCGCCGCGACTTCCCGGACCTCAGCCCGTTGCTCGACTACGAGGTCGAGATGGGGATGGTCTTGCTCGAGGACATCGACCCGTCACGGCTCGACGACCCGAGTTTCGCGCCGCGGCTCGGGTTTTTCATCGCCAACGACCTTTCCGCGCGATCGATCGGCATTCTGGGCGAGGGACGACCGAACCGTCATGCGTACTGGGGCCTATCCAAGAGCTTTGCCGGATTCATGCCCATCGCGGACAAGGCCTGGATGCCCGAGAAGCCCGCGCCCAACGGCATCCCCTGTGTCGAGATCGAAAGCCTCGTCAATGGTGACGTTCGTCAGCACCAGTCGACGGCGGATCTGATCTACACGCCGTTCCAGATGCTGCGCTTCATTCACGCCAAGTTCCCCGAGGCGCCGCTGTCAAAGGGCACGATCGTGCTCACAGGCACTCCCGGAGGTGTTGCCATGAGCACACCGCGCTGGCTGGTGCGCTTGAGCAACCTCGTGGGCCTGAGCCGCTTTCGCAAGCTTGCGACCAAGCTCGACGGCGACACGTCGCACTTTCTCGAGGTCGGCGATGAGGTGACGGTGCGCGGCCAAGGGCTCGGCAAGGTCAGCGTGACCATCGCCGCTCAGTAATCCCCTGACCGACGGGGCTTAGAGCTCGCTTCGTGCAACGCGTTGGGCGTGTCCACGTCGATGTTCACGCCAGGACCTTCGACATCGACGTAGCAGATCGCAGCGGCATGGCGGTGAAAGAGCGCTTTGCCTCCCACGTCGCCGGCGAGTGCGAGGAGCTCGGGGAAGTGCTGCGAACCCCAAAGAACCGGATTGCCGCGCTTCCTGCCGAACGTCGGAATGAAAATACTGAGGTCGCCATCCGCGGTGAACGCATCCGCGAGTCGATCGATGACCTCGGCGGTCACCCACGGCATGTCGCCAAGCGCGACCAGCGCCCCATCCACGTCGTTTCCCAGTGCCGCGACGCCGGTTCGAATCGAGGCGCCGATCCCCTCTTCGTAGTCCGGATTGTGCACGAGCTCGACGTTGCGACCCGATAGGGCTTCCTCTATGCGTTCGCGTTCGTGACCCGTGACGACGATGACCCGCTCCGCCCGGCTCCCCAGAAGCGCATCCACGACCCTTGCTACCATCGGGGTCCCGTCCACCATCATGGTGAGCTTGTTCGCGTCGCCCATTCTTCGCGACTCCCCCGCCGCCAGCACCACGGCGGCGATGTGCTTGTTCGATCGACTCGGACTCGTGAGGTGCCGGGGCATGGGTCGTCCTGGAATCTCCTTTAAAAGGCCACCGACGCCAAGCCCCGTGATCAGCGTCGAGTCCACGGCCTCCCCGATGAAGCGCCGACGCAAGACCTGATCGAAGCCACTCAGGTTCAGGGAACGCGCGCAGCCGGGCAGGCCGAAGACGGTCGTATCGCCTAGCGTTCCAACCATCAATAGATTCCCTGGATCGACGGGCATACCCAAATGCACAACTTCGCCACCCGCGTCGATCAGCCCCGACGGAATGACGTCGCCGCGGTCCACGATCGCCGATGCACCCAGCAGCAAAATGGGGTCACAGCCTTCGTCCCGCAGCGACTCGATCGCGCGCGCAACCGCTTCTCTGGAATGATCACAACGAATCTCGCGGCGAACCTCGGACCCCAAGGTGCTTAGACGAGCGCGCTGCGCGCGACTGGCACGCTCCAGCAAGGCCTGGCTCATGCCCGGCAGCTCGGTGAGGACGAGCCCAGCCTCGAAGCGACCCAAAGGAGCGACTCGCAACGCGGGCGCGTCCCCGAGAACGACCCTCCATTTCGCAACGTCGGCCTCTGGCACCGAGAAGGGAATCACCTTCACCGTCGCGACCATCGTGCCGGCTTGCACGAGCGAATACTCCGGCAGCGTCGCAATGGTCGTCGATTCGGAAATGCGGTTTGCGGCATTGATTCGATCTCGGTCGAGCCGCAAGAGCCCGGGGTGTGACGCATGGAGGTTGCATCTCCCGGTGCTCGCCGGAGATGCGCTGATCGAAGGATGCTTCAAGAACGACGCCAAGGCCTGAGCAGCATCGTCTTCGTGCAGGTCGCCTTCTTCCAAGCGCGCGACGACGATCCGCGTGTAAGCGCTCTTTCGAAGGCGCTCGATGTCCTTTGCGGCCAGGATCGCTCCCTTCTTCACAGCCCCGGCGCCATCCCGGAGCCGTAGGGTATGGGCGAGAATCGAGCCTTCGAGGCCGGAAGAGTCGATGTCAATCGTGCCGAACTTCACCGGATAACCCTACCGGTTAATGAGCGCGGGCGTTAGAGTCGAGCTGAAGGACTTACCTAGCAGTGCTTTCACGCGGTGTAGTGCAATGAGCATCGATTCTCTCGAAGAGATCACGGAGACGCTCCGCGGACAAGAGTACATTTCGGACGACGCGGTTTCGATGAGCCTCTACCTCGCCCTGAAGATGCAGCGTCCGCTGTTTCTCGAGGGTGCTCCGGGCGTCGGAAAAACCGAAATCGCGCGAGTTCTCAGCCGTGCATTCGACTCCGAGCTCATTCGGCTACAGTGCTACGAAGGGCTCGACATCCACCACGCCCTCTACGAATGGAACTACCCACGCCAGCTCTTGCGGCTGCAGGCAGGCCACAAAGAGGACTTGGGTGAGATCTATTCTGAAGACTACCTTCTGAAGCGCCCGCTCCTCCAGGCCATCGATCCAAGTCGGACGAGCGCTCCGGTCCTGCTCATCGATGAAATCGACCGCGCCGACGAGGAGTTCGAGAGCTTCCTGCTCGAGCTTCTCAGCGACTTCCAAGTCACGATCCCCGAGCTCGGTAGCGTCAAAGCGAGCCATCGTCCGATCGTGATCCTCACTTCGAACCGAACGCGGGACATCCACGACGCTCTGAAGCGTCGCTGCATCTACTGCTGGATCGACTACCCGAGCATGCAGAAGGAGTCGGCGATCGTCTCGATGAAGGTCCCAGGCCTTTCAGCGCAGGTGCGCGCGCAGGTCGTCCAATTCGTTCAAAAACTCCGCCACGAAGACCTCCTCAAACCGCCTGGTGTCGCTGAAACCCTCGATTGGGCAGAGGCGCTCGTGCTTTTGGGGATCGCGGAGCTGGACGTGGAAACCATTCGGCGAACCCTGGGCGTCGTCCTCAAGCATCAAGAGGACATTTCCGTCGTCGAGCGGCTTCTCGACGATCAAGGCTGGGCAGCCCAGGCCTGATGGCTCATGTCTCGGTTGCCTCGACATCAGAGCGAATCCTCCACCCCTTCGATGGAGCTGCGGCTGGTCGAGTTCGTCCAACAGCTCCGGCATCTCGGCCTTCCGATCGGCGTAGACCAATCCGTTGGCTTTGCCCAGTCATTCGCTTGGATACAGCCACTGAATCGTCGTGAGGTCTATCACGCCGCGCGCGCCACCTTGGTCAACCGGCAGGAATACTTGGAGATCTTCGATCGTGCTTTCTCGCAGTTCTGGGACCGTCGCGGGACAAGCCCACAGCCCCAGAAGACGCCGCAGGCGCCCCGTCACAGGCCTGAAGAGTTTCGACGGCCAAGCCTGGTTTCGTTCATGGCAGAGAAAGCCAAGCGGCAGAGCAAGGATATCGAAGTCACCGATCGCACCGAGACTGCGACCGAAGTCGAATGGCTGCAGCGCAAAGACTTCGCGAAGATGACCGAAGACGAGCTTCGCGCGCTTCGGCAATCCATGTCCGGCCTTCGCTGGGATTTCAGCCGGCGTCTCAGCCATCGGCTCGTGAAAAGCACGCGCGGCCGCATGCTGGACCACCGAGAAATCCTTCGAAGGGCGGCAAAGTTGGGCGGCGTCGCCATCGAGCTTCGACATCGCGAGCGCAAAGACAAGACGCGACCTCTCGTGCTCATCGCAGACATCAGCGGTTCGATGGAGCTCTACAGCCGAATCGTTCTTCAGTTCTTTCACGGGCTGAGTCAGCAGGTCGATCGAACCGAGGCGTTTGTGTTCGGCACGCGCCTGACCCGCGTCACCGATACCTTTCGGCTTCGAGACGTCGATCTCGCGCTTGATGCGGTATCCCGCGAGGTGGTCGACTTCGCAGGCGGCACCCGCATTGCCGAAAGCTTGCATACATTCCGAAAGCAGTGGGGCCGGAAAGCACTTCGCCGCGGCGCGGTCGTCATCATCATCTCCGACGGTTGCGAGACGGGCGAGGTCGATCAGCTCGCGCGAGAAGTGCAGTCGCTTCGACGTTGCTGTTACCGGCTGATTTGGCTCAACCCGCGTCTGGGACAGCGACGCTACCAGCCGCGGGTTCGCGGGATGGCGGCCGTGCTGCCGCACGTGGACGACTTTCTGCCCATCCACAATTTCGAGTCACTCCGGCAGCTCAGAGAACATCTGGCCCGGTTACCCAAGCGAAAGGGAGGTCCCAGTGAAGCTAGCAGGAGACTATAAGTTCGAGGCGCCGACTTCCGAGGTTTGGAAAGCCTTGCTCGATCCTGTCGTGCTCGCCGCGGTCATGCCGGGCTGCGAAAAACTCGAGCTGGTGGAGGGCGCCTACGTCGGAGAGCTGAACATCAAAGTCGGGCCTGTCCAGGGGAAATTCAAGGGAAAAGTCATCCTTGCCGATGTCGAGGAGGAGAAGGGCTACACCATGACCGTCGACGGGCGCGGGGCGCCTGGGTTCGTGAAGGCCAAAGCCTCCGTCAAACTCACCCCCGAGGGCGAGGAAACCAAGATGGAATATGACGCGGACGCTCAGGTGGGTGGCCGTATCGCGAGTGTGGGCCAACGTCTGATCGATTCTTCCGCCAAGGCCATCATCAAGGAGAGCCTCGAAGGCTTGAACGCCAACGTCAAAGCGCGGGCGAACGTGGCCGAAGGAGAAGAGGCCGTGGTCGTTCAAGCAAGCCAATCCCAATTCGCGACCCGGGTCGCAAAGGAAGTCGCCAAGGACATGATTCCCCCGCCGGTGCGCACGGCGTTGGTCGTATTGGCACTAGTAGGGATTGGCGCGCTGATATACCTTCTGATTCGTTGACCGATCACGCTTTCAAGGGAGCAGACCTGTGATACCAGCAGCGTTCGACTATCACTCCCCGCAATCGTTGGATGAGGCGCTCTCGCTGCTCCAACGACATGCGGGTGATGCGAAGATCCTCGCAGGCGGTCAGAGCCTCATTCCAGCGATGCGGTTCCGTCTAGCCATGCCGTCCGTCTTGATCGACATCAACCGGCTGGACGGCCTTCGCTACATCGAAGAGAGAGGCGACCACCTCGCCATTGGTGCGATGACGCTAGAGAACGCGCTCGAAGACTCCCCAGTCGTTCGTAGCTCGTATCCCCTGCTGCGCGACACCGCGGTCGTCATCGCGGACCCCTTGGTACGGAACATGGCCACGGTGGGCGGCAACATCGCCCATGCAGACCCGGCCAACGATCACCCCGCGACGATGCTCGCCTACGGGGCGACCGTCGTCGTCAAGGGGCCGAAGGGCGAGCGAACCATCGCGATCGATGATTTCTTCACCGGATTGTTCGAGAACGCGATGGCCGAGGATGAGATCCTCACCGAAATTCGAATCCCGAAGCCGGCAGCGAGCAGTGGCGGTGCGTATACGAAGTTCGAGCGCAAAGTGGGGGACTATGCGATTTCGGCGGCCGCGGTTCAGCTGCGGCTCGATGGGTCCAAGGTTGCGGAGGCGCGAATCGGATTAACCAACGTGAGCGCCGTGCCGATGCGCGCGAAGGCCGCCGAGGCGGAGTTGGTCGGCAAATCGATCAGCGATGCCGTAGTTGAAGCCGCGGGTAAGGCGGCGGCGGGCGAATGCGACCCATCCCCCGACCTTCGGGGTGGCGTGGATTACAAGCGAGACATCACCAGGGTCATGGTGAAGCGCTCGATTGAGCAGGCGGTTGCGAGAGCCAAGGGAGGCAAGTGATGAGTGAGCACGAGGTAACTCTGACCGTCAACGGCGAGAGCGTGACGCGCTCGGTGGAGGCACGCACGCTGCTCGTACACTTCATCCGCGAAGATTTGTCGCTCACCGGAACACACATCGGATGCGACACAACCAGCTGTGGCGCCTGCACGGTCCTCGTCTGCGGAAAGCCGGTGAAGAGCTGCACGATGTTTGCGGTGCAAGCGAACGGTGCCGAGATAGAAACGATCGAGAATCTCGCCGCCGACGGTGCGCTTCACCCGCTGCAAGAAGGATTCTGGGAGAAACATGGCCTCCAGTGCGGATATTGCACTCCGGGGATGATCATGAGCGCCAAAGGATTCCTGGCGGAGAATCCAAACCCCACCGAAGATGAGATTCGCCACGGGATTTCGGGGAACCTCTGCCGGTGCACCGGTTACAACAAGATCGTGGAGGCGATCCAGTATGCAGCGGAGAAACTCCAAGATGCCGCCGCAGGGGGTGAGTGATGCCTCAGCTCGATGATCGGAAAGAACACCACAGCGAGCTTGCAGAGGGGGTCTCCGCGCAAGTTCCCACCACCGACGAAGTCCAGATCAAGACTCCTGAGAACATTTGCGGCATGGGCCACCGCAAGAAGCGCAAGGAGGACCCGCGATTCATTCAGGGGAAGGGCAACTACGTCGATGATGTGAAGCTGCCGGGCATGCTCTACATGGACATCGTCCGAAGCCCCTATGCGCATGCGAAGATCAACAGCATCGATGCCAGCGCTGCGCTCGAGATGGATGGCGTCGTTGCGGTCATCACCGGTGAAGACTTGAAGGCCGCCGGCGATCTTCACTGGATGCCGACCTTGATGTCGGACACGCAGATGGTCTTGCCGATCGACAAGGTGATCTACTACGCGCAGGAAGTCTGCGCCGTCATCGCGACCAGTCGTTACATCGCCGCCGATGCGATCGAGCAGGTGTTGGTCGACTATGAGCCGCTCGATGCGGTCGTCGACCCCTTCGAGGCGATGAAGAACGAGGTCATCGTCCGCGACGACAAAGAAGAGAAGACCAATCACATCTGGCATTGGGAAGCGGGGGACAAGGCTGCGACGGACTCCGTGTTCAAAGACGCCGCCACGGTGGTGAAGGAGAAAATGTACATCCCGCGCATCCACGTCTCGTCGATCGAGACCTGTGGCATGGTCGCGAACTACAACAAGGCGCGCGAGCACATGCAGATGTACATGACCTCGCAGGCGCCGCATGCGCACCGGACCGTCTTCGCGCTGGTGAGTGGCTTGCCGGAACACAAGATCCAGATCATCTCTCCCGATATCGGCGGTGGCTTCGGCGGCAAGGTGCCGGTGTATCCCGGTTACGTGATCTGCGCGGTCGCGAGCCTGGTGACCGGCAAGCCGGTCAAGTGGATCGAGGACCGAAGCGAGAACTTGCAGGCCGACAGCTTTGCGCGCGACTACCACATCGAGGCGGAAATGGCCGCCGACAAAGACGGCAAGATCAGCGGGCTTCGCGTGAAAACTCTGTCCGATTGCGGGGCGGCAGACGCGGCAGCCAATCCGTCGAAATTCCCAGCGGGGCTCTACAGCATCTGCACCGGCTCGTACGACATGAAGGCAGCGCACGTCGAGGTCGATGGCGTCTACACGACCAAGCCACCGGGTGGCGTTGCCTACCGTTGCTCGTTCCGCGTCACCGAGGCGGTGCACATGATCGAGCGCATGACCGACATCATGGCGCACGAGCTCGGCGAAGACCCTGCGGACTATCGGCTCAGGAACTTCATTCGTCCCGACCAGTTCCCCTACACGTCGCCTACCGGTTGGGAATACGACAGTGGCAACTACGAAGGGGCCCTGAACAAGGCGATGGGCATGATCGACTATCGCGCGCTTCGCGAAGAGCAGAAGGAGAAGCTAGCGAAGGGCGAGCTCATGGGCATTGGCATTTCGAGCTTCACCGAGGTCGTCGGAGCGGGGCCGTCGAAGGACTACGACATCTTGGGTATCAAGATGTTCGACTCCGCCGAGATCCGAATCCATCCGACTGGCAAGGCCATGGCGCGCTTTGGGACCAAATCTCAGGGGCAAGGCCACGAGACGACCTATGCGCAGATCATCGCGGAGGAGCTCGGGCTGCCTTCGGATGACATCGAGGTCGAAGAGGGCGACACCGATACCGCGCCTTATGGTCTAGGCACTTATGCGAGCCGTTCCACACCCACTGCAGGTGCCGCAGCGGTCATGGCGGCGCGGAAGATCAAGGCGAAGGCCAAGAAGATCGCCGCTCACTTGCTCGAGGTCGGAGACGACGACCTCGAGTGGAACGTCGATCGCTTTCAAGTGAAGGGGTCGCCCGACCAGGCAAAGACGATTCAAGAGATCGCGTTCGCGGCCTACACAAACCATCCGCAAGGCATGGAGGCTGGGCTCGAAGCGGTGGACTACTACGACCCGCCCAACCTCACGTTTCCATTTGGCAGTTACATCTGCGTCGTCGATATCGACAAAGGCACCGGAGAGATCAAGATTCGCCGCTTTGTCGCGGTCGACGATTGTGGGCACATCATCAATCCGTTGATTGTCGAAGGTCAGATTCACGGAGGGCTCACGATGGGCCTCGCACCGGCGCTGTATGAAGAGATCGTCTACGACGAGTACGGGCAGAACTTGACCGGCACCTTTGCCGACTATCTCGTGCCAACCGCGGTCGAGTCACCCAAGTGGGAGCTCGGCAAGACGATCACGCCTTCGCCGCACCATCCCATCGGTGCCAAGGGCGTCGGAGAGTCCCCTACGGTCGGCGCCCCCCCGGCCATCGCCAACGCTGTGGTCGACGCACTGTGGCATTTGGGCGTCCGGCACATCGACATCCCGATTACTCCGCCAAAAGTCTGGAAATTGCTTCGAGATGCTGGGGTTACGGACTGACGGTTCTCCACTATATTGAGCAGATGGATAGCTGGTACGTCACCGCGAAGGAGCTCGAAGCCAAGGGGGAGAGCTATGTATTGGCGACGGTCATCCGCGCGGTCGCGCCGACTTCCGCCAAGCCTGGCGACAAAGCCGTCGTGACCGCCTCTGCGGTCGTGCACGGCTGGATCGGTGGCAGCTGCGCAGAACCGACCGTCAAGAAGGAAGCAGCGCTGGCCCTCGCCGACGGGATGTGCCGAGTGGTGCAGATCACGCCAGACGCGAACCTCCCCAATCATCGAGAGGGCTTGGTTGTTGTGCCCATGACTTGCTACAGCGGCGGCGAGCTCGAAATCTATCTCGAGCCGCACCGTGCCAAGCGCGAGCTGTTGGTGTTTGGAAACTCCCCGGTCGCACAAGCGCTCGTCGAGCTCGGAATCGCCGTTGGGTACAAGGTCTCCGTGGTGGACACGACCGAACGACCTCCGCTCGAGGGGGCGACGGTCATCACTTCGCTCGATGAAGCCGAGCTCGTACGGCCGGCGGAAGCAGCCGTCGTCGTCGCCACGCACGGCGTCTTTGACGAGGATGCGATTTCACGCGCCGTAGAGTTGTCCCCGAGCTATCTAGGCGTCGTTGCCAGTCCCAAACGCTTCTCTTCGCTCGGCAGCGCCATGCAGCGTCGGGGAATCTCGGCAGAAGACTGGGCCAAGATAGACGGCCCCGCAGGCATCGACATCGGCGCGAACACTCCCCAGGAAATCGCCGTGAGCATCATTGCCGCCATCACTGCCCATCGCGAATCCGTGAGCATCGAGACCCAACGCTCCGGCCAAGCCGCGCATGAGAACGTTCCGAATCCCGTAGTCGAAGCAGCCACCGGCACCGAAGGCAAACCCAGCTGCTGCCATGACTGAAAAAAGGGGACTGTCCCCTTTTACGAGACGATAGGCGATGGCTTTCGTAGGGTTTGTGTGACTTGAGCGAGGACCGATACCGCGATTTCCGCAGGCGAGCGGGAGCCGATCGGCAAGCCCACGGGGCCCTTCACGCGCTCGAGGTCCGCCTCCGTAAACCCCGCCTTCAGAAGCCTTCGCAGGCGAGACGCATGAGTCTTCTTGCTTCCGAGACAGCCGATGAAGAATGCTTCGCTTCGAAGAGCCACCTGAAGGGCCGGGTCGTCGAGCTTCGGATCGTGGGTCAAGGTGACGACAGCGCAACGAGGATCGAGGCCAAGAGACTCTAGGGCTGCATCCGGCCAGTCGAGGTTGAGCGTGACGCCAGGGAAACGTTCCGACGCCGCAAACGATTCCCTCGGATCGACGATGGTCACGTCGTAGCCGGTGAGCGTCGCCATCGCGGACAAGGGCTGGGCGATGTGGACGGCACCGACCACAATCATGCGAAGAGCTGGGCTGAAGGGCTGGTAGAAGATCGCTTCTGCGGCATCGGCGTCGGTCGTCACGCAGGCGTCCAGTCTGAGGGCACGCTCGACATCGGTTCGTTCGGGGTCTGTTTCACCGTCACCTCGGTGGAGTAGACGCTGGTCGCCCGAGTCGAGGTTCGTCGCAAGAACGACGGGGCAATTTCGTTCGATGTCTGCGAGCAACGCCGCTAGGGTTGCAGCTTTCACCGGAGTGGCTCCACGAAGACGCGAATGGTGCCGCCACAGGCGAGGCCCACTTCCCAGGCCCGCTCGTTGGTGACGCCGAACTCCAGCACTTTCGAGATGCCGCTCTTCATCACCTCGATTGCCTCCCCAACTACGGCGCCTTCTACACAGCCGCCCGACACCGATCCTAGAAAGGCGCCATCCTCACGCACGGCGAGGTGGCTCCCAGCGGGCCTTGGCGAAGACCCCCAGGTTTTCACCACAGTCGCAAGCGCGACGCCGTGACCGGCTGCCTTCCAATCGCGTGCAGCAAAGAGAACTTCCATCTCCGACTGGTCCGGCATCGGAGCGATAGTACTTCTGGGACCGCCGAGAGGCCACCGCGATGTCGGGCCGCTAGACGCGGTCGCGTTCCGGAATATCGGCGATTCTGATGACCCGCATCTCGGGGAGCAGGTCGGTTTCGGCAAGCAGCGTCCGGAGGACGATCTGGCCGCGCGGCCGGCTCTCGGTGCTGATCCAGTTTTTCACGCCGGGATTCTCGGCGCAGGCGTAGATCCGAAAGGAGCCGTCGTCGTCGTACACGGCCTGGCGATTGTTGAGCGCCACCGGATGGTGCCGGTAGTCGCCCGATTGAAGGTAGTGGTCGAAGACCTGGCATGACCAGTATCGGCACGGGACGTCTTTGCCTTCGATGACAATCGCTTCGTCCTCGGCGAGCTTGAACGAAACGCCCGAGTAGCCGATGCCCGGGCCGGGCAGATTGTTTGCGACCACCTTGGGGTCGATCATCTCGAGGACCTCGTCGGGCGTGTACTCCTCGTGCTCTCCTTCTTCGACGGAAAGCTTCCCATCCGCCCCGATTCTCGTTGGCGTCGAGTGCGCGTCGCCCTCGTACTCGATCATGCTCATGCTCACGATGGCCGACACGCCCAAGCCTGCGTCGACGGTGTCGTGCATGAATGCGATGAGCCGCTCGAGCCCCGCGGAGAGGTCGGCAACGGAGTACTCGCTTGGAGATGGCACCTCGTCGACGCATTGGATGTTCATGATCGCAGGGCGGTACTTGCCCTGGTCGACCTCGATCACGCACTCGGGGAAATACTGCCGGGTCATGATGAAGGGCTCGTTGCCCCGAAGCTCCAGCCAGTTCTTCGCGCCTTCGGGTCGCTTTGCGCTGATGTGAATCGTTGCGTGCTCAGCGTCGCCGTCTCGTTCGAAGGCGATGTCTTTGTCGATCAAGAAGCTCACCATGGAGCGCATGCCTTCGTCATCGCTTGCGTAGACGACGATCGAGAAAAAGATGTCATCGCCTCGCCGAATCGTGAACTCGTAGGAGAGTGATTCGTCGAGCTTGGCGTCGTGGTAGAGCGTGTCGGGGCCGTCGCCGACAAAGCTTCGAATCGGGGTGAACGCCCGCGCCAGCACCGGATGTACGCGATCGGACTCCATCTCGAGCTCCTGGCCCGCTGCGATGAGTGAGGCCAAGTAGCGAAAGCCGTCAGCTCGTTCGCGTGGGCTCCGCGCGCCGATGGGGCCGACGATCTTGTCGCCGACTTCCTTGAGCTGATCGGCAAAGCGGTTCCACGCGGCTTGGCTCGGAGTGATTGGGTCGGACATCGTGCTTGTTCCGTTAGCGCGCTCGGCTACTTGCCGCCAACCTCTATGGCATCTTGGTGCAGGGGGCGTTTATGCTGAGGGTATGGAGCGTGAGCGTGGGCACTATCTCGGAACCGAGATCGACCGAAAATGGTACAAGCGGTATCGGCAAGACGGCCTGTTTGCGCGGGGCCTAGGGGACTATTGGATCGACGGCGATGTCCTTCTTTTCCAAAGGTATCTGACTCGGACGCCATTGAGTATTCCGTTGCGCCGGGTTGAGGCGGTGGAGCTGGGCAAGTGGCACGCAGGCCGATGGGTGGGCGGCGAGCGGGCGATCAAGCTCATCTGGGAGCACGACGGGAAACAGCTTTCGAGCGGCTTCGTGTTCACGCGAACCGCCCCAGAGGCGGTGCGGCGGGCAGATGAGCTCCGAGAGTTGATCTCCAGCTTTCGATGAAGCAGTATCGCGCTTCCGAAGATGAAGCCAATGGCCGCACCGTGTGAGCGCGGTGCGTGGGCGGAAGCAGTGAGACTAGGCCGATGATCGAGAAGAGTCGGCGCCGCGGTTCGGCGCTTGCAGTCCTTGCGTTGTTTGCGTCGGTCGCTTCCTGCACCGCTGATGGGAGCGATGCCAGCGGTACTGCAGCGTCGGTCGATGCGCCGGATGCGCTGGGGGCCTACGCGGTGGGTCACACGATGTTCACGCTGGTCGACGACGCGCGTGATGGTCGCGAGCTGATCGTCAATGTCTGGTATCCCGTCGATGCGGCCGATGCAGCAACGGAGCCTCGGACCGAATATCCCCTGCAATCGGTCTTCACGCTTGCCTCGGAAGTAGCCGTCGACGACCTTCCGGTTTCGTCGGAGGGGCCGCTTGCGTTCTTGGTCTTCTCGCACGGGTTTGGCGGAATCAACACACAGTCCACCCAGCTCATGGAAGCCTTGGCGAGCCACGGCTTCATCGTCGCTTCGCCGGAGCACACCGGGAACACCGCGCTCGATGGCAGCGACGAAAGCCCAGCCGAAAAGCGCGTCCCGGATGTCTCGGCGGTCATCGACGAGATGTTCGCGCGATCCAACACTGCTGGAGATGCATTCGAAGGTCGGATCGATGAATCCAAGGTCGGCGTCCTCGGGCACTCGTTCGGCGGGTCGACGGCCATGGGGATGGTGGCCGGCTGGGCTGGCGCCGACGGTGACCCGCGCGTCAAGGTCATTGGGGTCATCGCCGGCGGGGTCGGCGGCAGCAACTTCAGCGACGAAGCGCTCGCGGCGGTCACCGAGCCCACCATCCTCTTCGTCGGCACATTGGACCCGAACGCACTCGAAAATCACAACCACGCGTTCGAGCGGATGCCGAATGCGGAGCCGCTCTTCAAGGTCGAAGTGACCGGCGCCAATCACACCCACTTCGCAAACGTCTGTGCGATTGGAAACCTGCTGATCGACCAGCTGATGATTACCCAGGACCGCTGGCCCGCCTTCGGCGCAGAGGCGTTGATTCAGCCGTACAACGACACTTGCACCGATGAGGTCTTCCCTATTGCTGAAGCGCACAGGCTCCAGAACCTCTACATGGTGGCTCACTTCAAGCGCTTTCTCCTCGAGCAAACCGGCTACGATGCGTTCCTTTCGGCGGAGCATGCGGACAAAAACGAGCCCGCCGTCACATTCAACGCGAAGTAGCGCCGCTCGCGAACGGTCGGCTGCCACCCAAACGGGTGAAGTGAACAGCGACCGTTGCGGCTGCGTACGAATCCGTGCATACAGACCGCGCCTCAGATTCGAGGAGCTGGATTGAAAGAGGAGAACCGATGTTAACAGAGTTCAAAGAGTTTGCCCTCAAGGGCAACGTGATGGATATGGCCGTGGGCATCATCATTGGTGCAGCCTTCGGAAAGATCATTGCATCTCTCGTCAAAGACGTGCTGATGCCCGTGATCAGTATGTTCACAGGCGGCTTCGATGTGAGCCAGGCCTACATCTTGCTCGGAGATGGCACCTACGAGTCGCTTGCGGCTGCTGAAGAAGCGGGCGCGGCCACCCTCAAGTACGGCGCATTCGTGATGTCGATCTTCGACTTCGTGATCATCGCGTTCGTGATCTTCATGATGATCCGGTGGATGAACTCGCTCCGCGCGAAGGAAGAGGCGGTCGAAGAGGCAGCTCCGCCGCCTCCCCCCAAAGAGGAAGTGCTCCTCGAAGAGATTCGCGACCTGCTGGCGAAGCAGTAGCGGAGAGCGAATTGAGCTGCGGTGCCGGGTTCCCTCGAAGACACGGAGGGAACCCGCGCACATCACATGAACGTGTAGACCAGGCTGAACAGGGTCGTGGTGTCGACCTTGACGAGATCGGGCCCGGGCGGGATGCGATCGTAGAGCATCAGGAACCGCGCTTCAAAGGCCAGCTTGTCGGTTAGATGCGAGAGCAGGGCGGCTGTGAGGTAAATGCGGATGTCCTGGAACGGCGTCGCGTTTTGAACCTCGACCTTGTTGAGGTTGTAGATCGTCACGATGCTTGCGAGGAACTCCACGTGCTCGTTGAGCCTGTTCTCGTAGTCGAGCGCCGCGAGGAGACCATGGATGTTCGAGTTGCTGGTGAGCGTCGACGGCGGCAACTCGTAGTTCTCGAACGTGTAGCTGTAACCGATGCGCCCGGCGAAGTAGTGCTTGTCGGTTTTGACGAACGCCCGGAGATAACCAGCGTTCGCCAGAAGCTGCGCCCGAAAGCCAGCGAGTGGGTCCCATCGATAGGAGAGCCCGGCCCAGACGGCGTCCATGTCCGTGAAGAAGTAGTCGTACCGCGAGGTGAAAAAGAACTGCCTCGCCACGGTGGTGTAGGGGACCGTGTCGTCCGTCGGTGCCACGTCTGCCCGGCCGAAGTTGAAGAGCGCGCCCAAGGTCAGCCGATGGTCGAGCTTCACGAGGATGACATCGGAGCCGGCATTGACATTCCACGAACGGGTGTTGCCGGTGTTGATCGCGCCACCCGCGTTGAGGGTCCAATCGACTTCGAGCTCGGGCTCGGCGTCCGGAGCCTCTTCGGCAGCTTCCGCTTGGTCTTCCGGAGCCGCCATGAACGTCGCTTCGCCAGCGGCTTCGGTCGTCCCCGCGCTCACGTCGGCCGCGACGCTATCGGGAATCGCCTCCTCCTGCGCCGATGCACCATTGCCCCAGGCCGAAAAGGCCACCGTCGCGAGCACGAGGCCCAATCTGGCTAGCTTCGACGATACACACATTCTCTTCATCCCAACCTCCCCGTAGCGGGCTATCCGTTGAATTCGGCCGAACCATAGTCGAGCGCGCGCGCCACGCCAACGAAAACCGGGGTTGTCCGGACGTCGTCCTGTGATAGAAAACTCCGATGGTTTCGGCCCCGAACACCGTGAGACGAAATGCCTGAAGAGATATTCGATTTTATCGTCGTCGGTGCCGGTTCGGCGGGCTGCTGCCTTGCGAACCGACTCTCCGCGGACCCTGAGAATCGGGTTTTGCTGCTCGAAGCTGGCGGCAAAGACAACAGCCCGCTCATCAAGATGCCGATCGGCTTCACGCAGCTCATGTACGACCCGAAGGTCACCAACCTCTACAAGACCGAGCCCGAGCCGCACCTGAACGACCGCGAGATGAGTGTGGTTCGGGGCCGGGTGCTTGGCGGCTGCAGCTCGATCAACGGCATGGTTTACATGCGCGGCCAGCGGCAGGATTACGACGACTGGGGCGCACTTCCGGGCTGCGGGGGCTGGTCCTACAAGAACATGCTCCCCTATTTCAAGCGCTCGGAGAACTTCGAACCTGGGCCGGCCAACGAGTATCACGCCAAGGGCGGAGAGCTGAACGTCGCGCATGTGCAGATGCAATACGAGATCAGCGATGCGTACATCGATGCGGCGGTGAGCGTGGGCATTCCGCGCAACGACGACATCAACGGCGAGAAGCAAGAAGGCATCGGCTACGTCCAAGTGAACATGAAGGGTGGGCAGCGTTGGAGCTCGGCGGATGCGTTTCTCAGCCCTGACGTGAAGAAGCGGCCCAATCTCACCATCGTGACCAAGGCGGTGGCGCAGCGCATCTTGCTCGAGGGCAAGAAGGCCGGTGGGATCGAGTACCAGGACGCCAAAGGGAAATCGCACCAGGCCAAGGCGAGCCGTGAGGTCGTGCTCTCGGCGGGCACGTACAACTCGCCGCCGCTGCTCGAGCATTCGGGGATTGGCAATCCGGAAGTGCTTGCCGAGCTTGGGGTCGAGGTGAAGCACGAGCTTCGCGGCGTAGGCGAGAACCTCCAGGACCATTTCCAGATCTGGGTTCAGCAAGGCGTGAAAACCAAGCACTGCCTCTCGGAAGACGGAAAGTTCCCGAAGGTCGTCTTGG
>Ga0209456_10000574_pt1 | contig 19753 bp, 16 predicted proteins | sample COG_11_FD_184755 | JGI IMG/M metagenome (GOLD analysis project Ga0209456, IMG submission 184755) | Pelagic marine sediment microbial communities from the LTER site Helgoland, North Sea, for post-phytoplankton bloom and carbon turnover... | ecosystem: Environmental > Aquatic > Marine > Neritic...
GCCGCTGCGGATCGGAGGGCGGCACCACGAGGCCGCACTGCCCGTCTTCGACGAGCTCCGGGCTGCCGCCTGTAGCGGTAACAATCGGCGCGATGCCGTAGACCATGGACTCGATAACGGTCTTTGGCAGACCCTCGCGCTTGGTTGCCGGCAGCACGCTGGCGCTGCAGGCCGAGATCAGCGCCGGTATGTCGTCGCGATAGCCCAGTGCATGGATCCTGTCCGCCATCGGGCTCGCGCTGATCAGCTTCGCGATCTCTGGGCTGTCCATGCCGCCGCCGACAAGCAGGATATGAACCGGCAGATCGTCGGGCAGGTACCGGGTTGCCTCGAGTAGCACGGGGACGCCTTTCCTCGGCCGGTTGTTGGCCACGCAGCCGAGCACGAAAGCGCCTTCGGGAATGCCGAACTCCGCCAGGTCAGCGGGTTCCGTCTTCTCGTACCAGTCCAGGTCGTGGCCCTTGTAAATCGTAACGGGCTTCGTCTTGTCGAGCATCTGCTTCTGCAGATCATCGCGCACGGCGTTGGCAACGCAGACGATCTTGTCGACGCGCGGATTCAGGTGCGTGAGGTAGCAGCTTGGGTCATACCAGTAGATGTTGCCCGTCTGGCCGCGATACGTGACCACTTTGTTAGGCAGGCCGATGCTCGCGAAGATGCCCGCGACGATGGCCTTGTTGTTGAACAGATGCAGCACGTCGTGCCCGCCTGCCTTGAGGACGCCGCGAATCTTGCGGATCGCCTCGAGACTGAATTTCCTGGCCGGCGTGAAATCGTGAATGCGGATACCGAACGACGCCATGCGCTTCGCGTACCAGCAGTCGCCCTGCGTCATGACCTCGACATCGAGCCCCTGCTCCTGCAGCCCGATGATCGCCTCGGCCTCGGGCCGGATGTTGTGCACGGCAATATCGTAGTTGCCGACGAACAGGACCTTGATGGCCACCCGGGACCCGGCCTAGAAAAGCGTGTAGATGAACGGCGCGATGGCACTGCCCTGGGTGACGACGATCAGCACGCCGAGCAGCAACATGACGACGATGATCGGCGCAAGCCAGAACTTCTTGCGCGCTTTCATGAAGTCCCAGAGGTCTTTGATCAGGTCGAGCATCAGAATGGTTTCCTCAATCTCTCGGGCGGCAAGTGCTCACTCTCGTTACGGTACGTCTCGGCCCCGGCATCCCAGTCGCGGCGCAGCGGGTCGCTCGCGAACAGCCGGAACAGGAATCCCATGGGCGTGACCACTATATAGAAAACGATGCCCATGATGATCGGTGTCGTGATGCGACTCATGAAGAGGCCGAAGGTCATCCAGCCGATGTATAGCGGGCGCAAGGTCATCGGCGCCGCGAGACCCCAGGCAACCATCGCGGCCAGGATCACCCACGGGGTGACCGGAATAGCCTTGTCGAATAGCCAGGGCACGAGCAGCCCGAACAGCACGGCAATGATCGCGCCGAACGTGAAGCCAAAGTTGCGCAGGCCTTTGCGGTCCAACTCGGGTATGTGTGAGGTATCGATCATCGCTTTGGTTTCTCAATCCAGTTCGAACTCTTCCTGCCAGGCGCTGTCGTCCTGCCATTCGGGCTGATCCGGCTTGGCGAGCAAGTAGTTCTCGATCACGAGGTAGTCCATCTCGGTACGCATGAAGCAGCGGTAAGCGTCCTCCGGCGTACACACGATGGGTTCGCCGCGCACGTTGAATGACGTATTCACTATCACTCCGCATCCCGTGCGCTGCTCGAACGCGCTGATCAGGGCGTGATAGCGCGGGTTGGTGTCCCGGTGCACGGTCTGCACGCGCGCCGAGTAGTCGACGTGTGTGATGGCCGGCAACTCGGAACGCTTGACGTTGAGCTGCTCGATGCCGAACAGCCGCTGCTGTTCGTCGGTCATCGGAATGCGCAGGGACTCTGCGACCGGTGCGACGATCAGCATGTAGGGACTCTCGCTGTCCAGCTCGAAATAGTCGGACACGCGTTCGGCCAGTACCGAGGGCGCGAACGGCCGGAACGACTCCCGGTACTTGATCTTGAGATTCATGACGGACTGCATCTTGGGGCTGCGCGGGTCCCCAACGATCGAACGGCCGCCCAGCGCACGCGGCCCGAACTCCATACGACCCTGGAACCAGCCGACCACGTTCTCGCCTTCCAGCACCTCGGCGAGTTTCGGCATGAGTTCGGCGTCATCGAGACGCGCGTACTTTGCGCCGAGCGAGTCCAGGTCGGCAAGTATCTGTTCATCGGAAAAGGACGGTCCCAGGTAGGAACCGGCCATGCTGTCGCCGCTGTTCACCGTGCGCGCGCCATCGTTGTGCGCGTGATGCACGACAGCGGCGGCCCCTATTGCGCCGCCCGCGTCGCCGGCCGCGGGCTGAACCCACACGCTCTCGAACGGCCCCTCCCGCAGCACCCGGCCGTTGGCGACGCAGTTGAGCGCAACGCCACCGGCGAGGCAGAGGTTCGTCACGCCGGTCTCACGACGCAGCGTCGCGGCGAGCCGCAGCACGACGTCCTCCGTGACTTTCTGGATCGAAGCCGCGATGTCCATCTCGCGCTGTGTGAGTTCGCTCTCGGGCTGCCGCGCGGGACCACCAAAGAGCTCCGCGAAGCGGTCGTTGGTCATGGTCAGGCCCGTGCAGTAGTTGAAATACTGCATGTCGAGGCGAAACGTGCCGTCATCCTTGATGTCGATCAGGTGCTCGCGAATCACGTCGTAGAAGCGCGGCTCACCGTAAGGCGCAAGGCCCATGAGCTTGTACTCGCCCGAATTGACGCGAAACCCCGTGAAATACGTGAACGCGGAATACAATAGACCGAGCGAGTGCGGGAAATCGATCTGCCAGAGTGGTTGCAGGTCAGCACCATCGCCGAGCCAGGCGGACGTTGTTGCCCACTCGCCCACGCCATCCATGCACAACACGACGGCTTTCTCGTAAGGACTGAAGTAAAAGGCCGACGCGGCGTGTGACTGGTGGTGCTCCGCAAACATGAGCTCGGGCAGTTTGCCTACCTCGAGGTCACCGAGGTCCGCGAGTTCCTGCTTGAGCGTACTCTTGAGGAAGAGTTTTTCCTTGAGCCAGATCGGCATCGCCGCGAGAAACGAACGAAAGCCGTGCGGCGCATAGCTCAGATAGGTCTCGAGGAGGCGCTCGAACTTGATGAGGGGCTTGTCGTAGAAGACGATCTGCCCGACGTCAGCCAGCGATAGCCCGGCCTCCTGCAGGCAATACTCGATCGCGTGACGGGGGAACCCGGCGTCATGTTTCTTGCGCGTGAAACGTTCTTCCTGGGCAGCCGCGAGTATCTCGCCGTCCTGCAGCAACGCCGCGGCGGCATCGTGATAATAGGCGGAGATACCGAGGATGGTGGCACTGTCAGGAGTCGTCATAGTCCTTACTTGTCTGGGGCAGCGCGCATTTTGGCACAGATAGCCACCCGCGAACATCGCCGCTATAGTGCTGGCTGCACAGCACGGCAGCACTGATCATGAGCGGCGAAGCACCCCACAACAACTGGTTCGAAGACAACCCGGGCAGGACCAAGCTGCTGGTCTTCGTATTCTGCCTGTTACTCGTCGAGGGTATGGTCAGGATCGTGGTCTGGGCGGGACTGCTGCCTTATGAACGCTATCCTACAAGCCGCGAGCCGCAATACTGGTCCTACATCGATCCCGTGGTCGGAATCTGGCGCCACCCGCACGCGGACTTCGTTGACGAGGGGCGCTGCTACACCACGCACTACACGAGCAACTCGGTCGGGGCCCGCGATCGGGAACGCGCCATCGAGTCGGACGCCCGCCGCAGGGTCGTCGTGCTCGGTGACTCGTTTGTGGAGGGCTACGGCTACGACGAGTCGAGTCGCTTCACCGAGATTCTCGAGGAAAAGACCCGCATCGAGTTCATGAACTGGGGTACCTCGGGCGCCTTCGGCACGATCCAGGAATGGCTGCTCTACGAGTCGAAGGTGAAGGCCTACGATCACAGCGACGTCATGCTGTTTCTCCTGCCAGACAATGACTTCAAGGACAACGACCCGTCCGAGTACGGGAGCGACACCTATCGCCCGTATCTCCGGAAAAACGGCGAGGGTTACGAGGTCTATTACCCGGTTGCATTCGAAGACCGTTTCACGGCATCCCGAACCATGGGCCAGGTCATCAAGAATACGCTGGACAACAGCGTCTACATCCTTAACGCGTTACGGCTCGCCAACCGGATCGTCACGGACCGATCGAAGGCCGCCATTCCGGGTGCGCCCAGACCCACGTACGAGCAGTACAGCGATGAAGACCTCGAGGTGTTCCTGTACGCGCTCGCTGAGATAGCGCAGGCAACCCAAGGGAAACGGCTACACCTTTTCCTGATACCCCGCCCCCAGGATATGGCGCACGCTGAGACGGTCGGCTACGACTTCGAACTGGTGCGCGTGCTCGAGGATTTCGCCGGCCGCTATGGCCACGTCGGGTTTCTGGACCTGTTGCCGGGCATGCTCATCTATGCAGAGGACAATAGTCTCAATTTCGAAGACTTTACGCTGGGTTGCGACGGGCACTGGGGCCGGCATGGCCATGAAGCGACGGCCGAACTCGTCTTCGACTATTTCGAGAGCGCCGCTAGCGCTACTCCGCGTAACCCGTGAGTTCGACGTAACCACGGCCTGTGACGGGTAGATCGCCGCGCTCCCCGTTGATGTCTACAGCGCCCTCCCAGTAACGCACGGTGGTGAACAGTTCCTGGTCGTCGATGACAGGAGTGATCGTCAAGCGCAGGTTCTTCCCCGGAAGGTGCAGTGACCACCGCGACGGGTAGCTGCCGCCAGCCGGGCTCTGCCAGCGTTCCTCAACGATTATCTCGATGTCCTCGCGAGCGATGTGCTCGACGCTCCCTTCCTCGCTCACCCAGGTGCCGGCGCTGTGCGCGTCCTGTCGCCCGTCGGTCTTGCGGATGTTGTAGAACATCAGGTCGCTGCCGTCGGACAGTTGCAGCGCGAACCAGTCCCACCCTGCCTGGTCGGGTGAGAGCGCGCTGCTGCTCCACTCGCGGTCCATCCAGGCCAGGCCGGACACCGTGTAGCTGTCGTCGCCGATGCGCAGCTCGCCCGCAGTGTCCAGGCGCGTGATCGAGTAATAGTAGGAGGCGTTGCCGGTCTCGGCGGATTTCTGTGACAAACCGTCAAGGCCATTCAACGCGGGCTTCCTGAGCGGGCGCAGCGCCACATCGATCGACACCTCGTCATCGGCGGCGTACAGCCGCCAGGGGCCTCCTGCGTCCTCCGAACCGATGTGCCAGTCATCGATCCAGACCCGGAAAGGCTCTGCCCGGGCGCCCGCGAGGCCCAGCGCACCCCGGGAGAAGCGCTCGGCGACAAAGAACCGCTCATCCTCGGCGTCGGTCACGGCCAGGTGCGCGATATAGACCTGATTCGAGCGCCAGCCCGCGTCCTGCGCCTCGGGCGTTAAGGCGAAGCGAAAGACCGTGAGTTCGAAACCGAAGCGCCGCCCGCTCTCGTCGTCCAGGTTACCCGTGACGTACCACCATTCATTTCGATACTCCGGGTGTGGGCCGTGATCGCGGGGAAATTCGAACTCCCGGGCCGCGAACGCCTTGACGAATCCCGCATCCTCGCCACTGCCAAGCAGCGTGGACAAGCGCGAGCCGCCGGTCTCGTCCGCATGCACAGATGCTGCCAGCACCGACACGATAACCAGGGCTCTAATAAGGAGTCGTCGCATGCTTCTATTCCTCGCGCATCGCGACGGCGGGTTGGCTCTGTGCGGCGCGATAAGCCGGGTAGATGCCTGCAAGCAGGGATGCACCGACCGCGAACACCACGGCGGATAGCAGCACAACGGGCGCGGTCTGCATGTCGATCTGCCAGCCGAATGCCCGGCGGTTGATGACCTTGATCAGGATCCACGCCATAACGACGCCGAGCGGCACGGCTGCGAGGCCACTCAGCAGTCCGATCACTGCCGTCTGCCCTGTGATCATGCTGCCGACCTGCCGGGGCGTCATGCCCAGCGCACGCAGCAGCGCGAATTCCCTCGCCCGCTCGAGTTGCAATGCCAGCATCGCCCCGAGGATGCCGATGAACGCGACGCCGATGGCGAGCCAGTAAAGAACGTCGGTGATGACAAAGGTCTGGTCGAAAATATCGAGTGAGAGCTCGCGGATTCTTGTATTCGAAATTACTCGAAGTTCCTGACTTAAATTACTGTTTTGTATTATTTTTTTTGTTAACTCATCAGCGTTTACGCCGTCCTCCAGGTAGAGCCCCAGCGAGTCGACACGATCATCGGCAAAGTAGCGATCGTAGTTCCTGCGACTGATCAGTACCGCGCTCGAGTTGATGTCGTAGCTCTGGAAGCTCGCCGCGACCTCGAACGAGTGCGGTCCGCTGGCCGTCGGCAGCGTGATCCTGTCGCCGGCCGATACCTCGTTGTGATACGCGTAGGGTTCCGAGACTAGCACGACGTCGCCGCCCTCCCACGCCGGCCATACCTCGTCGGGATCCGCATCGAGTATCTCGGTACCGGCGTAGCTGCCGGGTGCCATCCGTATCGCGATGAGTTGCGTGCGTCCGTTCTGATCCTCGATCCATGCGCGACGCCTGGTGCTCACGGCGTTGATGCCCTGCATCGCGCTGATCTCCTCGATGAGCCCTGGATCCATCGAGCCCTGCTGCGGGCCCGTATAGAGGTCCGCCTGCAACGTCTGCTCGAGCCAGTCACCCACCGAGGCCCGGAAACTGCCGACCATGACGCTGACCCCGATCGTGGCCGACACAGCAACGGCAAGCGCGACAATCGCCACTCCCGTACGGCTCAGGCTCGCGCCAATGCCTGCTACCGCCATGCGCGCCGGCGTCCCGCCGAGTCGCTGGGCGGTGGGAGCGAGCAGCACCGAAATAAACCGGATAACTTGCGGTACGCAGATCGAGAAGCCGAGGATCAACAGGAACACGGCGGCGAGACCCGCAACCAGGTCGCGCCCCGAGAGGGCCAGTACCGCCGTAGCAATCAGCATCGTGACGAGACCGGCCATCGTCACATACGGGAGGGAGCGCCCTGCCCGTTTCTCTATCGCGGAACGCGTGAGAGCGAGCCGCGGTGCGTAGGACGTCGCTTCGAGCGCCGGGGCAGCCGCGGCGACCAGCGATGCGCCGATACCGGCAATCATGCCTTTGGCGATCGAGAACGTATCGACACTGACGTCGGTCACGTTGACACGAAAATAGAGGTCGTTGATCGATCGCGACACCAACACGAGCAGCTGTTCGCCGAGCCAGATCCCTATGGCAACGCCGAGGAACGCCGCGATGGCACCCAGGACCAGCGCTTCGGCCAGGATCAGGCCGAATACCTGCCCTCGCGTGATTCCGAGCGCCCGCAGGATGCCGATCAGTTCGCGCCGCTGCAGGACCGAGAAACTAACGCTGTTAAAGATCAGGAACAAGCCCACGAGCAGTGCCAGCAGGCTCATTGCCGTCAGGTTGGTCATGAATGCAGCACTCATCTCGGCCGTCGCGCGGGTACGACCGGCCGCCGTAAGTACGAGCGTGCCCGCGGGTAATGCCGCCTCGAGCCGTTGTAATGCCCCAGGGTCGCCGTCGGCGATGCGGACGTCGATCCTCGTGAGCAGGCCTTCCTGCCCCAGCCAGGCCTGCGCCGTAGCGATGTCTGCAACGAGGAGATTGTCGAGGCTCCCGGACTCGTCCCTGAAGGTCCCGAGCAATTTGGCCTGGTGCGGGCGGCCTGCCGCGAGCACGTGGAATCCTTCCCCCGCCGTTATGCCCAGCCTGTCAGCCGTATTTTCCGACGTCGTAACGGCGCCTGGCTCTGTCAGGAAACCGCGAATGATGTCCTCGCCCGAGCCTTCACCCGTGAAAGTGCGCATCTCGCGCTCGGCGAAGATATCGACGCCGAGTATCCGCATCGAGTTATCCGCGACATCGACGTCGCCTTCCACGACCGGCGCAACGTTCCGTATGCCGGACTCCACTCGCAGGTCCACGTAGACGTCCTCGGGCACGCCGCGCGGACCTCCAATGACCTGGTGCGTGGTCTCGCCTGCGATCGCATCCATCGAAAGCAGGAACGCCTTGCGCGCGCTCGCGTTGGCGAGATCCACGGCGACGATCACAGCGACGCCAATACCGATGCCGAGCAATGCCAGCGCCAGTTGCCACGGATGCCGTAGCAGGTAACTAAAGCTCGCGCGGTACGTTGCCGGGATCATTGCTTCGCCGCTGTCTCTTCGAGCTTCCCGTTGCGCAACTCAAAAACGCGATCGCATGAGGCTGCCACGCGTGCGCTGTGCGTGGCGATCAGCATCGTGCCACCGGACCCACGCACGAGCCGCTCCAGCAAGGCAAGCACCGACTTGGCCGTCGTGTCGTCGAGATTGCCGGTCGGCTCATCGGCCAGCAGCACAGAGGGCCCGTGACTCAGCGCGCGTGCGATCGCCACGCGCTGCTGCTCCCCGCCGGAGAGCACGTCGGGAAAACTCGTGGCGCGATCGGCAAGGTCCACGGCGTCCAGCAGTTCGGCGATGCGCGCGTCGGCGCGCGGTTCCTTGTTCAGCTCGAGCACGAGGCGAATGTTGTCGGCGACATTTAGAGTCGGCACGAGGTTGAAGGCCTGGTAGACGAAGCCGATGTGCCGGCGCCTGAACAGGGTCCGGTCACGCTCGTTCAGCGCCGTCAGGTCGACGCCCGCCACGGACACGACGCCCGAGTCCGGCCTGTCGATGCCGCCGATCAGGTTCAGCAATGTCGACTTGCCCGAGCCGCTGCGGCCGCGCAGCGCGACCGTCTCGCCGCGAAACAGTTCGGCGTCCACGTTGTCGAGAACAATGTGTTCGCGCTGGCCCTCGCGGAAATTTCGGCTCACTGCGCGTAGCTGGATTTCGACGGGGCCCGGTGTTTTCATAGGACTGCAGCTTAACGCTATTTCGCGATGAACGAACTAATCGAACACAACATTCGCTGTCCTTACTGCGATGAAAGCATCACGGTGCTGATCGACGGCTCGGTGAGCGAGCAATCCTACGTCGAGGACTGCCACGTATGCTGTCGACCTATCGCCTTCACAGCATCCGTGGACCCCGATGGCGTTGCCCGGGTGTCCGCGACGGCCGAAAACGAGTAAAGGTTCCGGTACAGATTTTCGCGGTGGGTCTGGCTCGCTATTCGTCGCGTCGCCAGACCTCGACCTGCTTCGGCGCCTCGGCCTCTTCGATGATGATTTCGCCGATCGTGCAGGGCGCGACCCCCTTCGAGTCTTCGCACGACGGCAGGCTCGCGAGCCGCTCCTGGTGTGCCTTGCGCGTTGAGTCCGTCACGGGTGCCTGGGTAGCCGGTGCAATCCATGCTTCGTCATCAGCAACCGCGGCACTGACCTCGGCGAGGTTCGCGTAAACGGCGTGTTGCCGCGCCGAAGGCGCGCAACGCGACTTCTTCTTGTCGACGATGATCGTCTCAGAGGTGTCCTTGACAGCGATGAGCTGTTCGAGGGCTGCCTCGCAATCGGCCTGGCTAAGGAATTGCAGTTCGAACTCGTGTTCCTGGCACACGGTCTTGCCGGCAGGCGCCACGCATTCGGCAAAGGACAGGACGAAGATCGGTATCCATGCAGTGTCCATTGTTTCGCTCCCGTTTATCGGTTGTTATTTTTGACACTTAGATTAACAAAGATATCCCCGGCATTTCTGAACGAGGCACAGGAGCGCCCCCGCGATTGGCGGATGAGATTCGCTGGTAATTTTGCCGAGGGGCTCGCGGGCTACGCGGCGCCCGCTTCCGCTTCTTCCGGAACGTCCTGAACGCTAAGCCACGCCTGCACTGCCTGGCAGTAACGGTTCGTCGCCACGTTGATCTCGAATATCGGCGCGAACTGTTTCAGCTTCTCGACAACCGCCACCATGAGTTTCAGGCAGTAGTCGGGTTCCATCGGGACACTTGACATAAAGCGTGCAAGCAGGTCGACGATGGCGTTTTCGATATCGTCGCGATCGTGCCGGTGAAACAGTTCGCAGAGTTCGTTGGCGAAGACGGCGATGTCGCGGAGTTCCTCGTCGTCAGATGACGGCACTATGATCTTCCCGGGCGGGACACCACGGATTGCTTCGAGGATGGATCCCGGCAGGTTCCAGATCTTGGCGACCGCGCCTCCGACGTCCGCATAGCTGACGCCGAGAACACCGCGCGCAGCCGCGGCTTTGTCGAGCCCTTCCTTCTCCTGCATAGCGACGATGTCCTCGTGTTCGTCACCGAAGTAAAAGACCACGAGATTCTCGCCGAGGTTCTGGCACATGCCGCTGATGAATGCCTCTTCGGCGCCCGGCAGCTCGGCCCTTTGTGCGAGATGGCGAGCAATCAGGCCAGCCATGAATGACTTCGTCATCGAATCTTTCAGCGCCGCCGAGTCGCTCTTCATGTGGCCGAAGAATGCGAGGCTGTTGGCCGTCATCCTGACCTGCTCGACACCCAGGAAGACCACGGCCTGCGAGATACTCGTAATCTCGGAGGCCCGGCTGCCATAGAAAGAGGAATTGACGAGCTTGAGCAGCTTACCGGTCAGCGCGAAGTCACGCAGGATGACGTTCGCAAGCTGATCGGCGTTCGCCTGCTTGTCGTCACCGGTCAGGCGGTTGATGTCTGACAGCGTCTTGGAAATCGCCGGGAAGTCGCCCGTGCGCTGCATCTTGCGCAGCAGGAAGTCGACCGTGCTGTGGCTCGATCCTTCATCGCTTGCTTTCTCGGCAAGGCCCGACTCGTCGAGGAACAGCTTGAATGCTTCGTACATCGTCGAGCAGTCAACGTAGCGCCCATCACGATCTCTTTCGATAGCACCCGCGATGAACCGCGAGAACGCCTCACCGTGTGGCATCGCGTTGAGCGGTTCGTAGTCGACGTCACCCAGGATGATGCGGTACTGAATCTGCTCGAGATTCTCGCCGAGCATCGCACGCTTCCCGGTCACGATCTCGTAAAAGGTACTGCCCAGGGCAAATACGTCGGTCCATGTACCCAGTGGATCGCCCGTGAAATGCTCGGGCGCCATGTAGCGCAGCGTGCCCGACGCGGATTCCCGCGGTTCCCGTGCCATGCTGACGTATTGCGACAAGCCGAAGTCCATGACGCGCGGCGCATTGTCGCCGTCGATCAGGATATTTCTCGGGCTCAAATCGAGATGCACGATCTCGGCGGCGTGTGCCGTCGACAAGGCCTTGAGCGTCGACTTGATCAGTGGCACCGCGTCCTCGATCGACATGGCCCCCTTTCCTTTCAATGCCTCGGTCAGGGTCTTGCCTTCGACGTACTCGAAGATCAGGTAGGGGCCGGCGTCGCACTCGCCCACGTCGTAGATGGGCACGATATTGGGATGATTGAGCTTGCTCGACATGCGCGCCTCGAGCGGCGTGCCGTCTTCGGCCACCTTGTTGAGTTCGGCGTCCGTCGCCGTAAGAACCTTGACCGCCACCAAACGGTCCAGTTTGGGGTCCCGCCCAAGGTACACGGAGCCCTGTGAGCCTCGCCCAATGCGCCGAATGATTTCGTACCGACCGATCGTTGATTCCATAACCCAGCCATGAGAAGTCACGTTTCCACTAGTGGTTAGCGGCAGGGCGCGAGAAATCCTGAGGGCTGAAAGCAAAAAAAAGCCGCCCTGAAGGCGGCCTTTTTCTAGCGTTTGGAGCGGGAAACCGGGTTCGAACCGGCGACCTCAACCTTGGCAAGGTTGCGCTCTACCAACTGAGCTATTCCCGCGGAGGGCGAGATTTTAGTCACTTGCGCCCAACTGTCAAGGCAATTATACGCCCTAATTCGAATCTGGTGGCGTTTCAGCGTCCGGATCAGCGGCAATATACGGCCACGCCGCCTTCAGGTAGATAATCATCGACCAAATCGTCAAGCCGGCCGCGACGACCAGCAGAGCGAAGCCGGCCGTGTACATATCGACCCCGAACATCGGCACTTTGTAAACCATGAACGCGATACCGAACATCTGGAACGTGGTCTTGACCTTGCCGGCCATGCCGACCTTGACGTTAGCTCGCTCGCCGATGGTTGCCATCCATTCCCGGAGTGCCGAAACCGTGATTTCGCGGCCGATGATAATCATGGCGATGATGTCCTCGAACCAGCCGGAATCGGCCTGCACGAGCATTACGAGCACGATGGCTACCATGAGCTTGTCGGCCACGGGGTCGAGGAACTCCCCGAACCGGGAGGTCTGGTTGAAGCGGCGTGCAACCCAACCGTCGATGAAGTCCGTTACGGCCGCGATGCCGAACAGAATTGCTGCAATCGGCCGGGCGTTGGGAATCGTGCTGTAAAAGCAGATGACCACGGCCGGTATGGCGGCGATACGGAACAGGGTCAGCAGGATGGCGAGATTCAGTTTCACGGGGCGCTCTGTTGTTATTCGTTATCAACGTGCAAGTCATTGTATATCGTTTCGGCCAGCCTGCGGCCAATACCCCGTACCTGGGCCAGGTCGTCCACACCCGCCGCGATGACGCCCTGCAGTCCGCCAAACTGGCGTAGCAGCTCGCGCCGCTTCTTCGGACCCAGGCCTGCGATCTCCTCGAGCCGCGATGTCCTGCGAGCTTTTGCGCGTCGATGCCGGTGACCCGTTATCGCAAAACGGTGCGCCTCGTCCCGAATCTGCTGGATCAGTAGTAGCGCCGGCGAGTCGGGGGACAGGGACTCGGCGCGATCACTGCCTGGCCGGAACAATCGCTCCGCCCCGGGGCGACGTGCCCTGCCCTTGGCTACGGCCACAACCGTCAGCCAGTCCAGTTCCAGTTCGTCGAGTACTTTCATCGCCTCGGCCAGTTGCCCCTTGCCGCCGTCGATAAACAACACGTCAGGCATTGGCACCTCGCCCTTCTTGACGCGCTTGTAACGGCGCCGCAGCGCTTCGGCCATCGCGCCGTAGTCGTCCCCGGCTACGTCGGGACTCAGGTTGAAGCGGCGGTAGTCACTCTTCAAAGGACCGGCCGTGTTGAAGACCACGCAAGACGCCACGGTCGCCTCCCCCGATGTATGGCTGACGTCGAAACACTCGAGGCGCTGCGGCGCTTCATCGAGCCCCAGCGCTTCCCCGAGCGCCGCAAACTGCCGCCTAATCGTCGCATTGCTGGCAGCCTTGAGCGTGAGTCCTTGCTCCGCGTTTGTGCGCGCCATCTGTAGCCAGCGGGCCCGGTCCCCGCGTACGCGCGACCGGATCTCCACCTTGTGACCCGCGCGTTCGCTGAGTTCGGGCTGCAGCAGTTCGGCGTCGTCGATATCGGTCTCTATGATGATCTCGGGAGGCGCTTCCCTGCCGAGGTAATACTGCGCGACGAACGCGTTCAGAATCCTCTGCTTGTCGGTTTCGCCAGGCAGCCGCGGGAAATGATCGCGGCTGCCTATGACCGAGCCATGCCTGATGAACATGACGGTCACACAATGGATCGCGCCATTCGACGCGAATCCCAGGATGTCGAGGTCCTTGCGGTCGCTGCGCTTGACCAGCTGCCTGGCCTGCACCTCCTTGAGCTTCGATATCTGGTCGCGAAAACGCGCGGCCTGCTCGTAGTCCTGATCGGCCGAGGCCTGCTCCATCCGCGTCACGAAGGTGTCCACCACGTGCGCGTTTTTGCCTTCGAGGAACTGGATTGCGGCCTCGATATCCGCGCGGTACTGCTCGGAAGAGATCAGTTGTGTACAGGGTGCCGTACAACGCTTGATCTGGTACTGCAGGCAAGGCCGCGTGCGGTTGTTGAAGAAACTATCCTCGCAGTTGCGGATCAGGAACAGCTTCTGCAGTTCGTTGATCGTCTGCCGCACGGCGCGCGTGCTCGGATACGGGCCAAAGTAACGTCCTTTGCCGCGCCGTGCGCCACGGTGGAACTTCAGGCGCGGAAACGGCTGGTCGGTGGACGCATAAATATAGGGGTAGCTCTTGTCGTCGCGCAGCAGCACGTTGAAGCGCGGCTTGTGCCGCTTGATCAGGCTGTACTCGAGAATCAGGGCCTCGGCTTCGGTGTTCGCGACCGTGACCTCGACCCGCGCGACCCGCTCCATCATGGCCGCCGTCTTTGGTGCCTGCTGAGCGCGCGTGAAGTAGCTCGACACACGCTTCTTGAGATCACGGGCCTTGCCGACGTAGATCACCCGGTGCTTCGCATCGAGCATACGATAGACGCCCGGGCGGTGCGTCAGGCTCTTGAGGAAGGTCTCGACCTCGAATGGCGCTTCGTCACTCACGGCGCTATTTATCCAGCAACGCCCGCGCCTTCGCAAATATGCCGTCGAACATGGCCTCGGTCAGCCGGCCAGTATTCGTGTTGTAACGGCTGCAGTGATAGGAATCGAGTACCTGGAATTCGCCGACATCGTGCAGGGCCGCGTGCGCGAACTTGAAATCGGCCTGCCGCAGGCCCCGGGCCTTCACGATCGCTCGATGCGCGATGCCGCCGAGCGCCATGACGACGGAATCATTCGGCAGGCCTTCGAGTTCGCTGGCGAGAAACGCGTTGCAGGTATTGATTTCAGCGCCCACCGGCTTGTTGCCGGGCGGCAGGCATTTGACAGCATTCGTGATGCGACAGTCGATCAGCTCGAGCCCATCGCCGGCCGTTTCCGAGCGGTCGCGCGAACCGAACCCGTACTTGTGAAGCATCTGGTACAGCAGGATGCCCGCATGGTCGCCCGTAAAGGGCCGCCCCGTGCGGTTAGCGCCGTGCATGCCGGGCGCGAGGCCCACGATCAGGAATCGCGCATCCGCCGCGCCGAACGGCGGAACCGGGCGACAGTGGTAGTCCGGGTACTTCTGCTGCACGTCGTCGAGGAATTCCGACAGGCGCGGGCAGGCGCGGCAGCTTGCGTCGAAGATCGCCGTCAATCGCTCATGTGGCGGATCACCGCCCTGCCGAAGCCGCGCGTGCCGACGAGGCGTGCGCCAGGAATGAGCTGTTCGAGCTGCTCCTCGACCTCTTTCTTGTCGTGCGTTTTGGCTTTGCGCTTGGGCGCCCGGATGGCGGCGCGCAGACGGGCGAGGTCGAACGTCAGTTCGCCCGCGTGGATCGCGCCCGCGACGCCTTTGATGATCAGGTCGGCCGCTTCATCCCAGCCGATATAACGCAACATCATCTCGGCGGAAAGGATCAACGAGCCGGGATTCACGCGATTCTTGCCGGCAAAGCCCGGTGCCGTGCCGTGCGTCGCTTCGAACACCCCTACGCTATCGCCGATGTTGCCGCCCGGCGCGATACCGATGCCGCCGACCTGCGCGGCCAGCGCGTCGGAAATATAGTCGCCATTGAGATTCAGCGTGGCGATGATGTCGTAGTCCTCGGGACGCAGCAGGATCTGCTGCAGGAAATTATCGGCAATAACATCCTTGATGATAATCTCGCGCCCCGTCACGGGGTTCTTGAACGCGAGCCACGGACCACCGTCCTTCTCCACGGCACCGAACTCGGTCCTGGCAACGTCGTACCCCCAGTGGCAAAACGCCCCCTCGGTGTACTTCATGATGTTGCCCTTGTGCACGAGCGTCACGGAGCCCTGGTCGCGCTCGATGCAATACTGGATGGCTTTGCGCACGAGACGTTCCGACCCCTCGCGCGATACGGGCTTGATGCCGATGCCCGAGCTGGCAGGGAAACGGATCGCGGTGACGCCGAGCTCTTTCTGCAGGAAATGGATGAGCTTCTGCACTTCCTGGGAACCCGTCGGATACTCGATGCCCGCATAGATGTCCTCGGTGTTCTCGCGGAAGATCGTCATGTCCACGAGATCCGAGTCTTTCATCGGCGTCTCCACGCCCGGGAAGTAGCGGATCGGGCGGACGCAGGCGTAGAGGTCCATCGTCTGCCGAATCGCGACGTTCAGCGAGCGGATGCCACCCCCTGTCGGCGTCGCCAGCGGCCCCTTGATCGACACGACGAAGCGTCTCATCGCATGCAGCGTTTCCTCAGGCAGGTACTGGTCGTCGCCATACACCTCGGTCGCACGCTGGCCGGCATGCACAGGCATCCAGCGAATGTGACGCTCGTCGCCGTAGGCCTGCTCGACAGCCGCTTCCACGACGTTGAGCATCACGGGCGTGACGTCGACACCAATGCCATCGCCTTCGATGAACGGGATAATCGGATTATCGGGTACGACCAGTGTATGGTCGGGATTGGTGACGATAGCCTTGCCGTCAGCAGGCACCTCGATGTGGTCGTATTTCATGGGATCCTCGGCAGGATTCAGTGGGCGTGCATTGTACAGACATGCTTATTCTACTCAACAAGCCGTTCCGGGTGCTTTGCCAGTTCCGCGATACCGACGGCCGCGCCACGCTCGCCGATTTCATCGACGTGCCTGACGTCTACCCGGCCGGCCGCCTCGACTACGACAGCGAGGGGCTCCTATTGCTAACCGATGACGGCAGGCTGCAGGCCAGGATCAGCCAGCCCCGCTCGAAGATCCGGAAGACCTACTGGGCGCAGGTTGAAGGCCAGCCGACCGAGCAGCAACTCGAGCAACTGCTGCGGGGGGTCAAACTCAAGGACGGCATGGCGAAAGCAGTATCAGCCCGCGCGATAGACGAGCCGGCCGGTCTCTGGGAGCGGAATCCGCCGATTCGCTACCGGGCCAGCATCCCCGCCAGCTGGATCGAAATCGCGTTGACCGAGGGGCGCAACCGGCAAGTGCGGCGTATGACGGCGGCCGTGGGGCTGCCGACATTGCGGCTGATTCGGGCATCGATCGGGCCCTGGAGCCTCGACGGGCTGGCGCCCGGCGAATGGAGATACGGTGAATTAAAGGGACAGTGACCTTAATTCTGCAGAATTAAGGTCACTGTCCCTTTATTTCCACTGTCCCTTTAATTTCCCGTTCAGCGCTTCAGCCCGGCGATACGCATGGCCACTTCCATGGCCTGCTCGTAGTTGAGGCGTGGATCCACGGTCGATTTGTAGGCCCGGGCGAGGTCACCGTCGGTAAGGCCGCGGGCGCCACCCGTACATTCCGTAACGTTCTCGCCCGTCAGTTCGAGGTGCACGCCGCCCAGGTAACTGCCCATTGCATCATGGACCTTGAACGCCGACTCGAGCTCCGAGACGATGTTATCGAAGCGCCGGGTCTTGGTTCCGTCCGCCGTACTCTCGGTATTGCCGTGCATCGGGTCGCAGACCCAGAGTACGGGCGAACCGGTCTCACGAACCGCCTTGATAAGGTCCGGCAGGTGGCTCTCGATGGCCTTGGCGCCAAAACGGTGGATCAACGTCAATCGGCCAGGCTCGTTGTTCGGGTTGAGCACCCGGATCAGGCCCTGCAGCCATTCGGTCGTCATGCCCTGCCCGACTTTCACGCCGACCGGGTTCGCAATTCCGCGGAAATACTCGATGTGCGCGCCGTCGAGCTGCGCCGTGCGCATGCCGATCCACGGGAAATGCGTCGTCAGGTTGTACCAGCGAGCGCGGCGATCGAGGAATCGCGTCTGCGCCTGCTCGTAATGCAGGTGCAGGCCTTCGTGCGCCGCGTAGATGTCGGCGCGCTGCGTGCGGTGGAACTGCCGGCCCGACACGGTCTCGAGAAAATCGAGCGAATCCGAGATCGACGAGACGATGGCGTGGTACTCCGAAGCGGCCGGCGAATGCCCAACCCAGCCCAGGTCCCAGTACTCGGGATGGTGGAGATCCGCAAAACCGCCATCGATCAGTGAGCGCACGAAGTTCAATGTAAGTGCAGCGCGCTCGTAGCCGCGCAGTATCATCTGCGGGTCCGGAATCCTGTCGTCGGGCGTAAAGCCACTGCGGTTGACGAGGTCGCCGCGAAAACTCGGCAGCGTCTTGCCGTCGCGCGTTTCGGTGTCCGCGGAGCGCGGCTTCGCATACTGCCCCGCCATACGACCCACCCGGATGACGGGTTTCTTGAGCCCGTAGATCATGACGAGGCTCATCTGCAGCAGGATCTTGAGCTTGTCGACAATATTCTCGGACGTACACTCGTCGAAAGTCTCGGCGCAATCGCCGCCCTGCAGAATGAAGGCCTCGCCGCGCTGTGCCTGGGCGACATACTCACGGAGCGCATCGACTTCCCAGGAATTCGTGATCGGCGGCAACCGGCTCAGGTCGGCGATGACGCGATCCAGCGCGGCTTTGTCCGGGTAGGACGCCTGCTGCGATGCCTCGAGGCTCTGCCAACTCGCGGGATGCCAGTCAGTTTTTGGTACGGATCTACTCACGTCAGTATTTCTCATCCATGGAGTCAGGGCCCGCAAATCGGGCCCTGATAGCGCGGACTATGCCACGGTTAATGAACGGTCTCAAAAGTTACGCATGCAATCAATAGCTTAAATGATTTTCTTCAGTATCTTTCGAACTTGTCGAGAAAGTCGGCCAAGCACCTTGTTTTCCTGCAGTATTTCGCAATATTAATGAAGGCCAGAGATGTGGCAAGGCCAACGCGACATTGGCACAATGCGCGCCTTCCAAGGGGAATTCACTATGCAATCTATACTCGATCAACTCGGCCTCGAATCCATAAACGATGGCACCTGGTTCGGCGCCGAATCCAGCGCCGATGAATCCGCTTCTCTCATCGAGTCCGTGAATCCGGCAACCGATGAAGTCATCGCAAGCGTTCGTGCCACGACAATGGCGCAGTACGAAGAAGTCATCACCAAAGCGCAGGAATCGTTCCGCGTGTGGCGCACCGTGCCCGCCCCGGTTCGTGGCGAGGCGGTTCGCAGTATCGCCAACGCGCTGCGCAAGCACAAAGACGCGCTTGGCAGCCTCGTGGCCCTGGAGAACGGCAAGATCAAGGCCGAGGGCGACGGCGAAGTCCAGGAGATGATCGACATCGCCGACTTCGCGGTTGGCCAGTCACGCATGTTGTACGGCCGTACCATGCACTCGGAACGCCCGCAGCATCGCATGTACGAGCAATGGCATCCGCTCGGCCTCGTCGGCACGATATCGGCCTTTAATTTCCCGGTCGCCGTTTACGCCTGGAACGCCTGCATTGCCGCCATTTGTGGCAACGTCAACGTCTGGAAGCCGTCGCACAGCACGGCCTTGTGCGGCGTAGCCGTGCAGAAAATCATCAACGAGGCACTCGAAGGGATGGACCTGCCGCCCGTATTCTTCCTGATCAACGGCGGCACCGGTTCGCACGAACTCGCAGAGCGGTTCGTTGACGACAAACGCGTCAACCTGGTCTCCTTCACGGGCTCGACATGGGTCGGCCGTGGCGTCGGCGAGCGACTCGCGAACCGCCTGGGCAAGTGCCTGCTCGAACTCGGCGGCAACAACGCGATCATCGTGGATGAGGATGCCAACCTGGATCTTGCTATTCCGTCGATCGTCTTCGGTGCGGTCGGTACGGCCGGGCAGCGTTGCACGTCGACACGCCGAGTTATCGCGCATCGCTCGCGCTTTGACGACGTCAAAAGTGCCCTGGTCAAGGCCTATGGCCAGGTGCGTATCGGAGATCCACTCGATCCCGACACGTTGATGGGCCCGCTGATCAATGATGCCGCGGTAAGAACCGTTGAAGCGGCGTGCGAATCAGTCCGCGAAGCCGGTGGCGAAATTCTGTGCGGTGGTGAGCGCGTCGACGGACCGGGCAACTTCATCACGCCCGCGATCGCGGTGGTTCAGAACGACTGGGAGATCGTGCAACACGAGACCTTCGGCCCGATCCTGTACCTGATCCCGTTCGACACGCTCGACGAAGCCATCGAATTGCAGAACGGTGTCGTC
>Ga0209456_10000575_pt1 | contig 19743 bp, 17 predicted proteins | sample COG_11_FD_184755 | JGI IMG/M metagenome (GOLD analysis project Ga0209456, IMG submission 184755) | Pelagic marine sediment microbial communities from the LTER site Helgoland, North Sea, for post-phytoplankton bloom and carbon turnover... | ecosystem: Environmental > Aquatic > Marine > Neritic...
TCAGGGCCGGCGCGGGAAACGGCTGAAGTCGGGATCACGTTTTTCCAGAAAGGCATCGCGACCCTCCTGTCCTTCCTCGGTCATGTAAAACAGGGCGGTGGCATTACCCGCCAGTTCCTGAATCCCGGCCAGGCCGTCGGTATCGGCATTGAAAGATGATTTAAGCACGCGCAGTGCGGTGGGCGAATGTTGCAGCATTTCGCGACACCAGTTAACGGTCTCTGCTTCCAGTTGTGCCAGCGGCACAACGGCATTGACCAGCCCCATCTCCAGCGCCTGCCCGGCATTGTACTGTCGGCACAGGAACCAGATCTCCTTGGCTTTCTTCAAGCCCACCGAGCGTGCCAGCAATCCTGCGCCCAGGCCCGCATCAAAGCTGCCGACTTTCGGTCCGGTCTGACCGAAACGCGCATTGTCGGCCGCGATGCTCAGGTCACAGATAAGGTGCAGCACATGCCCGCCACCGATAGCATAGCCGGCCACCATGGCCACAACGGGTTTGGGCAGGCTGCGGATCTGGCGTTGCAGGTCGAGCACGTTGAGGTGTTGTACACCGCCCCCGTCCCGATAACCGCCTTCATTGCCGCGCACTTTCTGGTCACCGCCGGAGCAGAAGGCCTTGTCACCGGCACCGGTGAGAATAATTGCACCGATGTCGGCCGCTATGTGCGCATGATGAAACGCCTGGCTTAGTTCCTGAACCGTTTCCGGACGGAAGGCGTTACGCACGTCGGGCCGGTTGATGGTGATCCTGGCGATGCCATCGTTGTGGTGATAGAGGATGTCCTGGAACTCCAGTCCCGTAACCGCCTGCCACTGCATGACGTGCACCTTTTTATCAAATAATTGATGAGGGGCAAGGATACCAGTTATGGGTCTTGCCCCGATAGAGCAGGTGCGTTGGCAAATCCGGTCGCGTTCTGGGGAAGCCTTTTCGAGAAGCCTGGCGGATTCTCTTTGTCGGGAAATTACCCTTAGTATTTACTATCACTGCTATCCCGTTAACTCCCTCTCCCTCCGGGACGCTTACAGGGATGTAAGCGCCAGGGCACCAAAAGTAGGCACATTAGGCGATGCATGGAGCAGTTGCCGAGAGGGTCGGGGAGAGGGAGTTAACGGGACAGCAGTGATTTACTATGCTTAACACTGGATAGGCAGTTATACCTTTACGGGACCGTCGGCAGCGCGAGAGGGCGCCCTGGGGCGCTGTGTGTCCCGAGCACCTAACCGGTGTGCTCGACAGTACACACGGCTTCCCAGTAAGCGCGGTGGCGCTCAACACTGTGTTGCGGTTCTATCACCGCTTCGATGATTTTTACGCCTGGTTGGGCAAGGTTGTCATTCAGCGCCTGTTGGAATTCATCCGTGCTGTTTACGCGCCGGAAGGGCAACCGGTAGAGATCGGCGGCGTGACTAAAATCGAGTCCGGTGGGCGTTGACCAATAGCGTTCGAAGGTCTCCAGCCCGGACTGTGGCAGGTAGCGGAATATACCCCCACCATCATTGTTGATCACAATCAGGGTGGCGTTGCAGTCCCGGGCGGCGAGCAGACCGTTCATGTCGTGGTAAAAAGCCAGGTCGCCGATGAGCCCTGCCACCGTCGTGCCGTCAGCCGCGGCGCTTGCCAGTCCGAGCAGGCTGGAGACATGGCCATCGATACCACTGGCGCCACGGTTGGCGATCAGTTGCAGGGGTTTTTTGTTACTGCCGGAGAAGCTGTCGAGTTCGCGTACCGGCATGGAATTACCGGCAAAGAGTAGGCTGCCGGCAGGCAAGCTATCGAGCAGCGCCGGCACGAGTTGTGCTTCGAACCAGGGTTCCTTGCCGGTCAGATCAAGGCGCAGTTGCGCAGCGACTTGCTCCTGTCGGGAGAAATCTTTCCACCAGCTTGTCGGTGCCGCAGCAGAGACGCGTGCCACAAGTCCATCACATACGGCTTGCGGTGTCGCACGCAGCATCTCGCCGGTGCGGTGCAGTGGGTCGGGCCAGCGACCGAGCGGGTCGACCAGAATGAGCTTACCGGCTTGCAGCGTTTGCAGGTAGTGCAGAAGTGATCTGGATACCGGCATGTTGCCGAAGCGCAGTATCCATTCCGGCCGATGGTTTTCGCTAAAAGCCGTGCGGCGCAGAAAGCTATCGTAATGGCACAGAATACGGCAACGGTCATGGCCGCCAAAGCGCAAGCCGGACAGCGGGTCAGCGAGAATCGGACAGTTCAGCTTTTCCGCCAGACGAGTGAGGGTGGGCGCAAACGCAGCCTGGAACCGGTCAGGACCACAGACGATTAATCCGGGTCGGCCGGCGATACGCGCCGCGACGCGATCCAGTTGGGCATCCGGCGGTGTCAGTACGGGGGATTCCACCGCCACTTCGGATGCCCTGGGTGTAAGTTCCGGTATCGCTTCCGCCAGCAGGGGTTCGTTAAAGGGGATATTGATATGCACCGGTCCCGGTAAGGGCCAACAGCTCTGGTGTACTGCCCGTGTCGCCAGGCTACGCAGAAAAGCCTGGCTCTCTGCGTGTTGGTGCATTGCCGGCAAGGCGTGGAAAGCGCGTACCGCCCGTTGAAACAGCCTGGCCTGGTCGATGGTCTGGTTGGCTCCACAGCCTTGCAGTTCCAGGGGGCGATCCGCTGACAGCAATACCAGCGGGATAGCGGCCTGATCCGCTTCAATAACGGCCGGATACCAGTGCGTCGGCGCACTGCCCGATGTCGCAATCAACGCAACCGGTGCAGCCGTGGTTCGTGCCATGCCCAGCGCAAAGAACGCTGCACAACGTTCGTCTACCTGCACCCATGTTCGAAGCGATGGGTGTAACTCACTGGCCAGGGCAAGCGGTGTGGAACGCGACCCCGGTGAAATGACCACTCGATCGACACCTGCGGCCGCCAGGCCGTCCAGCAGCGCGTAGGCCCACTGCAGATTGCCTGCCCCGGTAGCGTTCATGAATGTCCGGCCTGTTGCCCCGCTTGCGAGTCTGGCAACGGCGTTGCAGTCCGTCCAGCGGTCTCCTGCATGGCTTCCAGCATGGCACGCAGTTTGATTTCTGTTTCCTGCAGTTCGGCCTGTGGGTCCGAGTCGGCAACAATACCCGCACCTGCGAACAGCTCGGCGCTGCAGCCTTGCAGCACAGCGCAACGCAGCAGCACCGACAATTCACCATCGCCATTCGGCTGCAGCCATCCGACAATACCGCTGTACCAGCCGCGCTCCAGATTTTCGTGGTCCTGCAGCCACTGGCAGGCCGTGGCTGTTGGCGTGCCCGCGACTGCTGGTGTCGGGTGCAGTCGCCGGGCAGCGTCGAGCAGACTCACACCGGTTCGAAGCGTGCCTTTTATACCGGTCCACAGGTGTTGAAGGTTGCGCAGTTTAACGACCGCGGGAGTGTCCGGCAGGGCGAGTTGGCGGCACAGGGGCTCGAGTGCAGCCTGTATGGATTCCACAACCAGCGCATGTTCGTGCTGTGTCTTATGGCTGTTGAGCAAGCGTAAGGCCAGTTGCCGGTCCCGCCCCGAATCCTGTGAACGGCCGGTGGTGCCGCCCAGTGCATCGCAACGGATGCTTCTGTTGCGCAGCGTAGCCAGCCGCTCGGGTGTTGCCGAGACCACAGTGTTACCGCCAAGCTTGATGGAGAGCAGCAGACAGGAGGGGTATAAGCGTGCAAGCCTGGACAGTATTTTCGTGGCCTGGAAAGATCGGCATGCCTCTACCCGAACGCGACGGGCAGTGACCACTTTGTCCAGCTGGCCGGCTTTGATGGAACCGATAGCCCTTTGCACGGCCTCTGTCCAGCTTGTGTCCGTCTGTGGCGTGACGCGCTCCGCCGGGTGGCTGTTTTCCTCATGCCACATTAGCGATGCAGAGACAGCCTGAAACAACTGTTTGATCAGCTCTGACCAGTCGTTGAGTACGGTTTCCGTTTGTTGAAGTTCTTTGCCGGTACAGGTGAAGGTCAGACTGGTCTTTCCTGCTTCGCTGCGCAGCAGCAGTCGGGGTACGAACAGTATGCTGTTGGGCAGACCCTCCCAGCATGCCGTCATGGGGTCATCGGGAGCGAAGGCCAGGGCACAGAATACGCCAGGGCTTGCATCTGCTGAGCCGGGCTGCTGTCCTCTGTGCCAGTTGCGTTCGAGTTGGCACAGTGCGTTTGAGAGTGTGTCGAAGCGCTGTCTGCCGCTGGCTGTGGTGCGCCAGGCTTCACCCAGTCCCAGTTGCTGCAAGTCACGGTCGGGACGAGCCCAGTAGAGGTAAGGTGCCGGTAGCGGTGGCAGGTTCCTCAGATGCAAGCCGGGGCATTCCAGGGTCAGGCTGAACAGGCTGCAAGCGGGACTTACGGCGGTAAACTGTTTGCGAAATTGTGCGCGAAGCTGTGGTTGAAACCGGGAAGCGTCGAAGGTGTCATACATGGCTGTGTCGGGGTGGAGGAATCTTTGCCGCTTCGGCAACGTCGCTATTCCGGTTTACCTTCGTAGAGTGTGTGAGCACGTATTTCAAAGCGGGAAATGATATCCGCCGCTGCCAGGTTAAACAGGCTATTGACCATGGGCTCGAGAAAGCTGCTGTTCAGTTGGAGGTCGATACTCAGCGATACCCTGCATCGCTGTAAGCCAGCCGCTTCGAAACGCCATTCTAACCGAAGGCAGCGGAACGGACCATCATCCGAATGCACAGTTATACGCTCGGGGCGATCCAGTTCGGCAGTGCTGACGAAGGGTTGACGTAACAGTTTCAAGCCAAGCTGTTGTTCTACACGCAGGCGCTTGTCCGTGCGCTCGACAATCCTGGCGTTTATCCAGCCGGGCACATAGTCCGGGTAGCTTTCAACGTCTGCCGCGAGATCGAAAAGTTGGTCGCAGGACCAGGGAAGGGTTCGTGAAGCGCTATGAGAAGGCATGAATGGAAAATGTCCGGATCTTTACCGCGTTTAAGTTAGCCATCAAGTACTTCTTCAAGCTGATATTGACGGATTCAGCGTCACACAGCAACGTCAGCGCACCAACAGTAGGCGCTTCAGGCGCGGCGCGGAGGCCCCTTGCCAGGAGCCGTACCACGACAATGGCGCTGTTGTGTGTATCTCTTCGGGCAAAGCGTGATAAGCGGCCATCTGCGCTGCAGCTTGCCCTTGATGTCGGCTGCCAACCCCGGTGGCAGATTGAATTACCTTTATAAATTAATGGCTTGTCCAACAGATTGATTGATGCTGGCAGCTGCCGCAGAATAGCCCACCTTGCAGGGACCCGCAAAATGCGGTCGGCCGACAGAAAATGTAATTCAATCAGAGGAGTAAGGTTTGTGAAATTGATACTTTTGGGTGCGCCAGGTGCTGGTAAGGGAACGGTTGCGAAGTTATTGACCGACGTCGATGGCTCAGTACAGATTTCAACCGGGGACATACTGCGTGGCGCAGTACAGGGTGGCACCGAACTGGGCAAGCAGGCGGATGCCTTCATGAAGGCCGGCGACCTGGTACCTGATGATTTGATCATGGGCATCATGGAAGCGCGTTTGCAGGAGCCGGATTGCGAACAGGGTTTTCTGCTGGACGGTTTCCCGCGCACCATTCCGCAGGCTGAAGCTTTGAAGGGATTGCTGGACAGGATTGGTATCAAACTGGATATGGCGGTCAATCTTGATGTGCCGCGTGAGGTGATCCTGGATCGTTTGACTACGCGCCGCACCTGTTCAAACTCCGACTGCCAGGCGATCTACAACGTAAAGAGTAATCCGCCCAAACAGGAAGGTGTCTGCGACAAATGCGGCAGTCCGGTTATTCAACGTGATGACGAAACGGAAGAAGCCATCAGCAAGCGTCTTGAAACCTATAACGAAAAAACCGCGCCACTGGTTTCTTTCTATGAGAAAGAGGGCCTGTTGACCAAAGTCAACGCCACTTCCAGCGATGTGGTCGTTAAGTCGATCAAGGAGAAGATCGGCATTTAACCCGGATGATCCGGTTGTCACGCCCAACCTTAATCCCCTAACCCTCTCCCGGCGGGAGAGGGGGGCCTTTTGCGACATCCTGCTGCGGGGGGGGTATTGTTTCGGCTACGGGGAGCTCCATCAGTTTCTGAATCTGTTCGGCGAGGGCGTCCACCAGATCAGGGTTTAGTGTTTCCTGCCGGCGTAGTTTGACGAAGATCTTCTCGAGCCGCTTGCGGTGTTCTGTATCGGCCGACTGCAGCCAGGCCGGCTGCTGTTTCAGTTCCAGGGGGTCACGGTGGGCATGGGTGCGGTCTTCTATCATCCTGTGGTGGTACAGGGCCCGGCCCAGTACGACATAGGGAAAATTGATATTACGCATCGGGCCGATGCTCAGTTGCTTACCGCCTAAGGGCAAACCAAGAATTTTAGTGTCTGCGATTCGATCCGTAGTCACCCAGGCCGAGACACCCCCTATCATTGCGCCGATTCCCGCACCCAGAAACAATGAAGCGCCGCCTACAGCCAGATCAATGACGCCACCGGTCGCTGCGCCGCCCAGCGCCCCGGTGGTGATCAGTTGCTGTTGTGTCAGCCCGAACAGAAGCCAGGTCTGTGTGGCGAACAGGTCCTCATCAAGCAACTGGACGTGCGGTTCATGGCGTTCAAGGTGTGTGTGATTGTAGATCTGTTCCACATCACTGCGACATTGCTGTTCGATGGCAGTCAGGTCCCGCTTGTACACCTGCTGCAGGCTATCTCGCACTTCATTACTGACTCCGTCTCCGCTTAGTCTGCGCTGGCGGGTGTAGGTGACCATACGGCTGATGGTTTCAGCGATCATGCGTGCCGACATTTTCTGCCGCCGTTGCTGCTCCTCTTCCAGGATCCGTACCGCCTTTTGCAGAGACTCACGCCACTCTTCCCTGATCTGCCCGAAGGCGAGCAGCAACTGAATGCGTCTGTCGAAGTCAGCGGTCATAGCGTCAAAGATGCGTACTATCCGGAAGTACTGGCCCAGGGCAATGTTCCACTCTTCGCTGTAGTCCGAGTCGCCAATCATATTGATCAGTGCCAGGCTGGGTTGGCCGGTCCAGCGCAGAATCTCCATTTCCGCTTCATACTCTTCCCCGAACGGCCTGGAGCCATCGATCACGTAGAGGATGCCCGCTCCATCCAGGATGGGTGTCAGAAGGCTGCACTCGGCGGCGAAACGGGGGTCGTCGTGGTGCTCTTCTACAAACATGCGCACGATATTCGCCCGGTCCACGGAAGAGCCGGGTTGTTTCTGCATCCATTCCAGCGCGGCCCGGGCGCGCTGAAACCCGGGCGTGTCGACAAGCGCATACAGTGTCTCGCCATCGACTATCATCGGGTAGTAGCGGTTGTCGATCGTGGTACCCGGTATGGGTGAGATGGTGACGCTCTCATCCTGCGCCAGGGTGGAGACGATACTGCTTTTTCCCTTGTTGGGGTGACCTACGATGGCGAACAGTGACGTCGTCATTGCGCCGGCCCCATGGCCTCGATATGGAGGTCGGGATCTTTGAGTTGGCGCAGTGTCAATTGCCAGGTCTCGAGGTCGCGCCCGTCCACGCCGTCCCGCCCGCCCCACAGCAGGATGATAATAGGCTGCTGCCTGTTGCACTGCTCACGCATACTGTGAATAAAATCGAGAAATTCGAGCAACGGTGGCTCCCAGGACTTCACGATGACCGCAACACCTTCAGGTTTGAGATTGCAAACTGACACGATTGTCGCACTATCCTGGTCCGTCGTGCGGCTGCCTCCCGCCGTCAAAAATTCCTCGCAGCTGATCCCCATGGTCTGCAGTTGTTTTGCGACACTCGCGGAATTGACACCGGTGCCGGACCAGTCGATGACCGCACATTTCAAAGCGTAGCGGCCTGATTCGGACGGCCCATCGCCGCTGCCGGCATCGAATTCCACAACGCTTTCCGGCTGCGGTGCAGAGGTTGAGATCAACGGTGAGTTCATCCTTGCCAGCAGTTCCGGCGAGCCGGGTAAACGGGGCAGGGCATGATCAAGATGGTGGCGAAAACGCCACCAGGAGATTAAAAGTGTCAACAGCCGGGGTATCAATCCGTAACAGATAATCGCGGTGATCAGAAAAGGCCACCACTGTCCCAGTTGGACGGCGAGTTCGGAAGCAGCCGAAGCGTTTCCAATGGAACCTTCTTCCAGGCGATAGTAGCGGCTGATTTCGACCAGTTCAGGGCTGGGTACGGCATCCGGAAACAGTGTGTGCCATGGCCAGGAAAGCGCACTGAGCATGTGGTGGAACGTCGTAGCATCGATATTCAGCGTGGTGCTCCAGGCAAAGGCAAGATCAGAGAAAGAGATCAGGTAGAACGCCGCCAGGAGTACGCCGATATTGAAACAGACCGAGAACAGCTGTGACCAGAAGGAGAACAACCAGCGCGTGGCCGGTGCCAGTGCAGTCGCGTATGCATCATCCCAGAAAAGTGAAAGGCTCTGCCGGCTGCGGGCCGGAAAAAACCGGGTCAAATGTCGCGTAAGACGTCCGGGATTGAGAAATCTGAGAGCGGATTGCAGACTGCCGAGCAGGGGGATTCTGTTCGGAACGGTAGAAAGTAACCAGAACAGCAGCAGAAGGATTTGTGGCAGAACCAGCAGTCCCAGGGCATTTACGATGTTGATCGGTGCGTTACCGGTATAGTAGAGGACGGCACGCGCCAGCCCCCAACCGGTTGCCAGGCCGGCGAAGACAAGAATCACGCACAGAACGTGATAGAGCTGGGCAGCATGATGTCCATCGCGTTTCCAGGCGCTCAGCCTGACTTGCTCCAGCCAGCCGCGAAGCTGTCTGGCAGGGCTGTTTCTTTGTTGTTGCAGTGCCTGGCCAATTGCGCGATCGCGCTGCTTCTTCTCGTCATTGTCAGTCGATCGGTCCGACTTGAGAGCCGAGTTCAGGTCAATCAGGTCGCCGATAAGGGAGGAGTGCGTCATGAGTTCATTGTAACGTGAATGTTGCGCATTGACGCAGCCTAATGGCGTCGCCGGAAGAAAATCAACGCGTTCTCCCAGCGGATTTTCGTAGCGATTGCGGGGTCTATCATCGACAGCCAGTGTCGATGAAATTCAATAAAGCGTGCGTATTCCTGCCAACCCGTATCCGCTGCGTCCCATCGATCCATCTGATCAACCGGCCAGACGGGGTCAGAACCTATCATAAAACGATCCTGATAACGTTCAATCAAAGTGCGCCATTCCGGTAACAAGCGACCGTCCGCCGTGGCGATCGGATTGTTGACGAATCGCCATGGATCGCGGGCTGATAGTTCTGTCCAGACATTCGGGCAGTCTAACAACACCTCCTCGACCTGATCAGGCTTTAGCAGGCCACCGGCATGTGCCCACAGAATACGTGTTCCGGGGTGTTCCCGGCATAGCCGGATCAGATAATCCGGCTGGCTGAATTCGGTGTGCAGCAGTATAGGGACATCATGGGACGCCGCTAGCGTGAAAAGGCCGCGAATGACATCGGAGTGCGGTTTGGGTGCAAACCCTCCAATCAAATGCAGTTCTCCGATCCCCTGATAGCGCCGGCTGGCCAGCGCTGAACGGGCCCGTTCCAGTACATCCGGGTCGTAGGCCCAGTTTGACCAGTCACCACCTGTTCGATAGGGGCTCCATACGGCCAGAAACTTTTCCGGTTTCAAGTCGGCTAATTCAAGCGCCAGTGCCGCCGGTGTGCCAATGACGACGGCGAATCCCACACGATGTTGTTCAAGGATTGCCAACGCCTGTTCAGGTGAAGTGGCATCGGTCTGACTCCATTTGTAATGAATATGCACATCGGCAATGGGCGCCGTTGCCGAACTATTCGCGGAAATTATGGTCGGTAAGAGTGACAACAAAAGTAACAACAGTTTGACATTTTTCACGTATTTTACCCTCAGTGGGCAACTGGCCGATTATTTCCGCCTTCCCGACACGCCAATGCGTGCAGCGATGTCTCAGTTTATGGCTGCCCGGAACGCCTGTTAACTTGAAGCCCGTTTACACGGCGCGTATCTTCATTCACATGTAAAAAAATAAGTTTGCACCCCTGACCCTCAGGAGGGTCCGAGCGCTTAATGTATAATTACACCATTCTTCCGGTAATGTAGCCTGACTGCTGATAATGATAAAAGTCCTGACGAGTCATTCCCACATGCTGTCGTGGTTTTCGCTGCTCATAGTCACCTCTTGCATGCTGGCGGCGTGCGGGCAGAAGACAGATAAACCGCGGGACAGGGTCCCGCGGGAGCACCTGGTAGAGGTCGAAGCGGTCCAGAGTGATAATCTGAATGTCGTGCGTACCCGAACCGGGACGCTGCGTGCGCGACGGGAGGTCAAGGTCCATACCCAGGAGGAAGGGCGCATTACGGCACTATCGCTGTATGAAGGCGATAAAGTCGGTGAGGGCGATGTCCTGGTCCGGCTTGACGATACGCTGATTCGAGCCCAGCTCTCCAGGGCCAGCGCAACACGCAAGCAGGCGGAGCAGGATGTCAAACGACTGAAAGAACTCCGAACCCGCAAGCTGGTATCGGAAGACGAGTATACACGGGCCCTTACCCAGCTGGATGTCGCCGGGGCTGATGAGCATGTCCTGAAAACCCGACTCGGGTATACCACGATCACCAGCCCCATCAATGGCGTCGTGAGCGCCAGGCTTTCCGAACCCGGCAATGTTGTTGAGCGGCACCAGCATGTGCTGACCCTCTCTGACCCGTCTTTGCTGGTGACAGAACTGCCTGTATCGGAGTTGATCCTGCCCGACCTTTCCAAAGGCGACCTTGCCCGGGTGCGTATCGATGCGCTGGGTGATCAGGTCTACGATGGGCGTATTGTCCGTATACACCCGAATCTCGATCCGGTAAGCCGCCGCGGTACCATCGAGGTGGCACTCGAGCCGGTGCCGGCTGGCGCGGCGCCCGGCCAGTTATGCCGGGTGGAACTCAGCACACAGCCTGGCGAGCGCCAGGTGATTCCTTTCTCCGCTTTACGTCGGGATGACAGCAGTGAATACGTTTTTGTTCTGGACCCGGACGGCAAGGCACAACGGACGGACGTCAGCAGTGGCCTGCGCCTGGCGGAAAACATTGAAATCAGGCAGGGACTGACAGACGGTCAGCAGGTTATTACCAAGGGTTTTCTGGGCCTGACGTCCGGGAAGACCGTCAAACCGGTTAACAGCCAAGAGCGCTGACGGTGCCGAACGGATCATCAAGAAGCGGGGGACTGGCGGCGTGGTCGATTCGTCACCCTGTCGGTGTCACGATGATCGCGCTGGCGGTGATCGTTCTGGGGCTGTTCTCGTTTTCGCGGCTGGCCATTGACCTGCACCCGCACCTGATTTACCCGGAGATACGGGTACGGATTCTGAATCCGGGGGTGCCGGCTACGGTCATGGAGGACCAGTTCGGCCGGCAACTGGATGAACAACTGGCCATCACCGAAGATGCCATCAGCGTGCAGTCCAGGGCCTCGCAAGGGGCGGTATCCGTCGATCTGTCGTTTGAGTACGGCAAGGATATTGACCTGGCGTTGCGGGATGCGAGTACCCGGCTGGATCGGGCAAAGCGATTCCTTCCCGACACACCGGATCCGCCCATCATCTATAAACGCGATCCCGCACAGATTCCGGTGCTCGAGTTTGTGGTCAGTTCGCCCTTGCGTGACCCGGTGGAGTTGCGCAGCTGGGTAGATGATGTGTTCGGCAAGTGGTTCATCACCTTACCGGGTGTCGCGGCCGCGGAAGTGGGTGGCGGACTCGTTCGCGAAATCCAGGTCCTGCCCGACCAGCAGCGCCTGGCCGGCATGGGGCTCGCCATGCAGGATATCGTCGGTGCCCTGCAGCGCGGCAATCGCGAAGACCCTGCCGGGCGTTTGAAGATGACCCGCCAGGAAATCTCGGGCCGTATCAGCGGCCGCTTCAGCAGTGTGCAACAGATTGCCGAGCTGCCTCTGCAGCTGAGCGGCGGCGATATTATACATCTCCAGGAAGTGGCCCAGGTCATCGATACTCATGAAGATGAGCGCCTGCGGGTGCGTCTGGACGGCGTGCCCGGGATCAAACTGTCGATACAGAAACAACCCTCGGCGAACACGGTGAGCGTCGTCGATGTTGTCCGGCAACGCCTGGACTGGTTGCAGACACAGGGTCTGATACCGGAAGATATTCATGTCGACAGCGTGGCGGATCAGTCGATATACATTCGCCAGGCACTGAGCAATTCCAGTATGGCGGCGATCGCCGGCGCACTGTTGGCGATGTTGGTGGTGTATATCTTTCTGGGCAACCTGCGCCGCACGCTCATCATCGGCAGCGCTATTCCGATCGCTATTATGGTGACTTTCGTCATGATGGGGATGGGCGGCCTCACCCTCAATATCATGACGCTGGGTGGGCTGGCGCTGGGGGTTGGCCTCATCGTCGACAACACCATTGTCATGCTGGAAAACATCTATCGCCATCAGTGTCAGGGGGAGGGTGATCTGGAGGCGGGCAGGCGCGCGGCCGAAGAGGTCAACAGCGCCATTGTCGCTTCCACCAGCACCAACCTGGCCGCAGTTTTGCCTTTCCTGTTCATTGGCGGGCTGACCGGGTTGTTGTTCAGAGAACTGATTTTCACCATATCCGCTGCCATTCTGTCTTCCATGGTGATCGCCCTGACCCTGGTTCCATCACTGGCTGCCAAGGTGCGCAGCGTGGAAGGCTCTACGATGCGGGCAACGGTGGACAAGGCTGTCCATTGGCTGCAGGAACGTTACGTTGCTGTGGTCAAGCGCATTTTGGATTCCCCGTATTTGTTGATATCGGTATTCCTTGTGATGCTGGTTTTCTCCATGCAGGTGTTTTTCGATAACGAGGAGATCTTCCTGCCCGATATGGATGACGGACGTATTTCACTTTCCATCACCACAGACCCTGGAACAACCCTGAATGAAATGGATGATACCGTACGGCTGCTCGAGCAGTTACTCGAGTTGCAGCCGGAAGTCGATCATGTGTTCTCCACAGTAGGCGGTTTTATTTTCGGCCGTACCGAACGGGAATCGCCGAGCCGCAGTACATTGAACGTGCAACTGGTACCGGTGTCACAGCGGGGTATCAGCAGTGGTGAATGGATTAAAGACATGGAAAAGACCATCGCCGAAAAACAACTGGCGGGTGTACGGGTGCGCATGCGCACACGGGGTATCCGCGGCATACGTACCAGCCGCGGCGATGACGATATCAGTATTCGCATACAAGGGCCGGATCTTGAGGGGCTTGAAGAACTCGCCGATGACATCGTCCTGCGCCTGAAACAGGTTGAGGGGCTGCGTAACGTGCTCCATTCCGCTGAAGAGGTGCATCATGAGATCGCCATCGATATCGATCGTGAGCGGGCGAGTATTCTGGGTCTGGATGTCGAGGATGTCGGTAACGCCATGCGTATTGCGCTGGAAGGTGAGGTGGTCACAGACTTCATCGACAATGACCGCAGCTACGATGTGCGCCTGCGGCTGCCCCCGCTGACAGCCTCGGATCCACAGGACCTGGAGTCGGTACTCTTGTTTCCGGCCAGTAACGATCGCAAGGCCGTCTACCTGGGCGACGTGGCACGCATCAATCTCATCGAAACCCCGGCCGAAATACTGCGTGACAATCAACAGCGGTTTATCGAGGTCAGCGCTTCCATCGACGAGAGTGCGACGCTGGGAGGGCAGTTGGCCGCCATCGATGGAAAACTCCAGGATCTGGTGCTGCCGGATGGCTATACCCTGTACGATGGCGGCGCCAGACAAACCCTGCAGAAAGGCAGGGCCCTGGGCGGCACCCTGTTGGCACTGGCACTCTTTCTGGTATTCGTGGTGATGGCGATTCAGTACGAGTCGCTGCGCAACCCGTTCATCATTTTACTGAGCGTTCCGTTCGCTGTGATCGGTGTGTCGATTGGCATCCAGTTAACGGAACTGCCACTGTCCATGCCGATATGGCTGGGCATGATTATGTTGGCGGGTATTGTGGTTAACAACGCCATTGTACTGGTGGAATATATCGAGATAGTACGGGAAAGGACCAGCAACATCCGTGCAGCCATTCTTGAGGCCGCGCGACTCAGGTTGCGCCCCATTCTGATGACCACGCTGACCACCGCGGTGGGTATGCTTCCACTGGCTATCGGTATCGGAGAAGGTGCCGAGATGTTGCGACCCCTGGCAGTCACCATTGTAGCCGGGCTTTCCTTCTCGATGCTCGTGAGTCTGATATTGGTGCCGGTAATGTATGAATTGACGCATATGCGGGAGTGGCGGGCCAGGGTATCCGCCGATCGGGCGCAATGAGCCGGTTCCTCCTTGAACGCTATGCCTGTTACTACAAACAGCAGTAGACAGGATATCAATATAAAGCCAGACACGATGCACGCAGTGATACTATGCCAAATATCACAGCGTGTGTTGTATTGGCGTGATTTTTCATATGTTTGCTGTGCCGTGTTTGCCAATTAAAAAAGGGTTGTGTTATGTGCTATTTATATTACGAATTCGGCCGTTAATACAGCATGCGCCGCTTAAAATCGTGTGAGCTTGCAGAAACCGGTTGATTTGCTTAGAAACAACAGATGGATATCACGGTAAGGACAATCATGAACGACAGACGTGATAAAAGGCGTTCGCTGCCTAACACCCCGATTGAGTATCTTATACTGCATCCACTATGTTTTGGATGCTATACGGCGAACGCAGTCCAAATTTTTGGTTCGCGGTCATGGGGCCTGCGAAGAATGTTCTAAAGTGGCCTACGATACGGTGGTGGAAAATGGTGCGCTGCCGTCTTAAAAGGTCTAACCAATGCGCCCAGTCAGCCGCTTCGCGGCGGGACGTTAAGGGGCGAAGGGCATCACTGGAATAATTACGCAAGGAGTGCTAAGTTGAATGCCATGAAACCTATTACAGTCAATGACTTGCTCGGGCTGCCAGTAAAAGAAAGACTGCGCTTGGTCGAGGATCTCTGGGATAGTATTGCTGAAGTGCCTGAAGCAATTGAACTTTCCGATGCGCAGCGTACGGCGCTGGATCATCGACTGGACGCATATCACGAAAACCCCGAAATCGGGTCTCCCTGGAATGAAGTTAAGGAACGGATTCTAAAACACGGATGAGCTACAAATTGATCCTACGGCAGGAAGCCGAAAGGGATCTCACTGAGACCTATAAGTGGTACAACGAAATGGTTCCCGGTCTTGGTTCTGATTTCTTAGCGGTTGTGGAAAGAGCGCTGGAGTCGATACAAGAAAACCCTGCCCGTTTCCCCATCATTCACCGAGAGGTTCGCCGCGCTTTGTTGAACCGTTTCCCGTACGGAATCTTCTTCTTTTTTGAGGATGAAAAAGTTGTTGTGCTAGGCGTGATGCATACCGCTCGCAACCCCGCGAAATGGCGTAAGCCATGAAGTATCGCCCCATAACCATGCGGCCCAGCCCGACGCGGCAGAGCCGCGCGGCTGGCTTTAGTAGTTATGTGGTTAATAATTAATTTAAACCGATCATGGTAATTAATATGAAATACATAATAGGCTCTTTAGTTATAAGCTTTGGCATTCTTTTTGTGGCAGTTGTACTGTTGATATCGCTGAATGTGCAAGCACCAGAAAGTGTTATGAAATATTTGGGATTGGCATGGGCTTTATTAGCAATTGTTACATACCCACTAGCAAAAAAATTGATTCGTAATTAATGAGATGCCAACGTATTTGATGCCACATAACGAATCACTCAACTGGACGCCTGCTAGCGCAGCCGCTAGTTAGCTCAACTGTTTCAAAAAGAAAGTTAGGATAATGATTTATAAAGGCGGTTGCCATTGTGGCGCGGTGCAATATGAGGTTGAAGCACCTGAAGTAATCACGTGCCAGAACTGCAACTGTAGTATTTGCTCAAAGTCCGGATACTTACATTTGATTGTGCCTAAGTCCAAATTCAAACTCCTGCAGGGCGAAGACAATCTAACTACGTACACATTTGACACAGCCGAGGCAAAACATAAATTTTGTAAAACTTGTGGCATTAAGTCATTTTACATACCCCGTTCTAATCCTGATGGATATGACATCAATGTTCGCTGTCTTGACCCACAACCTAGAGAGTTGATTATCGAAGCATTTGATGGAAAAAACTGGGAATTACATGCACACAAACTTTCACATCTCAGTAAAGAAACATAAAAATGAATAATGAGACCTGAGATCTCGTATATTTAACTTACATGGCCAATGATGAGCAGCGAAGAATGAAGCCACGAATCAGCATGATTACCCTGGGTGTTCGCGATCTCTCGATGTCGGCGAAATTCTATGAAGAGGGTCTCGGTTTCCCTAGGATGGATTCGCCACCAGAAGTGGCATTCTTTACGCTCAATGGCACCTGGCTGGGCTTGTACGGCCGTGACGATTTGGCAGAAGACGCGACGGTGCCATCGGAAGGTAGTGGGTTTGAGTCTTTTGCGCTTGCTCACAACGTCCAGTCAGAGGCGGAGGTGGATCAGGTCGTGGGCCATGCTGTTGAAGTCGGAGCAACTCTTGTGAAAAAGCCAACAAAAGCTATTTGGGGCGGGTACAGCGGCTACTTCAAAGACCCAGACGGCCACCTATGGGAGGTGGCGTACAACCCGCATTTCTGGATTGGGCCGAGTTAAGTCGGGCCTGGGTCGCGCCATTGAACTAAGCCACCGACGCGGTAGCTGTGTTCTTCCCGCTTCGATGTTGATGATCAAGGCCACAGGGATATGGCCCGCCAGGCAGCCAGCAGCGAAAACAGCAGGAACATCACCCCGCCGGTTCGGTGTATCCAGTGCGTCGGTAAACGCTTGAGCAGGCTGCTGCCTGCCCATATACCGAGTCCTGATACCGCGGCCAGTGCCAGGGTTGCACCCGCCCACACCGGTAAGGCGGGTAGTGTGCTTGCCAGCCCCGCCACCGCAATCTGGGTCTTGTCGCCGAATTCCGCCACCAGGATAAGTGCCAGGGTAGTCAACAAAATGCCGTGGCCACCTCTCTCCTCGATGTCTTCACTGTCATCGTCACCTGCACGCAAGGCGTGAATGCCGAACACAGCGAACAGCACCGCGACGATGGCGGCGGTGATATGTTCAGGAATCCAGGCGGCGACCCCGGCACCGAAAAGCACTGCCAGTAGATTGAGGAAGGCAAAAGCTATCACCGCACCTGACAGCACAGGCCAGGGACGGTGCCGGGCAGCCAGGGTCATACAGACTAACTGGCTTTTATCACCGATTTCCGCCAGGGCGATCAGGGCGAAAGTGGAGGCAGTGGTGGCGAACCAGTCGTAAAGCAGCATGGCAATAAAACAGAATAACGAGAGGCGGTTATTATCGCCGCTTGGTAAAGCTTACACCAGCCGGTAGCGCATCAATGCCGGACTTCATACATGGGTTTCTTGTACTTCCAGCGCTTGTATGCCCAGAACCAGTCCTGTGGCGTTTCGATAATCTGTTTTTCAACGGCCTGGATGTAGGGTTCCATGATGATGCCACTTTGCTGCTGATACGGAGGTTCAGTCAATACTTCAAAGCGGATTCGGTAGTGGCCTCGCCGAACACGTTCCATGCGAACAAAAACGACGGGTGCTTTCAGTAACAGCGCCAGCTTTTCCAGCCCGGGAAAGAATGCTGTGTCACGGTTCAGAAAACGGCTCCAGTATTTTTCCTCGTCAGGTCTGGGTCCCTGGTCAGCGACCACTGCAATGACGCCCGGCTGCCGGGCGAATGTCACCAAAGCAGGTAATGAGCTCTTTGCCTCGATTAATTGACTGCCATAACGGCTGCGCATCTGCAGCAGCAGCGTATCGATACCGCCGTGGTTAAGCGGTTTGTATATGGCGGCAAGCGGTACCCCGAGCCGGGCGGAGCAGGCCAGTTGCAGCCACTCCCAGTTACAGTGGTGTGACGCGGCGGCAAGTATCGTCCTGTGTTGACGTAGCAGTGAGTCAATGAGCTCTGTATTTTCGATTTCAACCCGTTGCGCGAGGTCACGATCGTTGAAGGACAAGCACTTGATGGTCTCAAACAGGATGTGGATGGCATGTCGGTAGCTTTGTGCCGCCAGCCGGCGCGTGGCCCGGGAAGATTGTTCGGGAAAGGCACGGCGCAGATTTCCCACCACCAGTTCACGCTGGAATCGAATCAGATGGAAGAACAGAACAAACAACATGTCTGCCAATATATACAGAAATGGCAGTGGAAGTCGGGCCAGAAACCGGATCAGCACGACCGGCCAGTGTTTGGATTTGACTTCGGGGTTCGACTCTGACATGGGTGCTGAATTATCGCACGCTTCGTAATGAATCCCTATTGACCGTTGCCGGTATACTTAGGAGAAGCAATGAGAATTTACCTATAGCAATGGATCAGGACCACCCCGAATTGCAAAAAGCTGTGGCCGCCATCAGCCGGGGGGCGTTTCAGCAGTCGTTTGAAATTGTATCCGGGTTGGCGCACCAGGGTATGGCGGTGGCTCAGCACTTTCTTGGATGGCATTACCATAAGGGCATAGGTACGGATCAGAATGACCAGCAGGCTGTTTTCTGGTGGCAAAAAGCGGCTGCGCAGGGGATGGCCGAAGCTCAACAGGGCCTCGGCTGGGCTTATGCAAACGGGCGCGGTGTTGATGAAGACCTGGCGGAGGCCTACCGCTGGTATAACCGCGCTGTTGCCGGCGGCGATGAAGAAGCCAGAAGCGGGTTGTCTGAAACAGCCGGCAAGCTGAGTCCTGAGCAGTTGCGCTTACTGGAGCGTGAAGAACAGGTACCGGGTTAAACCTTAATCGGTTATCCAGCGCCAGACAGCGCCACCGGGGCGGTCAACGCCGGTTTGCATGTAATACAGAGCCCGCTGGTCATTTACAATGTAACGTATCTGATAGGTGGATTTCTGGTGGCCGCAGAACAGTATCTGGTCACCGCTTTGCACGCACTCTTCCATATCGGGGAGTAACATGCCTGTGCCGTCGCGCTTGATCAGCAGTGGCACGCAGGGCAGCAGCTCCGACCTGTTCTTCGGGTTTGAACAGATATCTTTCAGCAGCACTTTTTGTTGGCGAATCAGGCGGTCGAATACGGCAGGCGCCTGTAGTGGTGATATTTCCAGTTCCCAGGTCTCCGGGGTGATTTCGGCAACAACGCCGGCGATCCGGCTCACCAGTACGTTGGCCCATTCCTCGTTCTGATTGCGTGTCAGGCGGAAGAAGTCGCCCAGCAGGGGCGCCAGGATCAGGCCCAGAATGTTCTGCGCCACAATCGTGCCCGGTTGCATGATCAGGTCAATATCGGCGGCCTTGAAAATGGGATCCTTTTTCTGCTGGTTCTGCCGGGCGACAGTGAACAGCCCGGGATTGAGGTAGCGTGCAGTGATCAGGATCGACAGATTGTTAGCATCGTTGTCGGTGCCGGCAATAACGCCAACCGCATCCTGAATGTCCGCCTCAAGCAGCGTATTCGCTTCGGTACCCCGCCCCACTACGGTATCGAGAGGGGCCCCGGTTGCTTCGGTATCGGCTTCTATCAAGCGCGTTTTCACACCTTCAATAGCGATAAATTTACGTACCGCTTTACCGAATCGGCCAAAACCACACAATATCCAGGTGCCGGTAGGAGGACGCTTGAAGTCGGACAAAGGCGCACCGTATACCGCGGTCATCCATTCGTAGACCAGGTACATACTGGGCGAATGAAACATCATCGCGAATCGCGAGGCGAAGATTTCAAACGGGTCGATAATATGATCCGTG
>Ga0209456_10000576_pt1 | contig 19734 bp, 21 predicted proteins | sample COG_11_FD_184755 | JGI IMG/M metagenome (GOLD analysis project Ga0209456, IMG submission 184755) | Pelagic marine sediment microbial communities from the LTER site Helgoland, North Sea, for post-phytoplankton bloom and carbon turnover... | ecosystem: Environmental > Aquatic > Marine > Neritic...
AGCGCTCTCCGGCGAGCGCCACCGGACCCAAGCCCGCGGCTCGCGATGGCTGTGACCAGGAGGCCGGCGAGCATGAGCCACAGGCCCCACAGCCAGTGGAGGCCCGCATCATGAGCTTCGGCCACCGCGCCAATCCGTCGGGTCGTGTAGAGCAAGGGTAGGGCTCCGCTCACTGCGAGGCCGAGCACTGCTGCACGCGCCGCCCTCATTGTGCTGTGGCTGCGGCGCCGCCATAGAATCCAAAGAAGCATCATCGCTGCACCGGGGGTGAACCAGAGATTGCCGGCGCCATCGATGGCGACCTCTAGCGCCGAAGCTTCGAGCTCGGATGAGCGGACGAACGGAGCCAGGAACCCGATGACGGCCAGCGTCGCACCAAGCAACACTGGGCCGCGACCCAAACGAGGATCCGCGAAGAATGTGACCTGCTCCAACCGGCGACCTGCCCCTCGAGGGAGCTGGTCGATCGGCACCAGCGTGAGCTCGTGCTCGGGGCACTCTGTGCAACCTTCGAAGCCGTCGCGACAGAATGGACAGAACCGGATTGCGGCGCGCTCGGATGACGCTTGGGACTGGGGCATGCTTGGATCCGGGTCGCCGTGCGTTCTTCCTGCGTTCGTGTTATCCGCTGTCCTGGACGATGGAGATCCGGGGACTCACCAAAGTCGACTACGACTATATCATCTCGGTGCTTGACCAATGGTGGGGCGGGCCAGCCGGGAGGCGCGCCGATCCGATGTTCTTCTACGAATTTGGTGAGCATGGGCTAGTGGCCGAGCTCGATGGGCAGGTGATCGGCTTCCTACTCGGGTTGATGCTGCCGGGGCCGTCCGCAACCGGGTACGTGCATCTCGTCGGGATTCACCCGGACCACCGTCGACGCCAGGTCGGAAAGCGACTCTATGCCCAATTTACGGAGCGCTGCCGGGCCGCCGGGATGAAGAGAATCAAATCTCTGGCTTCTGCGGGCCATGAAGGCCCCGTGCGATTCCACGAGTCGATGGGGTTCCAGACCACCGAGGTCCCAGACTACGCCGGCCCCGGCCGTTCCCGAGTCGTATTCGTGAAGGAGCTTTGACCTGCTCGCGAGTCCCGGTATCCTGAGCGGCAGGTAAGCGGGGAAAAAACAGGCATGGGTTACTCATCGGCCGCCGAAGCGCGACAAGCTCGTGAAACGCTCGGCAAAGCACTCGAAGCACTGCAAGTGGAAACCGACGTTCCGGAAGGAGTTTTCGGAATCACGCAGAACGTCGCCAAATCCATTGGCGCTCTGTTCGAAGCCGAATTCGCCTCGACGGAGCCTGACGGGAAGACCTGCGTGAAGAACGCGCTGGGCACACTCAGCCAAACTCTCGCCCTGCTTCAAGACGTGAAGAGCGAGCACCGCGCCGTACGAACCACGACCGAGACGATAGCCGACGTCATCAGCATTCTCTTTCCTTTGACAAACACAGCGAGCGCCAGACCCGAGGCCCCATCGGAGCCCCCAACTTCAGAGCGCCCCGCGTCGGGTACCCCATCGCAATCCGCCCAACCGCAGTCCGCTGCCCGGTCAGACCGCCCTGGTTCACCGCGCTCTGCGTCGCAGCCCTCTGCGCCGAGCGCGGCTGCGGCCGCGCGCGCTGTCGCGAGTCGGCCGCCATCAAACAGGCCCGCATCGGGCAGGCCGCCTTCGGGTCTACCGACACCGCTCCCGACCTCGATGCTGCCCCCGCCTGCCCCGATTCCCACCGGCAAGCGGCAAGCGGTCGAAGCCAACCTCGGTGCAACGACGCAGTCCAACTTCTACGTCGGATTCAGCGGCGAAATCGCCCACGGCGGCGTGTTTCTCGCCACGTACGAAGCACTCCCGAAAGACACGTCGGTCACGATGCTCGTCACACTGCCCGGTGGATTCGAATTCGAATGCTATGGCTACGTTCGCTTCGTCCGTGACCCAATGGACTCCACTTCAGAATCCGAGCCGGGGATGGGCATTCAGTTCGAAGGTCTGTCGGAAGAGACCCGCGAACTGGTGCTTCGCTTCATCCGCAAGCGCCCACCGATTTTCTACGACGTCTAGCTTCTATGGTCAGCCTTCGCCGAGGAGCTGGTTCATCGACGCTTCGTCGACGGGTGTGAAGGAATACGACTCCATCTCTTTGGAGGTGACCCAGGCGTAGTCTTTGACCGCGCGACAAGTGAGCTGTTCACCAAGCAGCGTGCACTGGTAGAGATACAAATCGACCGCGTACTTCTCGTACGGATGATTCACGAAAGAGATTAGCTGCCCCACTTCGACGCTGGCCCCGAGGCGCTCTCCTACTTCGCGCGCCAATGCCGCTTCGTCACTCTCGCCATTTTCGACGCGCCCACCGGGAAAATCCCAGAGCAACGGCAAAACCGCGGCTTCGCGACGCTGAGTGATCAGATACCGACCCTCACGCTCGACCAAGGCGGCCACCACGCGAATGGTCTTCATTTCCGACGACACGATGCGGGATATAGCATCCCACCCCTGCTGTGCTCACATGGGATAGTGGTGAACGACCTGGCGTGGGGGTCGCTCGACATTGAGTACCGGGCTGGTGATCAGGTCCCGGCCCGCCGCGATGAAGAAAAGCGATTCGCCAACCGTGGGGAGCCCCTCCGAGGCACTGATGGCGCCATTGTCGTGGAACTTGAGGCCGCCCGAGACCGTGCTGCGCAGCGCGAGGTGGCCGCTGAGCCACTCTCCGCTTCGGCGGTCCCGGACACCCACGCACACATTCCGGCGTACGTGGTATTCACTGTTGCGAGTCACGAAGATGCGATGAATTCGACGTTCTTTGCCCAAATAGCCCATCAAAAAACCTCCCGGGGCGCTACCATAGGATTCGAAGTCACCTTACATGTGGGACAAAGTAGGACCAAGAAACTGGCGGCGGCCGCTGCTCCTGCGGCCCGATAACTTCACGCCGCCATCCCGCACGCCCTGGGGGGGCCGCCGAATCACTGAAAGTCTGAAGGCCGGCGCGGGCTTGGAGCGTGGGGGCCCGGTGGGCGAAGCATGGGAGCTCTCCGTGGAACCGGATTTTCCGAGCCGGCTCGCGGACGGGCCGACCCTCGACGAAGTGCTGCGCGCCGACCCGGCCCTACTCGGCGCAGAGGCGGCGCTTGGGTCGACTGCGCTGCTGGTGAAGTTGGTCGACGCAGCCGACGATCTTTCGGTCCAGATCCATCCGCACGATGACGATAGCGAACTGGCTGCCGATGAAAGCGGTAAGCCCGAGGCCTGGTACATCATCGACGCCGAGCCTGGCGCGGGTCTGTACCTCGGATTTCGTGATGGCGTGTCACGAAAGGACATCGAGGCCGCGATGGATGAAGGGGGCAACGTCGATGCCCTGATGTCGTTCGTACCGGTGTCTGCAGGCGACCTGTTTCTGATCGAGCCGGGCACCCCGCATGCCATTGGCAAGGGCGTGTTGCTTCTCGAGCCGCAACGGGTCGCACCCGGCAAGCGTGGCATCACGTACAGGTACTGGGATTGGAATCGCAAGTACGACGACGAGGGACAGCTCGACCCGAACGGGCAGCCGCGGGCGCTGCACCGCAGGCGCGCCCTCGATGTGACCAACTGGAAGGGCCCACGGGGCGCCGCGCTCCTCGAACGGATAAGCCACCGAGCGGGGCCGGCGCCTATCGACGAACCAGCGAGCTTCGAGGTTCTCATGAGCAAAGCGGGGCCGATTCGCACCGAGGTTTTCTTCCTGCAGCGCCTGGCCGGCTCGGGCGAGCTCGAGCTTCGCGCATTTGAGCGATTGCGCTCACTCACCGTTTTGGATGGTCGACTGACGCTACACGATGGGGAAACCAGGATGGAGCTGTCGCGAGGCCAGACCGCAGCGCTGCCGGCCTGTCTCGACTCCCTGCACATCGAGCTCCATGCGGCACACGCGGTGCTGTGCACCTTGACTTGACGCTATCGTGTCAGCGTATGAGAGTGCCGCGCCTTGACCGACCTCAATGACGTCCCGTCAATCTCGATCGTGATCCCCGTGTACAACGAGGAAGCGATGCTCCGCACAGCACTGGTTGACCTCGTCGATCGATTGAGCGCTCTGCCCTGGTCCTACGAGCTCGTAGTCGCAGAGAACGGCTCGACCGACCGAACGGTGGAGGTGGCAGCCGAGCTCGCCGAGCGTTTCGACCAACTCAATTGTCGGCACACGGAGGAGCCCAACTACGGCAAGGCGCTTCGAGAAGGCATCCTGCACGCAAAAGGCGAAATCGTGATTTGCGACGAGATCGACCTCTGCGACACCGACTTCTACGAGCGCGCCCTCGCCGTGCTCCAAGACCCTTCGGTCGATCTCGTCATCGGTTCAAAGGCCATGCACGGTGCCGTGGACGCGCGTCCTCGGTTCCGGCGGCTCGGCACGGTCGTGATTAACGGCATGCTGAAAGTCGCCCTCGGTTTCAAAGGTACCGACACCCATGGGCTCAAGGCCTTTCGGAGGGAAACGGTTCGGCCGATCGCTCGCGCGTGCCAGATCGACCGCGACCTCTTCGCGTCCGAGCTCGTCGTCCGCGCCGAGCGGGCCGGGCTCGGCATTCGAGAGATTCCGGTTCGGGTCCTCGAAAAGCGGCCGCCCACAATCGGACTGGCAAGGCGCGTGCCCAATGTCTTGAAGAACTTGGTTAAGCTCTACGTCGCAATCCGGATCAAACGGTGAGTCTAAAGCTGGCTTCGATATCGATTGATTTGGACGAGGTCTCTCGCTATGCGGCGATCCACGGCCTCGACGCTCCATCCGGATCAGCTGCACACGCGGTGTACGATCGCTGTGTGTCACGGCTCACAGCCTGGCTGGATGACGAATCGATTCGAGCCACCTTCTTTGCCATCGGCGAGGATCTCGAGCGCCAGGCGAACCGCCATATCATCGCAGCGCTGCACGACGCCGGCCACGAGATCGGAAACCACTCGTATCACCACCACTACGACCTGACGCGGCGAGCCGCTGGAGACATCGGAGAAGAGATCGAGCGGGCCTCGGCGATCATCGAAGTGGTTTGCGGCAAGCGACCCGCTGGTTTTCGCGCGCCCGGCTACACGGTCAGCGATGTTCTCTTCAGTGCGCTCGGAGCGTCAGACATCGAATATGATTCGAGCGTATTTCCTTGCCCGAGCTACTACGCGGCCAAGGCTGCAGCGTTGGCCGCGATGAAGCTGCGAGCCCGGAAGAGCTCGAGCATCTTGGATAAGCCGGCCGTGTTGCGATCGCCGAGGGAGCCGTACCGCGTCGGCCGGCCTTATTGGAAAAAAGGCAATGGCCTGCTCGAGCTGCCGATTGGCGTGACGCCGCTGCAGCTTCCCTACATTGGGACCTCGCTGGTGCTAGGCGGCGCAAGAATCGCCAAGCAGCTTAGCAGACAGATGCTCGGCAGAGAGCTGATCAACCTCGAGCTGCACGGCTTCGATGCCGCGGACGCGATCGAGGACGGGCTCGATGCGCTGACACCGTACCGCGCGGACCTGAGGCGAACCGCCGCCGAGAAGCTCCACTCGCTTCGGGCGGCCGTTCGAGTGCTTCGTGAGGCGGGCTACGAGCTGGTCACTCTCGAGGAAGCTGCGCACCGCTTCAGCTCGAAACCCAGCCCGTAGACTCTTTGTTCTGCACCGCGCGCACGGCGAGCTCGTCGGCAACCTCGTTGAGCCGCACGCCTTGGTGACCACGGACGTGAAAGAGCTTGGCGTCCGAATGCGCATCGAGCGCCTGCCGAACTTGCGCGACCAGCTCCTTGTTGGCGCGGACCTTCCAGCCCTGGGTCAGCACCCCAATCGAATACTTCGAGTCGGTGTAGAGGCGCAGCGGCCTCCCGAGCTCCCCCGCAAGCTCTGCGCCGCGAAGAATTCCGGTGAGCTCCGCGATGTTGTTCGTGGCCTCGCCAATGTACTCGCTCAGCTCGCGTCTTTGATCGGCCCAGAGCGCGACCGCACCCACTCCGGCAGGGCCTGGGTTGCCGCTGCAGGCTCCATCGGCATAGATGAGCACCTCGTCACCCTCTGGCTTGTCGGGCGCGGCAGCGGAGTTCGGCGCCTTCTTCGAATCCTTGGATGGCTTCTGAACGGCTTCGCCAGCACCGCAGAATGAATCCGGCTCGATCGTCGGGACGCCTCCTGGCGGCCGAAGGTTCGAGGCGCTGGCGAAATACGCCCGTCCGTCGTTCGGCTTGTATCGAACTTCGACCCGTCCCCCGTTTGAAACGAGCTCCCCGCTGTCGTCGCAACGAGCGAGAACCTCGGCATTGCGCAACCGCATTCGGCGCCATGGCATGGGCAGGCGTTAGCACGAGGGCTTGCTCCGTGAAAAGAACTTCCTACCCTCGATCGGTGTCTCGCTCGCTCAAGGTGGCTGCCCTGGTTTCGATCTCCATGGCAGCCCTGCTCTTCGCGGCGATGCAACACGCCCGAACGCTTGGGGCAAATCGGGTGCTTCGACAGCTACCGAGCACCGCACGCGCCGTATTGAGAATCGATACTGGCGCGCTCGAGCACACCGCTGCGGCCAAGATGCTTCTCGCCGCGTTTGTCGCCGATGAGCAGCTGAGCGAGATCGAGGCGGTTTGCGGGCTGGATCCGATCCGGGCGCTGACTGACGTCACGGCTTGGGTGCGCGGACCCGAAGAGCAGCCGTTTCAATCGACTGGCTTGATGTTGCGAGGACGCACCGTGGATGCGGCAACCCTAGCGGAATGCCATCGCCTTCTCGTCGAGATCCGAGGCGGCTCGATCGTCCGCATCGATAGCGGATCCGGCCCGCTGCAAGCCAGCCGCGATCGCCGAAGCGCGATCGGACTGCTCGACGACCGGACGATCGTGACAGGATCGGTCCGGACCGTCGCCGAGGCCCTGGCGGTGCGGCGTGGCTCGGTACCCGCCCTGGTCGAACAGCCACGCATGGCCGAGCTGTGGCGCGAAGTCAGCACGGGTGCTGGCATTGTTGCGATCCTCGACCCTCCTGCGCACTGGAAGTCGGCGCTGCAGCGTGTAGTGAAGCTCGCTGACGGGGCGTCTGCCATTGAGCGCGCAGATACCTTTGCCTTGTCCGTCGAAGCCGGAAGCGCTCAAACGCTCGAGGTGCACATCGACGTCATCGATGAAGGGCTGGCCGAGCACGATGCAGAGCTCATCCGAGCTTGGGTTGCCTCGCCCTCCGATGCGGTGGAGCCGCCGTGGACAGAGCTGTTGCAATCGGCGCAGGTGCGGGTCCGTGGTCGGACCATCGTGGTGAACCTCGACGTGTCTAGTCTTTCGGATGCTCGGTAGCCCCGTTCGCCTCGGTGTTGCGCCCGATGAAGAGCTCGGACTTCCTGTATCGCTCGTCAATTCGCTGGAGCAAGATCTTGATGACCGCTGCCGTTGGAACCGCAAGCAGCACACCGGTGAAGCCCAAGAGCTCGGCGCCGACGAGCAAAGCGAACAAGACGGCGATGGCAGAGATGCCAACGGTGTCACCCATGATCTTCGGCGTGATCACGAAGCCTTCGACTGCCTGAATCAGAGCGTGAACGCCGAGCAGCCACAAAATCTGCGTCCATCCTTGCCAATCGAGCGCAGTCATCAGCAAGGCAGTGAGGAGTGCCAGACTACTACCCACATATGGAATGAACGAAAGGAAGCCGGCCATGATCCCGATCGGCAGTGCTAGGGGTACGCCGATCGAGCCGTAGCCGACCGAGTACAAGATCGCGAGGATCGCCATGACGGTGAACTGACCTCGGAAAAACTGGCCGAGCACCGCATCGACCTCGCGAAAGAAGCCGTACGCTTCGGGCCGATGACGTGGAGGGATCAACTCGGCCGCCCAGGCGACCAGGTCATCGAAATCGTAGAGCAGATAGAACGCGAACACCGGGATCATCAGCGAGGCGACGATCGCAGCAACGGCTGATGCGGTCCCTCCGAGAAGCCATTTCGCGACAGCCGTCGCGGGGGTGTAGCCTTGGGTCACGACCGACTGGAGGTCGAGATGGAGCTCTTCGAACGCTTCCCCCACGGAGGTGGGAATCGCCAGCCCGTACTCGGCGAGCAGGGGCTCCCACTCGGCCCGGCTACGCGCGACGAGGCCGGGCAGTCGCTTTACGAAGCTGGCGATCTCCTCGTAGACCATCGGAACGATGACCAGCATCGAAAAGACCGCAACGGCGAATACGCCGAGGAGGAGCACTGCGATGCCAACGGCCCGACCGAACGACCTGCCACGGAGCAAGCGGGTCTCCTCGATGCGATCGACCAGCGGGTCGAGCATGTAGGCGATGAGGAACGCGAAGAAGACCGGGGCCAGCACCCCACGCAAGGCATAGAGGAGCCATCCGACGGCGAGCGAAACGCCCAACCGGAGAACCCAACGCGGAATCTTATCGCGCTCAGACATACCGGCCTTCTAGCACAGCCATTAGGCCCGCCGCCTGAAGCAGTCGGGTGCGATGCCGAGTCGGCGGCGCGAAGGCTCGGTTGCATCGATGAAACGCGTGGTCACAGGGTCGTGGTACCCACTGGCGAGCGTCAACGCTGGAGTGCCTTGCCGGTAGAACTCTCCGATGCGTCCCATGCAAATCTCACGAACGTACTTGCCGACGATAGACGCCAGCGCGACGGGCAGGTGCCGCGCATCCGCGTCGACCTCGAAGCGAACCTCACCAAGGCCGCCGACCCTGTATCTGCGTTGTCCGCGACGGTCGGCGAGCGGTTGGACCTGACAGCGCTCGAAGCGAGAGAAGCGCGATGCGTAGTCGCGGATCCCTCCGATCATCCCGCAGATGACGAGTAGCGCGGAGCTGTGACGGTCGTGCACGGAGGCGATCAATTCCTCGAAGAGCTCGAGGTCGACAGCAAGCTTGTTTGTGCCGGCTGCAAGTTTGGCGTTCAGCACGCCCGCGCAGGCTACTCGGCTCCGTACGTCGACGATCCGAAGGCTCGATCGGCCGACCAGCGCGTCGAGCAACGCTTCGCCGTAGGTCGGGTCGCCGCCAAACGCAGGCAACCGGAGATCGAGCGCCCAGCACTGCGCGGCGGTCGAATCGTCAGGACAGCACGCGCGAAGCCGCTGCCGTGAATGAGGGGAAATGCGGTCGAGGAGATCATTCCCGCAGGTCGGGAGCCCCGCGCCCGCACGCTCGATCAGCGCCAAGGCCACCGACTCGGTGAAGCCCATCCGGCCGAAGCCACCCGTCTGTTTGCTGTCGGTGAGCCCGAGAGCGAGCCCACGCTCGCACAAGGCCGCGCGGGCATAACGAGGGCTCTCGAGGACCAGGGAGGTGGCCACGAGAGGCCCCAGTCGCGGCCCCAGGCCATTCTCGTCGACCCCCATCACGAGCATGACCGCGATGTACCACGAGCGCCGGAGCCGGCACCACCGAGGACGGTTTGGCCTCGTCGCCAAATCACGGTAATATTATGATGCTGTGGTAGCGCGGATACACGCGGCCTCGGGGGATGAGGATCGAATGCGGAGTGAGGCCCCCATTGCCCGGATGGTGCGGGAGGCGATCGACACGGTCGCCACGCCGGAGGTGCGAGTTCAGATCCTCCATCGCGCCCTGCACATCGCGCGAGAGCACGAGATCCCAGCCGCTGGCGAGGCCCTGCATCGCTTCGTGGACAAGCATCTCAGAACCGCGATGGCGTTCTACTTGGGCAACGCGGCCACTGACGCGGTGATGCAGAACCTCGAGCCTATGCTGACTTTCGCGGAGACGATTAGCTCGCCGCCGCCGCAGGGCGCGGATCGCGACCGCGAGGCGGGCAACCTCAACGAGGATCACCCGTCCCCGAGTGCCCCTTATTTAGACCCGGATCTCATATCCATGGTCGACACCTCGAAGTACCCGACCATGCAGCCCTTGGGCTCCGCCCTACCGATGGTGTTCGTCGCGACTCGTAGTCGCGAACGGTGCGAGGCGATCGCCAAGCAGGTCGGTTCGGTGGCAGCGGTTCAGCAAATCCAGGACGTCGTCTCGTTTCTCGATAATGTCAAAGCTACTGCATCGTTGAGCCCGCTGGTCGTGATCGATTGCGTCGAGGCTTCGGTCCAGCCGTCAACCATTGCGACCTTGGCGCACGAGCTGCCCAAGAGTGCGGCCGTCCTGGTCTGGGGCGCCACCGATGAACATCGTGCGCTGATCGACCTAACGACGCGCGATCGAGGATGGTTGCGCTGCGGTGTCGAAGCCAAGCCCGGCGATGTCGCGGCGCTGATCACCATGCTCCTCGGCCAGTAGCCAACGCAGGATTTGCTCGTCGCTCGCGGCCGCACTCGCGTTGCTGCTCTCTTTGCGCGCGGTATCAGCCAGCCAAGGCCAGTGCGGAGCTTGTTCGCGACAACCGAGGCCTCGTTCCGTCGCCCCGCAACCGACACGCAGGTGAAAGTGGTCGTCATGCGCATCAGCGTGCGATGGCTGATGTAGGATCCACGTAGCTCGAGCCACGGCTCGGGGAGAACGTTCGTAGCGGGCGGCGTAGCGAAGAAGGCGAATCTTGAGCTGGTTGGAGCAGAAGAGCCACTTCACCCGCGCTCGCTCGTCCATGACCAAGCTGCGGACCAGGTGCCAGTTGCGCGCTTCGTCGAAGCGAAAGACGCGACTGCGAAGCACAGCGAGCCCAAACCGATCGAACTGGAGCCAGCCATTTGCAGGCGCGGCCAGACCTCCAGCATCTCGGGCGAAGAACAGAAGATCGGCGTCGCGCCCGGCGCGGTGGGTACGGTGCCTCGGGTGCTCGCCTCCATGTGGATTCGACAAATCACCAACGCGAAGCGGGTAACCGCCTGGAAACGTGTCGGCCACTGCACGCGCCGCGCGCTCGATGGCGCCAACCAGCGTCGCGGTTCCGTATTGAGTTCCCTCTCCGGGACGCAGCCGCTGATAGCCCGTTCCGCGGTCCGCCAGGGGGATGGCGTCATGGAGGTAGCCCTGGTCCACGGTGCCAACCGAGATCGTTTGACCGGCGGGCAGTGGCTCGGTCACACAGCAACAGAGCGCCGTGATTCCCAGAGCCGTGAAAAACCTAACCATTCCATATGCATGATAACGCACGGTTTCGCTTGACGTCCCAAACCCGCCACGTAACGTTCATAATTGACGATGTCCGAGCAGAACGAAGGATTCATGGACCGCCTGAGCGCGCATCTCGACCGCGGATGGGAGTTGGTCACGCAAGGTGATCTGAACGGAGCCATGGCTTCGGCCGAGCAAACCCTCGAGCTCGATGGTGAATCGCCGGACGCGCACAACCTCATCGGATACATCCACGCCGCCAATGGCAACATCGACATGGCGCTCGAGCACTACCGTCAGGCGGTCGAGCTCGACGAGCACTATCTCGAAGCGATGTTGAACGCAGCCGAGCTCCTTATCCATCCGCTTGCGAGCTTCGCGGAGGCGATTCGCGTCCTCGACCAGGCCCTCGAAAGCTGCCAAACGGCCGATGACATCGCAGATGCCTCCGTACTCAAGGTCGACGCACTGCTCCAGCAAGGCGACCGTGCGGCGGCTGCGGAGCTTCTGCTGGGGCTACCAGAAGGGCCCTACGAAAACCAGCAGCTCGACTTCCTGATCGGGCGGGCCCACTTCGAGCTCGATCAGGTCGATGCTGCCGCCATCCTGATCGAACGCGCTGCGTCGGGCTCCGACGCGTCGCCTGACGTGCTCTATTACCTCGGGCTCTTGCGTGATCGGCAGGAGCGCAACGGGGAAGCATCGCTGGCCTTCCTCAAGACGCGGCATCTCGACGGTCTACTGCCGCGGCCCCCTTGGTCGCCATCTCATGGGCGCTTCGAAAAGATCGTGCAATCCGCCCTGCGCGAGCTTCCGGACGCGCTGACCCAGCGGCTCGAGGGCAACCTGATCATGGTGAGCGACCTGCCCGGCCTGGAGGTCGTGGCCGAGGGCGTCGACCCGCGCACCCCGCTCTTGCTCGACGAAATGGCCACGACCGCCGCCGGTGAGGAGCAGCGACGCCTTTTCGTGTACCAGCGAAACATCGAGCGGCTGATTCGTCACCCGCTCGGGCTGCAAGAAGACGTGCAGGAGATTCTGCATCGCGAGCTCGAGGCGCATTTCAACAGGCCGAAAGACGACCCCTCGGGTAAGAAGCTATCGACCAAGCGTCACGGCTGAAGGTCCGAAGGCGCCCCGCCCAAGGCGAGCCACACGTTCTGCATGTCCGATCGAGCAGGCGCATCGAACTGCATGCTGCCGCCCACCGACGGCGACGGAAAGCTCACTCGGGCGCAGTGAAGCATCACGCGGCGTGCCGTCACGACGGTACCATCGGCAAGGACTTTGCGTCGGTGCCCTTGGTACACATGATCGCCGAACAGGGGCGCATTGGCGCGCGACGCATGCACGCGAAGCTGATGGGTCCGACCGGTGTCGGGCATGAACCGAAGGAGCGTCGCGCTCGCCGTACGCGCCGCCACTTCGTACCGGGTCGAGGCTTCGCGCTCGCCGCGGCCCGCTCCCGCCACGCGGAGCTTGGGGTTTGTCGGATCGATTGAAATCGGCCAAGTCCACTCCCCTTCATCGACAGGCACTTCGTGAAGCGTGATGCCGAGATAGACGCGCTCGTATGTTCCGGCACTCCGTGCATCGAGCAGGTGACGGTTCGCCTCGCGCGTAAGCGCAAACGTCACCAGGCCGCTCACCGGGGAGTCGAGGCGGGAGGTAGCGTGGGGGCGGAGGTCCGAAAAGCGCTCGTCTACCCAACGAACCAGGGACGGATCCTCCGCGTTGGGCGCGGTCGTCGGAAGCCCGGGAGGCTTGTGCACGATGAGGAATTGCTCGTCATGATGGATTGTCTCGGGCTCCGCGCGTTTGGCGTCAGACACCAAGAATCTCCACGGTGCCCGCATCCCCGTCGAGGCGAACGAGGTCGCCGTCACGAAGCGATCGAGTCGCGTTCGTCACGTTGACCACGGCAGGCACCGCGTACTCTCTGAGAATGATCGCTGCATGAGAAAGCGGACCGCCAAGCTCGGTCACCACGCCGGACGCCGCCAAGAACAATGGGGCCCAGCCGGTGTCCGCCGCCGCGACGACCAGCACCTCGCCCGGCCGGAAGTTGGCCGCATGGGCTGGATCACGAAGGATGCGCACCCTGCCCTCGGCTTTACCCCGGCTTGCGGCCAGGCCGCGCAAGCGCTTCGCGGTCGATGCAACGCCTGCATCGTCGGGGGGAAAGCCGACGAAGGTCGTGGGCGGCTCGGGCAGCGCTTGATTGCGTTCATGTTCCAAGCGGCGCCGCTGCACGCGGATCGCAACACGCTCGTTCTCGTCGTAGAGAACGCGACGAACCTCCGCGAGTGTGAGGAAGAAGGCAGCATCCGGACCCGCCTCGGGCTCACGGGCTTCGATTCGGCGCGAGGCCTCGAGAGCGATTCGGCGAAACATGCCGAGCACCTCCACCACGTGACCACGCAGGTGCTCTCGCATCCGAGTGAAGCGCCGCACGACTTCCAACAGGTTCGTTACGGCGGGACGAAGCACGAATGGAACACTCTTCTTGAGCTTGTCCTCGGCCTCTGCGCGAACCTGCTGCAAACCTCGCTCTCGCTCCGCCAGATCGATCGTCCCGGCGAGATGGGAGCGCAGTGTGGCGAACATGAGCGTCGGGTCTTCGGACCATCGCGGGGCGGCGATCTCGGCTTCGCGGATGCCTCGAAAGCCGTAGTCTTCGACGAAGCGGCTCAAGGCATCCCTGGTGCGGCCGGGTGGAAGGTGGGCCACCGAGAGCTCTGAAATGTCGGCGTCGCGGATCCGCTCCGCCACCTCGGGCTCTTCGCGCGCGAGCTGTGCGACTTGCCACAGCACGAAGCCGGGTCGCGCGCTGGCCACGTCTTGCAAGCCCGACAGCAGCTCGCGATAGAACCCAGAGCCGTGACTTTGCGCAAACGCGCGCAGCAGGCCCATCAGCACGAGCACGGCGCTGAGCAGGTTGGCGTACGCGGTCAGCATGATCGAGCCGGTCTCGTCCAAAAGGTGCTCGACATCTCCCAGCATTCGGTCGAGACCGCTCGGCTCGAGAAGTCGCGGGTCGATCCCGTAGATCCGCATCCGTTCGTCCGAGAAATAGGCTTCAAACTCCTCGACGCGAGCCTTGAGACGGAAATTCTCGCGGGCGTATCGAGAAACGGTTTGCGGCAAGCGCAGAAAGAAGCCGGTCGAGCTTCGTTCGGCGACGACCTCGTCGAGCTCGGAGGCGTATTGGCCGCCCCCTAGCCGAACCAGAGTCGATGGATGAATCCAAGGGATCTGGGACATGATCGCACTGAACTCGGTCAGATTGATGTAGATGCGGCCGCGGAAATCTCCGACGAGCTCGGCGTCGCGCGGCACGGCACAGCCCATGGCGCCGAAGGCCCGGCGGAAGCCGAGGTCGCTGAACTGGCTGAGGACGGACCAGGTAAACGGTGTGGCAACGCCGGGAAGAGCCTCGCCGACGTTGGCGTTGCTCCAGACGATCTTTCGACGGTCCACCGGCCGGTCGCGTCGCGAGCCGCGGCGGTTCCGAACGCTCGGTACGACGACCGGACGCGCTTGAAGCACGTAGACCTCACGCTCCGCGATCGCCCATTCGACATCGCGGGCGTTTCCGAAATGGCTTTCGACTCGGGATGCCAGGTCGCTCAAGTGCAGGAGCTGCTGCTCGCTCAGCGCCGGGGCTTCGCGTTCCGCAGGAGCGACGGCGACCTCCCGCACGCCGCCGGAGCGATCGAGCAGGGTTTGTCGAGCCTTGTCGCCGATGATCCGGTCGCGCAGCTGACCCGTGGCCTTGTCGACTCGATAGGTGTCCGGCGTCACACGGCCGTCGACGACCGAAGACCCTAAACCGTAGGCAGCGTTGATCACCACCTCTCCCGTATCGCCGGTGAGCGGGTTGGCGGTGAACAGAACGCCGGAAACCTCGGCCGGAACCATGGCCTGGATCACGACACCCACGGACACCGGAACGTCGTCCCCGACGGCGCGCAAGTACGAAAGCACGCGCGGGCGAAAGAGACTCGACCAAGAGACCTTGATCGCGTCGAGCACCTCGTCTTCGCGGATCAGGTTGAGCAGCGTCGCATGCATCCCAGCGGCCGATGCGCCTTCCTGGTCTTCGTGCATGGCGGAAGAGCGAACCGCAAAGCTGATGGCGCCCTCTTCCCTCATCGCCAGCAGCGCGTCGCTCACGCTACGAACGACGTCCTGTGGAAGGGTGGCCTCGCGCACCCGCTCCGCGATCGCCTGAAGTCGCGCATCGGGCACATGCGGGGCGCGCAACAGCGCTCTCGGGCGATCGGCGATCTCGAGAACACTCGAAAAAAACGAATCACCCACCCAGCCAGGCATCGCGTACGCCGCGGGGACGGGGAACCCTGCCCTGGCGAGCGCAGCCAGGCCGCGGGCTTTGCCGCCATAGCCGGCGGCCCTTCGAGGCACGACCGATTCGATTCGCTTCAATATCCGCGGCATCCCAACCGGCTGGTTCTAGCGCACGCCCGCGCGGAGGGCATGCTGGAGCCATGGACGGAGGGGGGGGCCAGCGCTATGAACGCGCCGTGAAGCTGATGGACGACGATCATTTTCATGATCAATGCGGCGTGTTTGGCGTGTTCGGGGCCGCTGAGGCCTCGAATCTGGCGTACCTCGGCCTGCACTCGTTGCAGCACCGGGGTCAGGAAGCGGCTGGCATCGTTTCGAGCAACGGTGAGCAGCTCTTCGTGCACCGCGGGATGGGTCTGGTGCAAGACGTCTTCACCGCAGACCAGCTCGACAAGTTGCCCGGCAGCAGCGCGATTGGTCACGTCCGTTACACCACGGCCGGCGGCAGCCATATCAAGAACGCGCAGCCGCTTGCCGTCGACTGCGGCCACGGCTCGATCGCCGTCGCCCACAACGGAAATCTGACCAACGGCATGGCGCTTCGCGATCAACTCGAAATGGACGGCTCGATCTTTTCGTCCGACAGCGACACCGAGGTTCTGGTTCACCTCATCGCACGCTCGAAAGCTGAGACCATGATCGACCGCGTCGCCGACGCGCTGCACCAGGTGGAAGGCGCCTACTCGCTGGTATTTCTGTCCCCCGACGAGCTCGTCGCGGTGCGCGACCCGTATGGGTTCCGTCCTCTGTGCCTTGGGAAGCTCGACGATGCATACGTCATCGCGTCGGAGCCGCCGGCGTTTCAGCTGATCGGCGCTAAGTTCGTTCGTGACGTCGATCCCGGCGAGATGGTTGTCATCAACGGCTCCGGACTGCAGAGTCTCCGGCCGTTTCGCACCAGCGCCGGGCGGCGATACATGTGCATTTTCGAGTTTGTGTACTTCGCCCGACCAGATGCTTCGTTCGACGGGATCAGCGTGTACGACGCCCGCAAGCGCATGGGCCATGCCCTTGCCGAAGACCAGCCGGTCGAAGCCGACATCGTCGTGCCGGTTCCGGATAGCGGCGTGGCCGCAGCGCTCGGATACGCCGAAGCTGCCGGGCTCCCCTTCGAGCTCGGCCTGATCCGGAGCCACTACGTCGGCCGCACCTTCATCGAGCCCACCCAATCGATTCGCCACTTCGGTGTCCGCCTCAAGCTGCACCCAGTGCAAAGCCTGCTCGACGGCAAGCGCGTCGTCGTCATCGACGATTCGATCGTGCGCGGCACGACCAGCCGAAAGATCGTGAAGATGATTCGAGATGCCGGCGCCAAGGAAGTCCACCTCCGAATCAGCTCCCCGCCCACCCGCTGGCCCTGCTTCTACGGCATCGACACGCCGACTCGCGAAGAGCTGATCGCTGCGCACAACTCCGTCGCCGAGGTGAACGACTACGTCACGGCCGACAGCCTCGGCTACCTCTCCCTCGACGGCCTGAAACGCGCCGTAGGCGGCGAGGGTTTCTGCAGCGCCTGCTTCAGCGGCCGCTACCCCATTCCAGTGACCGACGACGTCGGGCTGCGGCGGCAATTGCCACTCGTCGGTGTGTAGACACCGGCGCTGGCACTGACGCGGACACTGGCGCTGGCACTGGCGCTGGCGCTGGCGCTGGCGCTGGCACTGGCACTGGCGCATTCCTACTTTGTTATCGCTTGTCCTTGGTTTGGGTTCGGGCTCGCACGGAGTGAGAGCCCGAACCCAAACCAAGGAGTCGCTGATGGAAACAAAGACGAACGTTTACGACAGAGCACGAAAGGTGGTGCGAGAGCTCGTTCCCCTTCTTCACACGATTCGCGAGCACGATAGGTCACTGGCCGATCAACTGAAGAGAGCTGCACAAAGTGTGGTGTTGAACATTGCGGAGGCACGAGGGAATGACGCGGGAAACGCACGGGCACGATTCTCGACCGCCTGCGGCTCCGCCAAGGAAGTCCGGGCGGCGCTGAACGTAGCGAGTGACTGGGGATACATCGAAACCCACATGGCAACTCACCTCGATGAGAGACTCGACGAGGTGTGCGCCATCACTTGGTGTCTGGGCCGAAGGCTCTAGGCGTTCGCGTGGGGTTCCCCAGAAGGGCGAAGCCCGACTCCACTCACTCGCAAAAAAGGAGATCACGATGACCAAGTCACCTCACAAGGACACTGCCACTGTCCCTGCCACTGCCACCGTCCCTGCTGCCCCTACCGGTGTGCCTGAAACCACCTCAGAATCGCCTGATTCACCTCCAGCGGCCGCTCTAGATGCAAGAAGTGTCCGGCGTCTGCGAGTGTCACCGTGTCAAACAACGCGCTGAAGTGTTTCTCCTGCCCTTCGGTCATCTCCGGCCCGACGCAGCCGTCGCGCTCACCGTGTAGGTGAAGCGTGGGAACGACGATGGGGCCGGTTGCGAAAATCTCGCGAATCTCGCGAATGACTCTCAGCGATCGCATCTCCCGGTAGTACGTCAGCGGGGCTGGCATGCTGGAACGCAAACTGAGCTCGAGCTCGTCAAAGTAGTCTTCTCCGGGATGAAACCCCGGTGACCAGGCTTCCCAGAGGCGTTGAATGAAACGAAAGCGGCGACGCTTCACGATCCGATCCGAGACGCCGGGCAGTTGGAAGAAGCCCATGTAGGCGCTGCGACGAAGCTGGCGCGGATAGCGCTCGATGTTTGTTTCGATCGCCAGAGGGTGAGGAAGCGCAAGCGTCGCGGCCGCCCGAAAACGCTCCGGCTTCAGTGCCAAGGCACACTGGGTGATGATCGCGCCCCAATCGTGGCCGACGATCCGAATCGGCTCCGAGGGAGAAAGCTCGTCGACCAGGGAAAGGATCGTCCGGGTCAAGGTGGGAGCGTCAAACGGTCCTTCGAGAGATGACGGCGCGTAGCCTGGGAGCCAGGGGCTGACGACTCGATAGCCAGCCTCGCCGAGGTGTTCCGTCAACGGTGCCCAAGTCCTCGGAATATCTGGAAAACCGTGGAGGCACAAAACCATAGGTGCGCTCCGGGCCCCGCTCGAGAGGTACGAGAGCCCGGTCTGCTCGGAGCGGAGTCGGCGCATGTGCACAAGCTTACGAGAAGAAGCTGGCAAGCGCCTGCGCAAGCCGCGCAGCAAATGATTCTTCGACGACCAGGTCTTGGCGCGCCTCGATCTCGAGCGCGCATCGGCCGAATTCCCGTGCGTGACGGACCGGCGAATAGGCGAGGCCAATCTTGCCCGACCATGGCTCGTTCGGCGCAACGTGGAAGCCCGCCTCCGCGAGATGGCGCACCAGCTGATACGCCGGTTCCTCGTCTTCGTCGAACAACACGCCAACCTCCAAGGCACGCTTCTCGCCTTCATAGTCGTCGGTGAAGGTGTGGATCGAGAACACCGTGTCGCCGCCGCTGCGCTCGACCATCGAGCTGACCGCTGCGTGATACGGATGGTAGAATTGCTCGATTCGACTCGTTCGCTCTGCTTCGAGGAGTGCGTCGTTCAACTGGATAGTCCTGCCCTCGGCGTTCTCTCTGAATAGCGTTTCCGAATCGAGGGGCCGATTTGGATCGACCAGAAGCCTCGAGAACCGGGAAAGCACGGCCGGCGCGCTCATCAACCGAGCTACCCTTCGAGTGAACGCTGCGGCGCCGATGTCGCTCGCCCAGTGCGTGCCGACGAGCCAATGATCTTCCTCAGGCCAGGTCCACGGGGTGGGAAGAGCCGCGGACGCGTGCTCGCAGGTGAACACCAAGCGACTCTCGAACTCGCCGTCTATCTCCTCCGCTGCGTCGGTCCAATCCATGTTTGGAATTGTAAGCAAACTCTCGAAAAGTCGAGCTCCTCGCTGACACTGAACGATTGTGCTCTATACTCCAACATGAAGCCGACGGGGGCGGTGGAAAGAGACAAACCCGTGCCGCATCCCGAAGACAAACCGGAGCTTCCCCGAAAGTCACGACGACGGCCGAGTCATTTCCGAAAGAAGCGCCGAGACACCACGGCTAGAGTCGTTCGCTCGATGCGACCAGCCGCCGTTTTGGCTGCCGAGCAGAGTCACGTTGTCCCAAGGCCACGTCCGCGCCAAGAGGACTGGAGCGACGTGATTAACACCGCTCCCACACTGCCCGATCCGCTGCTCCATCGGCCGATTCCGCCGCCCGCACCTCTACCCTCGGAGGCCTCCAGCCCGGAGCCAACCGTCTCCGGCTGGCTCGACGATCGTCAGCGTCGAAAGCGCGTCGAGGACATCGTCGGCACCGTGGTTCTCGCGATCATGGTCGCCGGCATGCTGGCGGCGATGTGGTTGCGCATGATCAGTCCATGAGTGAACGGCGCTGCCGCT
>Ga0209456_10000577_pt1 | contig 19712 bp, 16 predicted proteins | sample COG_11_FD_184755 | JGI IMG/M metagenome (GOLD analysis project Ga0209456, IMG submission 184755) | Pelagic marine sediment microbial communities from the LTER site Helgoland, North Sea, for post-phytoplankton bloom and carbon turnover... | ecosystem: Environmental > Aquatic > Marine > Neritic...
GGATATCGCGGACTTTCTTGGATTTTTGGAGTTCGTCTGACATTTCAGCTTCCTCAAATTTATCCGTGCAAGACCGATCTTGTCAAGGCGGGCGTCCACAACCCGCCCCTGGTAGGCTTCGCCCCTCGCCATGATGCCACCCCCTGTCGAAGAACGCCGCTTTGTGTCGTTTGATGGCACTGAAATCGCCTATCAGGCGGTCGGCCAAGGACGCCCAATTCTGCTTTGTAACGGGCTCGGAGGCGGCTGGGAGGCCTGGAGTCACCAGATTCAGTACTTTCGGGACCGCTACCGCCTCCTGTCTTGGGACTATCGAGGCCTCTATGGCTCTTCGCCCCCGGCCGACCGCGATGCCCTAGAAATCACCGACCACGCGCGGGATGCGTTGCAGCTCCTAGAGGAAGAGGGGGCGGACCGCGCTGCGATCGTTGGATGGTCGATGGGGGTTCAGGTCGGTCTCGAGATGTTTCGGGCTGCCCCCGAGCGGGTGGCCTCGCTCGTGATGCTCAATGGCGTTGCCGGCCGGCCGTGGGACTACGTCTTCAACTTGAACCTCGTGGGCCGTTTGCTGCCCCCAGTGCTGCGCGGGCTGCGCTCGACGCCTCGAGCGATCGAAGCGGCGGTGCGCCAGGCGACGCGCGTACCCGATCCCGGTGAGTGGGTGAAACGGATCGGGTTGGTTGCCAACACACTCGATGAGCAGCTGGCCGCGGAGCTCGTCGTGAAGTTTCGCGCACTCGACATGGATATGTTCATCCGCCTCCTCGAGCGGATGGGAGAACAGGATGGGTGGGATCTCCTTCCGCTCATCGATGTGCCGACCTTGATCGTCACAGGGTCGCGAGACTTGCTCACGCCCCGGTCGGCCGCCGAGCGCATGGCTCGTCGGATTCGTGGGGCCGAGATCATGGTCCTCCCGGGCGCGACCCATTACGCAGCACTAGAGTATCCTGAGATGATCAACTTGAGGCTAGAGAAGTTCTTCAGGGAGCGCGGGTACGAGGCGGGACAGCCGGGGGCTGGTTGACGTGCTCACCCCAAGCCGCTAGCGATCGAAACCAATGATTCTGGTGATCGACAACTACGACTCCTTTACCTACAACCTCGTCCAGTACTTGGGTGAGCTCGGGGCCGAGGTCACCGTCAAGCGCAACGACGCTGTAGAAGTGGACGATGTCCGTGAGCTCCGGCCTGCCGGCGTGTTGATCAGCCCAGGCCCAGGAAGACCCGAGGAAGCGGGGGTCAGTCTCGACTTGATCGCGAACCTCAGCGCGGAGATCCCGATCTTCGGTGTGTGCCTCGGGCATCAGTGCATCGCGCAGCATTTTGGGGCGTCGGTCGTCCGGGCAGGGCGCCTCATGCACGGTCGCACGTCCGAGATTCTTCACGAGGGTCACGGCGTGTTCGAGAACCTGCCAAGTCCGCTCACGGCGACCCGCTACCACTCGTTGATCGTGAAGCGGGACACGATTCCAAAGGAGCTCAAGGTCACGGCCTGGACCGATCGAGATGAAGTGATGGGCGTTCGGCACACCGCGCTTCCGATCGAAGGCGTTCAGTTCCATCCCGAGTCCTTTCTGACCGAGCATGGTCACCAGCTGATTCGCAACTGGCTGTCCACGCTTTCGGCGGGGAGGGTGTCGTGATCTCGGACGCGATCAGAGAGGTCGTCGCGGGGCGTGACCTGCCCTCGGGCGACGTCGAGGCCGCGATGGATGCCATCCTCGCCGGGGAGGCCTCCGGCGCTCAAATCGCAGCGTTCGTGGTGGCGCTCCGGATGAAGGGCGAGTCGGTCGACGAGATCGCCGCTGCAGCGCGCGCCCTTCGTAGGCATTGCGAAACCATTTGCCCGAAGGTCGAGGGCCCACTGCTCGACACCTGTGGTACCGGGGGTGACGGTCTAGACACGTTCAACATTTCGACGGCAGCGGCCGTGGTAGCGGCGGCATGTGGTGTTGCGGTCGCAAAGCATGGCAACCGCGCGGTTTCCTCGAAGTCGGGAAGCGCAGATGTGCTAGAGGCGCTCGGCGTGCGCATCGATCTCACGCCGGAACGGGTCCAGCAATGCATCGAGGACGTGGGTATCGGCTTCTTGTTTGCGCCAGCTCACCATGCGGCCATGCGGCACGCTGCGCCGGTGCGCAGGGAGCTCGGCATTCGCACACTTTTCAACTTACTCGGGCCGCTGTCCAATCCGGCGTCTGCGACTCATCAAGTGGTTGGCGTCTACGACTCCGCGCGGGTCGAGCAGTTGGCACGAGCGCTCGGGGCGCTTGGTCTGACCGCCGCCTGGGTCGTGCACGGCGCAGGGGGGCTCGACGAGGTCTCCACTTCCGGACCGACGACCGTTGCCCAGTTGATGGACGGCGAAGTTACTACGTTCGAAGTCACTCCTCGGGACTTCGGCCTTTCCGAGGCCCCCATCGAAGCACTCCGAGGTGGGGACGCGCAGCGCAACGCGGCGATCATTGCCGGCGTGTTGGCTGGCGACCCCGGGCCGGCGCGGGTCGCCGTCGTGCTCAACGCGGCCGCGGCGCTTTGTGTCGCCGGGCTCGACAGCGACCGCAGGGCCGCAGCAGAGCGAGCCGCCGAGGCGATCGAGAGCGGTGCGGCTAGGCAAACGCTCGAACGCTGGGCGCGGTTTACGCGAGTCCCATGACCGACTATCTCTCGGAGATTCTCGCGCGCAAGCGGCGCGAAAACTCGCGGCGGCGCCGGCACGTTGCCGCGATGCGGCCCGTCGAGCGGCTTCCGGACCGAGAGCGCTCCGAACGAGGAATTCGAGCGCTGCGTCGCGCGTCGGGTGAGCTGCCGTCGGTGATTGCGGAGGTGAAGTTTCGCAGCCCGAGCGCCGGTGAGATCCGGAGCTGGAGTCCAGGTGAGGGTATCCGCGTTGCCCGAGCATATGAACGCGGCGGCGCTTCGGTCGTCAGCGTTCTAGCCGATGGCCCGGGGTTCGGAGGTTCGCCGCTGCTCGTCAGGCGAGTCGCGCAAACGGTGGGCATTCCGGTGCTCTACAAGGGTTTTGTCCTCGATCCAATTCAAGTGGAGTTGGCATACGACGTCGGCGCCTCGTTGGTCCTGTTGCTCGTTCGAGTGCTCGAAGATTTCAATCTTCGAGCGCTGGTTCGCCAGATCCGGTTGCTGGGCATGGAGCCCATCGTGGAGGCTGCCGACTCCGATGAGGTCGATCGCGCCGCTGCGGCAGGGGCGGTGATCGTGGGCGTCAACGCCCGCGACCTGAGCACGTTTCAAGTCGACGTGGACGCCGCTCGAGCCTGCGTAGAACGAATCCCCCCCGAATGTGTGGCCGTCTTCATGAGTGGCGTGCGCTCAGCTGACGACTTTCGAGAAGTCGCTCAGGGGCGCGCCGATGCGGTGCTGATCGGCGAAGGACTCATGCGGTCCGAGGATCCAGGCGCTCGTCTCTCCGAGCTCTTGGGCTCGGCCTGACCGATTCTTGCCCCATCGGGAGCGTCACCCTGAAGCATGTGCCTGGGCCGTCGCGGTCGATGATCTCGATTCGCCCTTCGTGTTGATCGACGATCTGTTTCACCAAGGCAAGCCCGAGCCCCACCCCGTGGCTTCGCCCGGAGTAGAACATGTCGAAGAGGCGCTCCCGATGAGCCGCTCCAATACCGGGGCCCTCATCGGCGACTTCCAAGAAGGCCATGCCGCCTTGGTCGCGTCCCGTGCGGACTTCGACTTTGCCGCGATGGGGCGACGCCTGCACCGCGTTCTTGACGAGGTTCCAGACGACCTGCCGCATCCGATCCGGATCGACCGCCACGATGATGGGCTCACCTGGTTCGATCTCGTCGATCTGCAGGCCGTTGCTGCCCGTGGCCTCACCTCGGGCCACGGCAACCACTTCGCTTGCGATCGAACGAAGGTCGAGCGGCTCCGTTTCGATCTGACTCGGCCGTCCCACTTGCAGCATGGTCGTCACCAAAGAGTTCAATCGCTCGACTTCAGAGATGACGATACCCAATAGCCGTCTGTCTTCAGGGCTGAGCGTGTTGCCGTCACGGACCATTTCTACCGATCCGGAGATCGAGCTCAGCGGGTTCCGGATCTCGTGTGCGAGCCCAGTTGCAAGCTGTCCAAGGACGGCGAGGCGCTGGGCCTGCTCGGCTCGATCTCGGAGAGTCCTGATCTCGGTCAGGTCTTGGAAGGCCAGAAGGAGACCTGACTGCTTTGCGTCTTCGTCGAGCAGAGCGCTGAGCGTGTAGCCTATCGGAAACTCGGTCCCGTCAGCGCGTCTTCCGGTCGCGTCGGCGCGTTTCGGCGCTTCGCCAAGCGGTTGCGTCGCATAGTTTGGAAGCACGGTCGACAGGGGCTTGCCAAGGAGCGTCCCGGTGCGGTCCCTGAGGATCTCCCTCGCGGCGCGGTTGACGCCGAGGATACGCCCGTCGTCGTTGACGGTGATGAGGCCGGACGCGATCGAACGAACGATATCGTCGTTGAGGCGCACCAGTCGGGCTGCGCTTTCCTCCGCCTTGATCAGCCGCGCGCCCGCGACTTGAGCGCGGCGAGCGAGGTTGGTGGCCAGCAACGCCACGGCGGCGATGCCCACCATGTTGGAAACCAAAGCCAGCTGGAAGTCTCGCGAGCTCAGCACGTATTGACTGAGCGGCTGGTCTGGTGGCGGGGGCAGCCATCCGACGTTGAGCGCGAGTCCCTGCAGGAAGTAGCACGCTAGGCTCGCGGCTGCGGTGTAGTAGGCGGCGTTCGTTCCGAGAGTGAGCGCGGCCGTCAGGATCTGCGCTCCGTACAGGAAGGAGAAAATGCTGCCTGCACCGCCGGTCAGATATACCAAGCCGGTGATCAGCAGGACGTCCAAGGTGCTGATGGCAACGGCGACCTCGGTCTCGCGGCGGCCGCGGAGCAGCCAGACACCAAACAGGATGGACGACCCATAGATCGCCGAGATCAAGATCAGCAGGAAAGTGGGCGTGAACCGGCCGTACCGAATCGCGTCGAGCGCCAGGTACATCGTCGCACCCAACAGAACGGTTGCAATGATGAGCCGACCTCCAAGGACCCACTGTATCCGTCGGTGTGGATTGGGGTCCTCGCGCTGTCCGGTCTGATTCTCTCCGGTCTGAATCACTCCGCGTTGACTTTACCCGCGATCGAGAAGATCGGCAGGTACATCGCGATCAGGATCACGCCGACGATGCCACCGATGAACACCATCATCAACGGTTCCAGCAATGAAGTGAGGGCCGCGACCGCGATGTCGACCTCTTCCTCGTAGAAGTCCGCGATCTTGTTGAGCATGGTGTCCAAGGCGCCCGTCTGCTCACCAACGCCGATCATCTGCACGACCATCGGCGGAAACACGTTGGTTTCCATCAGGGGCTCGGCCATCGTGCGGCCCTCGCGGATCTTGTTGGACGTCTCCTGGATCGCGCCTTCGACGACGACATTGCCGGCGGACTTCTTCACGACGTCCAGCGAGTCCAGGATCGGAACGCCTGCCGAAAGGAGAGTACCCAAGGTACGGGTGAAGCGGGCAACCGAGATCTTCCGCATCACCGGCCCGAGAATTGGAAGAACCAGCAACGTCCGGTGGAAGAAAAACTTGCCCGCTGGTTGCCGATAGACCCACGTGAATCCGAATACCAGTGCGGCCGTTCCCAAGATGATCCAATGAACGTTCGAAAGGAAGCCTTCCGACGCTGCGATGACCATCTGGGTGAGTGCGGGCAGACCTTCCTCGCCGCCGAACTCCGCGAACATGCCCTTGAAGCTCGGAATGACCCACGCGAGCATGATCACCACGACGATCATCGCCACGAAGAAGATCGCCGTGGGGTAAACCATCGCGCCGCGGACCTGTCGGGCGAGCTTGACGCGCTTCTCGATGTACCCGGCCAGACGGTCGAGAATCGTGTCGAGGATGCCGCCCATCTCACCGGCGCGGACTAGGTTGACGAAGAGCTCGTCGAAAAGCTTGGGATGCCTAGCTAGACCCTCTGAAAAGGTACCGCCCTGCTCGACGTAGTCTTTCACATCTTTGAGGATCGTGTTGAGGGCTTTGTTCTCGCCCCGTGTCGACAAGATGTCCAGGCACTGAACGAGAGGCAGACCCGCATCGATCATCGTCGCAAACTGACGCGTGAAGATGACGAGCTCCTTGGGCGTGACACCGGTGCCGAACGCGAGCTTGAGCTTCCGACCCTTCTTTTTGATCTTGACCGGGTTGAGTTGGCGCGCGCGTAGCCTCGACTGAACAGCTTCCTTGCTGTCCGCCTCGATGATTCCTGTTTGGACTTCGCCCGCGCGAGTGCGCGCCTCGTATACCCACTCGGCCATGAATTCTCCGCCCGATCCCCTCCGGGCCTTTCAAAATCCTAGCTGATCTGGGATCGCGTGGTCAAAAGCGAGGCGCAATTCCGCTGTGGCTGCCGCGTGCCGGACTAGTTCCGATAAGGGTTCCGGATGTCGATATCCACCGGATCGGCTTTGGGCCTCGGCGTCGGACGCGGCGAGGTCTCCTTCTTTGCGGGCTTTTGGGGCTCCTGGGTGCGCGCCGCTCCCGATTGGCTCTTCGGGCGAGGTCGTCGGCGGCGGGGCCGCTGCGCTGTAGTCCTGCTCTTGCGTTCCGGTGCCGGTTTGGCCGTTTCGGGTTCGGTCTCCGCTCGTTCGGCCGCCACGGGCTCCGCTGGGGCGACGGTCGGAGCCGGCTTCACCTCTACGGACGGGCTTCGTTCTGCGGACTCCCGTGCGCCGGGCGCCCGAAGGAGCTGCCACACCAGGAAACCAGCGTAAAAGAAGACGACGACCGCTAGAACCATGACGAACCACTTCAACGCATTGGAATCGGACGCGCGGTGGACCAGCACCGGTGTGCCGTCCTTGAGGACTCCCGAGACGCTTCCGTGCACATACGACCCGGTGCCGGTCTCTCGATTGTAAGTCTGGCTTGCCGACGGGATACCTTCGCGAGGCATCGGGACCTTCGATGCTGCGATCTCTGCGCGCCCAAGCGTCTCAATTGCGTCCCGTACCCGCTGACGCTCATCCTGGAGCTTCTCTGCGTCCAAAGACCGGACCACTTCCGCCACGTCACGCGTCTTGGCGACTCCGGCACGACCAGCCACATTGTCGAGCGCCTCACCGAATTCGTCGGCACTCTGAAATCGGTGGCCAGGATTGCGGCTCAGGGCCTTCATCGCCACGTCATCGAATTGCTCGAGATCCGGCCAGAGGTCAGACGGCTTCGTGATCGTGTCGTTGAGCAGTTTGTTGAGCGTGGCAGCGTTGGACTCGCCCTTGAAAAGGCGTCTGCCGGTCAGCGACTCCCAAAGAATGATGCCTACGCTAAACAGGTCTGAGCGCTGGTCGGTCTCGCTCGACGAGGCCTGCTCGGGCGCCATGTAGGAGAGCTTTCCTTTGAATTGGCCCGCCCGAGTGGTCGACATGCGTACGTCGGCCTTTGCAACGCCAAAGTCGGTCAGCCGAGCAATGCCGTCGGTCCCCACGAGGATGTTGTGCGGAGAGACATCGCGGTGAACGAGCTTGAGCGGCTTTCCATTTTCACCGGTGAGGCGATGGGCGGCGCCAAGACCTTGAAGCGTATCGACGAGCACTCGACACACGAAGGGTTGGGGAAGCCTTTCACCTTGCTTGGCCGCGCGACCCAGGAGAGCGCCGAGATGGTCACCCTCGATGTACTCCATCACGAGGAAGTATCCGTCGCCTGGGCTGTCACTGATGTCGAGCGTAGGCACTACGTTCATGTGACGGATCCTGGCGGCAAGCCGCGCCTCGTCCAGGAACATCGAAATGAACTCCTGCTCGTACGCGAGGTGAGGATGCAAGACCTTGATAGCGACCAGCCTCTCGAAGCCGGCAACGCCTTGTGCACGCGCGATGTAGACCGACGCCATTCCGCCGGACGCCAGCTGTGTCAGGATCTCGTAGCGACCGAGCTGCCGACCTGCCATCGGTCGGGATACTCGGCCCTCTCCTGGCGCGCTGGCCGGTGCGTTCATCAAAAGCGTCCTTTGATCGTCAAGGCGCCGCCGTTGGTGCTCACACCAATCGCGGGCTCGATGCGCTTGGACGCTGCCTCGCGAGATTCTCCCTTCCAGTTGGTGAAGACGCCTAGAACCGCGGTGGTTGCCGCCATTCCGGCCGTGACACCGATGAGGATGTTCGTGCGCCGCTCCTTGTTGCGACCCTCCTCGAGTAGCGACTGGGCTTGCTCTTGGGGAGTCGGAGACCCCCCGCCGTTGATGCCCGGCGAGTTGGCCGTTCGCGCGGCTGACTCATAGGCGCTCACGCCATTGTTGGCGTCGATCCCCGACCACACCGTGACGGCGCCCAGCGCAACCGTCGCGCCTAGCGAAGAAAAGAAGGCCCACCGTGGGACCCGTGGTGGAGGTGGAGGAGCGGGTGCGTCCAGCGTCACCGCCTTGATGTCGCCCGCTGTGCCTTGCACGAAGGTCGACGTCTCGCCGTCGTCGAAGGCAGCCTTGAGCGCATGCTCCACGTCCGGGGTCACGAAGAACGTCGGATGTCGGATCAGAGCGCCATCGAGCTCGAGCGTGCATTCTCTTTCACATTCGGCTTTGACGAGAACGCTCATGGGCCTGGCCGTCGCGATCACCGCATCGGCGACCTGCTTCGAGCGCGCGTCTGACGGGTAACCGTCTCGCAGTTGCAGCGCAAGGTTGGCCGCTCGAATCGAGTTGCCCGCCTTGTGATGCGCGCGCACGGCTTGAAGCAGCGCAGTCGACGTCGGCACCAGGCGATATGCTCGCTCGAACCAATGCGCCGCCGGCTCATAGCGTTCCGAAAGGTACGCCGAGGTGCCTTGGTCATACGCGTCGGCCGCCTTTTCCCGATCCCGAACGGAGACGCTCTGCGAATCAGCCCCCTCGGCTGCGGCTACAGTGGAAAATAGTAAGCAAAGTGCGAAGGCGAGCGGTGGTGTCCAACGCCGGCGTCTATTTGTGGTTCCCATCACCCAAATCCCACCGTTAACAATAGTAAAGATCCGGCGGGAAGCCGAATCAGCCGCCGGTGCGAATCGCCTGCTGATAGCCCCTCTTGTCCAAATGGGTGAGCATTTGGCGGAATTCGTCGGGCTCGGGAGACCGGATCTCCGCGAGCTCTCGATCCAGGGCACCGTGGGCAACCAGGTGGAGAAGCGACTGATTCATCGTCTGCATGCCGGACGTGCCCTGGCCGGTCTGCATGATGCCGTACATCTGATGGATCTTGTCCTCGCGAATCAGATTTCGAATTGCAGCGTTCGGAACGAGGGCTTCGCAAGCCATCGCGCGGCCGGGTCCGTCGGCGCGGGGCAGCAGCATCTGGCTGAGAACGCCTTGAAGGACGAAGGACAACTGAGCGCGAATCTGACTCTGCTGCCCGGACGGGAATACGTCGATGATACGGTTGATCGATTGCGCCGCGGTGTTGGTGTGAAGCGTTGCGAACACCAAGTGACCCGTTTCAGAAATGGTTAGCGCTGCCTCGATTGTTTCCAGGTCCCGCATCTCGCCGATGAGCACGACATCAGGGTCTTGACGCAGAACATACTTGAGCGCGTCCTTGAAGCCGGTGGTATCGGAACCAACCTCTCGCTGGTTCACGATGCAGAGCTTGTTCGAATGAAGAAACTCGATCGGATCCTCGACCGTCACGATGTGGTGACGGTGTTCGCTGTTGATCTTGTCGATCATCGACGCGAGTGTGGTCGATTTGCCGGAACCCGTCGGTCCGGTGACCAACACCAGACCGCGCGGTCGGGTGCAGAGCTCTGTGACGACCGGCGGCATGCCGAGATCGGACAGCGGGCGAATCTCAAATGGAATTGCGCGGAACGCGCCGGTAACGGCACCACGCTGAAGGAAGACGTTGGCTCGGAAGCGCGACAGCGATTTGACGCCGAACGAGAAATCGATCTCGTGCCCTTTTTCGAAGCGCAAACGCTGGTCCTCGGTCATGACCTCGTAACAGAGTGCCTTGCTTTCGCGCGGTTTCAGAGGCGGCGTGCGCAGAGGGACCAGTGAGCCGTCGATGCGCAATTGTGGCGGTGAGCCCGTCGTGATGTGCAGATCAGAAGAGCCACGCTCGACCATGAGGCGCAGCAACTGTCGAAGGGTGAGTGTCGGTGCTTCCTGAGGCGCTGCCATGGGCTCAGCATATCAGAGCACCAGGTGATACGCCCTAAACGCTGCGGCGCGCCCATGGGCCCCGCCGCAACCAGTCCTGTCTGTGGTACTGCGACCCGATGATCCTCGTGACCGAGGTCGCGGCTAGGAAAGATCCCTCGAAGCCGAGTCCAGGCGCCACCTGCTCGTTGCAAAGAAACACTCCTCGAACTGGGGTACGTGTAGGTAGCGCACATACGCCGAGTGCTCGTCGCGTCGGATACCCGTACACCGCTCTCATCGTGTGGGGGCCTCTCGTCCAAGGATCACTGCACGGGAGATCGGTGTCTCGGCGGATCGCGTGTGGCGGTAGGCCGTCATGGGGGCTGTCGATCCAGATCGTGTGGTCATCGAGGAACGGGACGACACTGCGGATCGCATCCAAGGCTTCTTCGCGAACGAATCGGAGCGGCGACGACTCGGTGTTGATCCGATGTTCCTCGATCAGTCGGCTGGCCGAGAGCAGAGCTCGATCTTCGTCGACATCGCGATATCGCAGCAAGAAGGCCTCGTCGGAATCAGTGGCCCTAGTGCGCAGCAAAGACAGAGGTTCCAAGGCTTTGGGAACACCCCGCCTGTCGAGCAGGACGTGCACCGTACAACGATACGCGCGCGAACGGGGCTCACCCACTCGTTCGAACATCGCTGACATGGGCGCACGCTCGGGCAGCAGTTGGGAGAGCTCGCCAATCGTCGTACCGTGCGCGATTTGCGAGCAACCGATCTCTTCGTCGGTTCGTGCGATTTGAATCGTGTGACCATGCCGCCCTTCGTGGCGGATGGATGTTGCGCGGTCCCGAGGCCTGACATCGCTACCCCAGGAACGAATGCGCGCAAACAGGGCCTCTCGGAACCAGGTCCAGCCGCCGGTGAGCTCGGTCATCCCAGAGAGAACGTGCCCGTGCAGCCGCGCCCGGGTGGCATCCGAATGCTGCGCGGGGAGCAAGCCCGAGACGTGGGGAAGGACCGCCTCGAACGCGGTGCGCAGTGGATGACCAACCGCGAGTTGATTCCACGAGGTCCAACCTTGCCCCTGCCGGTCGTAACGTTGCACCGTCGTCGCGAGTGAGAACTGCTGGCGTTCGCGGAACGTCTCGGCAGGCCAGACTAGCCCACGGCCCACGACCGCGTCGAGCTCGCCACGCACCTCGCCCAGCGATCGAGTGATGTCGGAAGCCTGGTGTTTCACGTTGGGGAGCTCCCGCGCGAGCTCCGCGAGCCACTTGTCGGTCTCTGAATAGACGTTGATCCGATGTTCCGGAAGCAGTAGCTGGAACACGTTGGGCCGGTCCACCATGCGTTGGCGAACGTCCTGTCTAAGCGCAAGCTCATCCAGCGTGTTCTGAACGATCGGGCTCTGCGCGCCGGTGATCGTCAGTCCGTAGGGTTCGAGCTCGACGTCTGCAACCGTATACGAAGGGTCGGCCGCGCCTTGGCCGAGCACCAGCACCCGAAGGCCCTCGCGCGCCAGTAATGCTGCACATAAGAGTGGCTCGAGATGTGTGCCCAGGACGATGACGTCGTAGAAGCTGGTCGGCACGGGTCTAAGCGTCCGGCACGGCGAGCGATTGATCCGGGTTCGCGAGCGTGGTGCTCACGGTCAAGGGGTCGAGTGTGACCGCGCCGATCGCGATCTGGTGAATCACCCGAGGCAAGAGCCGATGTTCCTGAACCTGGATTCGGGTGTGGAGGGTATCCGCGGTGTCCTCGGTGAGCACTGGGACTGCGGCTTGCGCAATGATTGGACCAGTGTCGACGCCCGCATCGACGATGTGCACCGTGCAGCCGCTGATGCGGACACCTCCGTCGAGCGCATCTTGCGGCCCGCTGTGCCCGGGAAACGAAGGGAGGAGGGCAGGGTGCACGTTGATGATGCGGCCCGGAAACCGCTCGAGGAATGGGGCGCCCAACACGCGCATGAATCCCGCCAAGACGATCAGGTCCGGCCCGAGCGCGGCCACCTCCTCTGTGAGCGACTCGTTCCAAGCGTCGCGGTCATCCCCTTTGCGGAGCGAAACCACTCGCGTGGGGATCGCCCGCTTCTCAGCGAACTCCAACGCCGCAGCCTTCTTCCGATCTGCAACCACGCCTACGATGTTCACGTCGCACGTACCCGCGTCGATCGCGTCGCAGATCGCCCTCAAGTTCGAGCCGCGACCAGAAACGAGAACCACTACATTCATGAAGTGTCCTATGCCGAAAACGAAACACCGTCGCGGTTGGTGACCTCGCCCATGACGAAGGCGCGTTCACCACTTGCGTTGAGCGCGTCGACCAGAGCGTCGGCCCGCGCGGGGGCCACGACCATCGTGAAGCCGACACCCATGTTGAACGTCCGTCGCATCTCCGCATCGGCGACGCCACCTCGCTTCTGGATCAGAGGGAAGATGGGATCGGGGTTCCAAGAGCTTGGATCGATTGCGATCCCAAGGCCTTGCGGCATGATCCGAGGGAGGTTCTCGGGCAGACCGCCGCCCGTGATGTGACACATCGCGTGCACGTCGTGCTCGAGCGCGATTTGAGCGGCGTTCACGTAGATTCTCGTCGGCCGAAGCAGGGCGTTACCCAGAGTCCCTCCCGGCTCGAAGGGATCGTCGAGCGAGAGCGGCGCATCGCCATCGAGTAGCACGCGCCTGGCTAACGAGAACCCGTTCGAGTGCAATCCCGAGGACGCGACTCCAACCAGCTGATCGCCCAGCTGGACCGCTCTGCCGTCGATGATGCGCTTGCGGCTCACCACGCCCACAGCGAAGCCGGCCAAGTCGTATTCGCCCGAGGCGTAGAAGCCTGGCAGCTCGGCCGTCTCTCCTCCGAGAAGCGCGCATTCGGCCTGGCGACACCCTTCTGCGATACCCCTCACCACGGCCTCGCCCTGGTCTACGTCGAGCTTCGAGGTAGCGAAGTAGTCCAAGAAAAATAACGGTCGGGCCCCCACGGTGATGATGTCGTTGATGCACATCGCGACGAGGTCGATACCGATGGTGTCGTGGCGCTCGAGCTCGAAGGCCAGCTTCAGCTTGGTCCCAACGCCATCGGTTCCCGAGACGAGAACCGGGTCTTCGATATCGCCCGGCAGCGCACAAAGGCCCGCGAAACCGCCGAGCGAACCGAGCACGTGCTCGGAACGAGTCGATTGGGCGAGCGGTTTGATCCGTTCGACAAGCTGCTCGCCAGCTTCGATATCGACGCCGGCGTCGCGATATGTCAACCCCGCCATGCGGCGGAAGCTAGGCGATCGGTTGGTGCGGGTCAACGAGCCGCGCTCCGTTGACGGTCGTGAGGTCGTCGCGTAAACACGCGTGCATTAGGGGCGGGGCGAACACATCGAAACTGAGTCTGCTCGGGCTACTGTGGTTCGCCGCGGCCTGCCAGGGAGACTCGTCCACGCGGCCCGACCGGGCGCTCCCCCAGCCGCTGCCTGAGCTTGCCGAGCCAGCCGCGCCTGACCGCGACAAAGCCCATTTGGTGCGCGTCGACGTGTACGGCGCCAGAGCTGAGGACGCCGCGGGGGCCCGGGTGGTTCTTCTCTTCGAAGGGGCTCCGCTCTTTCACCAAAAACAACTTCCGGCGCAAGGCATTCTGCCTGCTCGCGTCGCCATCGAGCTCGAAGATACCGAGTGGGCCGATACCGTTCCCGTTTCTCAGTCGGTCGAACGGGGTGGGTTGCGGCGGGTGCGGCTCGCCACGCCCAACCCTCGCGTCGTGCTGGACCTTCAACCGGGGGCAACGGGCCGAGTCTTCTATCTCACCGACCCGTATCGCATCGTCGTCGACGTCAGCAAAGCGAGCCGCTCGCAAAAGAAGGACAGGCCCCTCGTGGTGCTGGACCCGGGTCACGGAGGTCGCGAGCCGGGCGCGGCGAACGATCGGCACGGGCTGGTCGAGTCGGAGGTGGCGCTCGACTTGGCGACACTCGCAGCGAGCCGGTTGCGCGCGATCATGCCGCGCACGCGCGTGATGCTCACGCGGTCGAGCGACGTCGATCTATCACTCGAAGAGCGGTGCGCACTGGCCAACGCGATGGAGGCGGACGCGTTCGTGTCTATCCATTTGAACGCGAGCTCCGATCCCGTCCGCAAAGGTGGCGTTACCACCTTCGTGCTCGACACGACGAACGACCGGCAGGCATTGCGGCTTGCCGCGCGCGAAAACGGAACGCGAGTGGCCGAGGTCACCGGAATTCAGAGTCTACTTGCGAAACATCATCGGCAGACCCAGGGCAAAGGCTCCCTGACCCTGGCTGGCAAGATTCAGCGTCACACCTTGAAGCGGGGTCGCTCTGTTCTTCCGAAGCTCTCGGACCGCGGTGTGCGCCGAGCCATGTTCTACGTACTGGTGGGCGCCCGGATGCCCGCGGTTCTCCTGGAGGCGTCCTTCGTGACCTACGAGCCGGAGGCGCGCGCGCTGACCAACCGCCGCTACCGCCGGGCCCTGGCCGACGGCATTGCGTCCGGCATCGCTTCGTACTTGCTGGCTCGATAGGTGGATGGCTTGCCCGGTCCGAGGTGGACGGTCATACTCGGTGACCGGTGTCGGATGGATCCAGTCCGGTCGTCGATCTGGGTGGGCTCGCACCTGCGCTCGGCAAGACCTGTAGCGGATACCTCGGTGGATACCGCCGAGCGTTTGAGGACGCGGTGCGCCGTGGGGACCGAGGTGTGCTCACGGCTCGTTCGCACGCTCGGGCCCTCGATGGGTTGTTGAGCGCGCTGTACTGCGCGTCGGACGCGGCCACTCGAGCTCTGGGCCACGAGCCCCGGGGCCGCGTCGCATTGGTTGCCGTCGGTGGCTATGGGCGGTCAACGCTAGGGCTCAACAGTGACGTGGACGTGGTGTTCCTGTGCGACGACTCAGACGACCCTTTCGTCGGCGCGCTGGCCGAGGGTTTGCTCTACCCGCTGTGGGACCTCGGTGTGGACATCGGGCACGCGGTACGGAGCATCGACGAAACGCTGCGTCTGGCACGTGAGGACATCCGAACCACGACGACGCTGATCGACTTCCGGCGTGTCGCCGGTAGCGGCTCACTTCTGGACGATCTAGAGCGCGGCGCTCGGGAGCAGGTCTTCGAGCCGTATCTGGTCGAGTTCCTCGCTGCGCTCGAGCAAGACACGGGGACGCGTCACCGCCGGTTCGGAGGTAGTCTCTATCTTCTAGAGCCTGACGTGAAACAAGGCCGTGGCGGCTTGCGAGACATGGACGTGGCTGAATGGGCGGCGCGGGCGCGCTGGGGAGCGCGAAATGAGCAGGATTACGTGCGCACGGGCGCCCTTCTGGCGCGTGAGGTGCGCGAGCTCGAAGACGCTCGCGAAATGCTTTGGCGTGTGCGCAACCTGCTTCACTTGCGCGCTGGCCGCCAACAAGACCGGCTGACTTTCGGAGACCAGGAAGACATCTCGCAGGAGCTCGGTTTCATCGACGGCGTCACTCTCGGTGTCGAGCAATTCATGCAGGCCTACTATCGGCATGCCCGCATCGTCGCGCTCACCGCGGAGCGGATGCTCGACCGCGCCCGCCCGCGCAATCGGACCCGAGCCACCACCTTTCGAAAGCTCGCCCACGGGATCATTTTGGCGGATGGCGCCATCAGCTTGGAGAAGCCCCAGCGGCTCGACGGGGATCCGGCCCTGGCTTTTCGCTTCTATCGTCAGGCGTTGCGCTATCAGAAGCAGCCAGATCATTCCGCGTTGGACGCGATCGCGCGCATAGCACCCGACAAGCGATGGCGACTTCGGCTGCAGGACTCCGAAGAGGCGACGCAGCTCTTCTTAGCGCTGCTCAAGAACCTCGACGAGTCCCCATTTCGCAGTGGGTCGACCATCGCCGAGTTGCATGAGGTCGGGCTCGTCTCCGCGATGATCCCCGAGTTCGAACCGCTGGTCGGACGCGTCTATCACGACGTCTTTCACGTCTACACGGCCGACGTTCATGCGGTCAAAGCGCTCGAGAAGCTCCAGTCGCTCACCCGGGGCGAGAGCCGGGGGCGCGCGCTGTCCGCCCGACTTGCGGCGGAGGCCCCAAGGCGCCTTCCGTTGTTCTTGGCGGTGCTACTGCATTCACTCGGCCGTACGCGTGGGCGTGACCAAGAGGAAGCGGGCGCTCGTCTCGCGGAAAGCGTCACGCTTCGTCTGGGTCTCAGCGCGGTCGATGCGCAGCACGTAGCGTGGCTCGTGCGCGAACAGCGGTCGCTGTATCGCTGGGCAACGCAGCGAGACATTCACGACCCCCAGGGCTTGATGGAGGTCGTGAGAATGGTGGAGACACCCGAGCGCCTTCGGGACCTGTTCTTGTGCACCGTGACCATCGTATCGACGGTCAACCCCAAGGCAATGACATCGTGGAAGGCACGTGCGCTCGAGGACCTGTACCTCGCTACGCTGGCCCAGCTCGAGTCGGGGAGCGTTCCGGCGCAGACCGAGAATCGCGTCTTGGAGGTGAAGCTCCAAGCCATCGTCGGATTTGCAGGCGACGCTCGTCGGGAAGAGCTCCAGAGCTTCATCGACGAAATGCCCGATCGCTACTTCCTCGCCAACCCCGTGGACGTCGTTCGTCGCCACGCGCGAATCTCACGCGACCGCACTGACGGTTTCGCGACAGTGCGAGTGGGGCCCGGGCCGGGCGAGGATGTGGAAGAGGTCGTGGTCGTGTCTGCCGACCGCTCCGGCCTGCTCGCGGACCTCACCGCTGTTTTTGCCGCGCACGATCTCTCAGTCCTCACGGCTCAGATCTACACCCGCAGGCGAAAGACGGGGGACGAGGTGTTCGACGTGTTTTGGGTCAGGGTAGGGGACAACACGCCGATGCCGGCGAGGCTCGCCGAAGCGCTCCAAGAGGACATCGCTCATCGTGTTACCGATCGCGTCTCCGCCCAAGATCTCATCGCCAGGCAAAGCACGCCACCGCCCTGGTCGGTACGCCCCGGACCCGATGTTCCCACCCACATCAGCGTCGATAACAACGCGTCATCGAAATACACCGTGGTCGACGTCTTCACTCGGGACCGCGTCGGTCTTCTGCATGAGATTGCCCGGACGCTCCATGAGTTGGATCTCACCATTACCTTGTCCAAAGTAAACACCGAAGGGCAGAGCGTCGCGGACGTGTTTTACATCGTGGATGCCGACGGGAAGAAGGTCTATGATCCCGATCGGCTGAAGCGTCTGCGGCGGGTCCTCTACAATCGCATCCTCGGTCTCCATGCTCGCGCCGAGGTGCCGTGAGAACACTAGACCATCGTCTTCTTCGGTGGGCAGTCCCCATCGCGTTCCTGGCGGCGTGCGGCTCCAGTCAGAGCAAGCCAGCCGAGCCTCAGCGTATCGAGATCGCCAGCCACCCTCCGGCGAGCCCGGATGTGTTGCGCGGAGAGAAGCTGCTCTCTGAAGGCAAAGTCGGTGAAGCCAAAGTCGTCTTCGAGCAGGCGTTAGCCGACGACCCGAACGACCCGAGAGCTTGGCTCGACTTGGGACTGGCCCACGAGGCGGCGGGCGCCTTCGCGTCCGCCGAGAAGGCTTACCGTCGCGCGACCGAGATCGATGCAAACTTTGCTGAGGCATTCAACAACCTCGGTGTGCTCTTACGCGAGAGCGGGAAGCTCGCGGAGGCGACGGCGATGCTCGAGCGTGCGGTTGGCTTGGACCCGCGGCTAGCCGCTGCGCGATTTAACCTCGGTCTCGCCTACGAAGAGCAGGGGAAGCTCGCCGAGGCCGAACGCGAGTACCTCACGACGATCGAACAGCTGCCCCGTGACCCGGTTCCCCGGATCAACCTCGCGATGATGCTGCTCGACATGAAACGCATCGAAGACGCCGCCGTGCAGCTTCGGGCCGCTCGGCCGATGGTGCGTGGCGACGTCTTGCTGTCGATGGCGGTCGGGGAGGGTTTGCGGCGCGCTCGGTTGCCGGACGAGGCTGTGCCAGTGCTACGCGCGGCGCTGAGCCAGGCGTCTGATCCTCCCCCGACGGAGCTTCTCGCCGAGCTGGCTCTGGCCTACTACGCCGTGGGAGACCTCGATGCTGCGGAGGCGACCATGCGGCGGGCCATCGGACAAAACGAGCGCGATCCCGCGCTGCAATATGCGTACGGCTCGATCCTCGCGAAACGAGGCGAGCTCGGCAAAGCACGTGCACACCTCAGGCGGGCCGCCGAGCTCGATCCCGACGGCCCGTACGCCGATCGCGCGCGCGCGCGACTCGAGGCACTCAAGAAGTAGCCGGCTGAAAGCCCAGTCCGACCAGGAATACCTCGTAGCTCTCGTTGCGCGTCGCTTCCGGCCGGATGGTCCGCACTTTGCCGAATACCTCGCGCACCGCGTTGCGCGCGTCTTCGAACTCGGCACCTTGAAAGATCTTGGCAACGAAAGCTCCGCCCGGTTTGAGCACCGTCTTCGTGAGCTCGAGGGCACGCACGACGAGCTCGTAGCTCCGGTACTGGTCGGCATGGCGCTGACCGCTCGTCTTCGGCGCCATGTCGCTGATCACGAGGTCGAACGGCCCGCCTAGGCTCTCGGGGTCGACTTGGAAGGCATCGAGGGTGCGGATCTCGGCATGGGGCGGCAGAGCGACCTCCGGATCGTTGAGGTCGATTCCGAGCACACGGCCGCTCGGCCCCACGCGTTCCGCCGCATAGAGCGTCCACGAACCGGGGCTCGCTCCAAGATCGAGAACGTGCTGACCCCTCTTGAACAGACCGACGCGTCGATCGATTTCCTGAAGCTTGTAGACCGAGCGGGCTGGATAGCCTTCGCGCCTCGCGCGGCGTCCGTGGTGATCCTGCTTGCGGCGGGGGGCCAGCTAGCCCTCTTCGGTGGCTTCCGGCGCTTCAGCAGCTTCTTCTTTGGCCGGAGGCTCGGGAAGCGGCACGGGTGCTTTCTTGATGGCGCCCTTCACCGTGAGGAAAGCGTTGCGCCCGCCGGGAACGCCGCCGTCCACGAGGACGATGTTCTCGTCGGTCAGCACCTTCACGATGCGAAGGTTCAGGATGGTGGCCTTCTTGTTGCCATGCTGGCCAGCCATTTTCTGACCACGGAGCGTGCGAGCCGGCGTCATGTTCATACCGATCGAACCGCCATGGCGCTTGGCTTCGTGCGTGCCGTGACCGACCGTGCCGGCACCCGCGAAGTTGTGACGCTTCATGACGCCTGTGAAGCCGCGGCCCTTGCTCGTGCCGGAGACATCCACGAACTGACCGTCCTGGAAGATGTCGGCTACGCCGAGAGTCTGACCGACCTCGAAGCGCTCGAGGAGCGATTCATCGATCCGGAACTCACGAACGACGCGTGGCGCCTCGACGCTGGCCTTCTTGAAGTTGCCCGCCTCGGGCTTGCTCACCAGCTTCTCACGGCGGCTGCCGAAACCGAGTTGGAGGGCGGCGTAGCCGTCTTTGTCCGGAGTACGCTTGGCGACCACCACGCAGGGCCCTGCTTTGATCGCAGTGACGCGCCGGACCTCCCCGTCGTCGAGGAAGATTTGGGTATTGCCAAGCTTGGTGCCGATGAGGCCGGGATTCGTATTCACAGGTCTTCTCCCCGGGAAAAGGGCCGCA
>Ga0209456_10000580_pt1 | contig 19702 bp, 17 predicted proteins | sample COG_11_FD_184755 | JGI IMG/M metagenome (GOLD analysis project Ga0209456, IMG submission 184755) | Pelagic marine sediment microbial communities from the LTER site Helgoland, North Sea, for post-phytoplankton bloom and carbon turnover... | ecosystem: Environmental > Aquatic > Marine > Neritic...
ATGCCTTTGAATTCGCCAGCGATGTGCTGGACAAGATCAAGCAGAATGGCTGAGCGTGGCCGCTGCCTGAGTCAGTGTATTGCCCGCTGCGGTCAGCGCAGTCTCCGGCATACCCTGGCCGATCAGGTCAATGCCTTTCCGGTAACATTCCGACGCCTCATCCACTTCCTCCAACCGCTCCAGCAGCGAACCCAGTAAACGGTAAGCTTCCGGTGTCGCCTGCTGCTTGATACTGGCCTCCAGATAGTTGCGTGCTTTTCCCCACAGTTGGCTACGCAAACTGATTTTACCCAGTGTCAATAACAGCACCGGATCCTCCGGATGCTGCTCCAGCCAGCGCTCGGCACGGTCCTGCTGGTTGCTGGTATCCGCAGCCTGCAAATCACCAAACAGATAGACCAGGCGCTGATTCCAGCCGCGCTTGATCTGTGTCACAAGCAGCTGTTCAACCTGCTTATGTGCACCCAGGCGCATCAGTTGTTCGATATAAATCGTCAACAAGCCTTCATCCTGCTGCACCGCTTGCGGCAACTGCTTCCAGCCCGTTTTCAGGCTGTCAACATCGTTGACCGAGGCAAGTCCCACGACCTGCTCACGGTAAACCTTTACCGCCAGCTGCTGCCACTGATTCCCGCTCAACAGCTTACTGCGCCGCAGAGTCGGTAACAGATCGCGCAAACGCTGCCAGTCCTGTTGTTGCAGATAGAGCTTCATCAAAAGCCGTAAAGTCTGTTCACTGCGCGGTGCCAGTGTCTGTAAGCGTGTCAGCGTAGTCTGTGCCTGATCCAGTTGCGATTTTGAAAGCTGCAACTCAGCTTGTGTAAAGGCGATAGCCATCTGGGCCGCGGGATGACGTTGCTGGGCAAGTTTCAGATACTGGTCACGGCGATCATCGTAACCCAGCTGACTGGCAGCGCGCGCTGCAGACAGATAAGCCTGCACGGGCGCCTGTGTTGATTTCAGCAAACGCGCCAGTCGGCGTTCAGCACGCTCAACGCGTCCTTCTGTCAGCTCGACAATGGCTTCGTCGAACAGGCTATGCAAGCGGCGATCATGACGCCGGTGTTCCCAGTCGTTTACCCTGGCCGGCACGTGCCAGAAGCCGGCGAGTATCCGTAGTGCAACATAGGTCACCGCCAATACCACCAGCAATACCAGCAGTGAAGTCTCTACACTGTACTTGCCAATACCGATCAACACATAGCCGGGGTCCGGTAAGGCCACCAGAGCCACAGCGACCGATGCAATCAGCGCCAGCAGCGCCAGCATCAGCCATTTCATGCTCCTGCTCCCTGGTCCTTTTCCTCCGGCACCTGCTCCAATGCCGGCTCGGTGGTATCGGGCGGCGCTTGATCCGGCACGAGCGGTACTGTGGCCTGTTGTCCACTGAGTTTCATCTGCTGGTGCAAGGCCCGCAAAGAACCGGAAATGTCCGGCAAGTCCGGCACCGTATTGATGGCCTTCAACTGTTCAAGCTCTGCCACAAGCTTATTCACTTTGGCATCATCGTCGGCAAAGTAGGCGTTAAGCCAGTCCTGTGCAGTATTCAGTATCGCCTGATATTGCACACCGTCATCACGCAACAAGGCCAGGCGTCCGGCAGACAATTGCAGGCGTAAATTCTCGCGTAGGAAGTACTCGCGCTCCGGGGCCAGCATCGGGGTCACCGGCTTATCGTGTTCACGGATGCGGAACAGGCCGGACAGCGTTGACCACAAAAGCCTGGGTAATTCACGCCAGTCACGAATCGTCGCCCGGGGTTCCGGACTTTCGGTTTCGGTGTCCGCGGCGGGCTGGTAATGGCTGCCGGCGACGGATAACTCATCGACACTCGCCAGCGCGGCAGTCAAGCTAAGCGAGATACCTTCAACGTCCACGCCCGGCACCGCCTGTACGGCATCAAGATCCTTTGCGAGTTGTTCGCGCACACTCAGAAAATGTGGGTCGGCCAGATCATGCAGACGCTGATCGGCCGCTTTGAGCGCCTGCTCTGCGGTATTAACGTCACGCTGTAATTGCAAACGCTGGTTGGCTATGCGCAACAGATATTCCACCTCGGCCAGGCTCCAACCCTGTTCGCTGCGCCCCATGAGTTCGGCCAGCGCACTCACCCGGCGGCCGACATTGCGCTGATCTTCACCCAGATTTTTTAACTGCCGATCAGTTTGCTGGCGTTCGCTTCGCAGTGTCTGATTGACAGTGCTCAGTGATGCCTGCAGGGTCTGACTGACATCGTTCAGCGATGAACGCAACGGTTGAATGCGATCCTCGACCTGCGCTTCCACCCTCGATTGTGTACCGGTCAGCTGTTGCACCTCGTTCCAGGTGAAATAGGCAGCGACGGTCAGACCAATGGATAAACCCATGGCAAGCAACGCCAGCACCAGTGTCCCGGTTCCGGAGGATCTTGTTGACTGTGGTGGCTGGTCCCGCGTGGGTTCAGGTTCAGGCTGTTCGGCAGGAGCAGAGGGTAAAGTAATGGACGTGGATTCGCTCATAATGAAATGCCAGATGATTTTTTTTGTTGCCGTGGTGCTGCATTGTACCTCAAGGTGACAGCAGCACTAGGGAATCGATTGCGCCCGCTTCCAGGCCAGCAGCGCGTCCACCACTGCTTTGTCGGTCGCATTATCCGCCACTACCGGCGGATACTGGAAACCCAGCTCCTCAGCCAGAGCAAGCATACGTTCGCTGACGACCAGCAGCTGCGTTGCGGTTAACAGGGATTCTCCAGCCTTACCGAGCATCTGCACAAGATTTCTCAAGCTCTCCGCACTGTTGACCGACGCGATGTTGACAAGACCCTGCCGCCAGCGCTGTAACAATTCAGCACTGTCAGCGTTCGGGCGGACGCGCCGGTAGGCTTCGGCATATTCCACCCTGGCTCCCCGTTTGCGCAGCGTATCAGCGAGCATTTCACGGCCTCCGTTGCCACGGAAAATCACCATACGCTGGCCATCGACCTCCTGCATGTCCGGTAATGCCAGCAGCGCTTCGCTATTGAATTTATGTTGCGGAAAAACATCCGCAGTCAGTCCAAAGCGCTTCAGTTCGTCAGCGGAACGCTTACCGATGACGGCGATTCGAACCGACTTCGGCCAGTCGTGTTTTCCCGCAATGTGTTCCAGCGTCCTGTTAACCGCATTGCCGCTGATGAACACAGCCCAGTCGAACTCCTCAAGGCGGGCAATAATTTGCATCAGATTTTGTGGATCGGCCGGTGGGCGGATTTCGAGCACAGGAAAGCGTATCGCGGTTCCACCTAGTTGCCGGATGAGCTCACACAGTGAATCGGCCTGGTGTGCCGGGCGTGTGACCAGTACCCCAACCCCCTGCAGAGGAGCGGCGGCATGGGGCATCAAGGCGACCCGGCGTAGACTTCGTCAAGAATCTGCTTCGCTCCGCGCGACAGCAGATCATCGGCCAGCACCTGACCCAGTTCCTCGGCATCCTCCGGCTTGCCGCTGATGACGCCCTGTACCAGTTCTGTGCCATCCGGGCGCCCAACCAGGGCACGTAACACCATGACACCATGACTGATTTCCGAATATCCCGCGATCGGTACCTGGCAACCACCTTGTAAGCGTTCGTTGAGTGCCCGCTCGGCGCGGATACGCGTAGCCGTCTGCCCATCGTTCAGCGCCTTGACAACACGGCTCACCTTATCATCGGCGACTCGTATCTCGATACCGATAGCCCCCTGACCGATAGCCGGCAGAAACTGCTCCGGCGGCAACAACTCGGTGATACGGTCTTCCCAGCCCATGCGCTTCACGCCGGCGGCCGCCAGTAAAATGGCGTCGTAATCACCATTATCGAGTTTCGCAAGCCTGGTGTTGACGTTGCCACGCAAGTCCAGGACCTCAAGATCCGGCCGGCGGGCGCGCAACTGGCACTGGCGACGCAAACTGGAAGTCCCGACCCTGGCTCCTTCCGGCAATGTGTCGATGCTCGTAAATACGTTTGAAATCAATGCATCACGCGGATCTTCCCGGACCAGGATAGCAGCCAGACCGAGCCCCTCAGGAAATTCCACCGGCACGTCTTTCATGGAATGAACCGCCAGATCCGCCCGTCCTTCCAATATACCCAGCTCGAGCTCTTTGACGAACAGGCCTTTTCCGCCAACTTTTGCCAGCGGTGTATCAAGAATCTTGTCACCCTGGGTGGTCATGGTGAATAGTTCGACTTCCAGCCCTGGATTACGCGTCATCAGCGCATCGCGTACGTGGTTGGCCTGCCACAGCGCCAACGGGCTCTTGCGGGTGGCAATACGTAATTTTGAATCAGCCATCAGGGTTTCTGAGATCCGAAATAGTGATTCGGGGAGCATAGCGAGTGAAGCACAACAGGCGCAAGTGGGTTGCGGTCATCCTGGCAACGATCATGCTGAACATGGCCTGCGTCAGACTGGAAGCAGACGGCGTGTTGCCGGCGATTGATCTGAGTAGAGAAGGACGCCAGGCCGAAGAGGCTTGCGTCCCCTTGTTACTGGAGTTCGCCGCTGAACACTGTGAATACTGCACACTGCTGGAAGAGGAAGTACTCAACCCGACACTGCTAAATCGTGACTACGACCAGCGCGTCCTCATGCGCAAGCTGGTGATCGATCGATCCGGCAAACTGCGCGACTTCAATGACACACCGGTCAATGCCACTGAACTGGCCAATCGCTACAAGGTTTTCGTAACACCGACACTGCTGTTCCTGGACAGCCAGGGCAGGGAGCTGGCCGAACGTATGGTAGGCGTCATGACCCTGGAGTTTTATGGCGGCTATCTGGACCAGGCGATGGATGTTTCCAGCGACAAGCTGCGCAAACTGGGGCGCTGCCGGTAGACATCAGATAACACCGATCTTGATACGCTTGCGCAGATCCGGCAGCAGGCGTCGGCTGACTTCCAGACGCTCGTCGACTCCCTCCAGCCGTACACAGCAGTGACCTTCGGCATTTTTCTCCAGTCCACGAATCGCCGCCACCGCAACCAGCGCATTTCGATGTATGCGAATGAAACAACTCGAAAATTCCTGCTCCAGCGATCTCAACGAATCTTCGATCAGGATCTGTTGGGTCGCTGAACAAACGGTGACATACTTATTGTCGGCCTGCAGATAAACCACCTCATCGATAGGGATCAGTTCAAGATTGCCCCGCTTGCGGGCGCACAGATGCGTTCGTCTGCTGTCGGCTTGCGACTTCTGCAACTTTTCCAGCTGTACACTGCTCAGACGTCTGGCCTTGTCCAGCGCCTGCTGCAGGCGCTGCGGATGAATGGGTTTGAGCAGGTAATCAACCGCCTGGGTTTCAAATGCTTCCAATGCATGGTCACCGTAGGCGGTGGCAAACACCAGTGCCGGCGGATTTTCGAGCTGCACGATGTGCCGGGCAGCCTCGAGTCCGTCCATGCCGGGCATACGAACGTCCATCAATACCAGATCCGGTCGCAGCTGCTGGACTTGTTGCAAGGCCTGCTCTCCGTTGGCAGCTTCACCACAGACCTTGCATTCACCCATGCCTTCGAGCAGGCGCGTCAGCCGTTGCCTTGCCAGCGATTCATCATCTACTACCAGGCATTTCATTGCATTTTCTCCCTTGGAAAATAAAGTGTAGTCTCAAATTCTTCGCCTACTTCCCTCAAGGCAACACCGGCCTGTGCACCAAACGCCAGCTGCAGACGCAAACGAATATTTTCCAGTGCGATATGGTTACCCTGGCGACGTGTTCCGTTATTGTCGGGTGCACGCGGGTTACGAATGGAGACAGAAACGCGTCGTCCCTCGGCCAGGCTGGTGACGCTGATCCGCCCCCCGTGAGGTAAAGGCTCAACACCATGGTAAACGGCGTTTTCCAGCAAGGGCTGGAGAATCAGCGACGGAACAAGGCGTTTGCGTGGCAAACGCTCGATGTCCCAGTCGACCCGCAAACGATCACCCAGGCGCAAGGACTCCATGCGCAGATAACCCTTGGCAAGCTCGAGTTCCTGTTCCAGCGTTACCCGTTCGGAAGCTTCGTGCAGGGAAACACGGAACAGGTCTGACAAATCCTGCACTGCCTGCTCGGCGCTTACCGGATCACTGCGTGTCAATGCCGCAATACTGTTCATGCTGTTAAACAGAAAATGCGGGCGGATCCGGGCTTGCAGCGCCTGCACCCGCGCCTGCGCTTCGGCATGAATCTGCTGACGCCACTGGTGCTGCACGTACAGATAACGAAGCACCAGTGCACTGAGGATGGCACTGATCCCCAGATTACGAAACAAAAAACCGGCATGGTCTGTACCATGCAAAAGTTCATCCAGCCCACCCAGTTGAAACGCCAGTTCGCTGACCACCGCCGTGGTCAACAGCAGTAAAAGATAACTGGTCAGTGCAGCAGCGGTATTGCTGATCCGGGCCAGCATCGGACGAGCCAGACACAGCACCGCTGCACTGCTCAGGGCAATCCACTGCAGGAACAACGAAGCCAGACCCAGCTGGCTCCAGGGGTCGTTGCGGCCGTTAGCCAATACCAGGACAAATGCCAACAGCTCTGCAATCACCACCACGGCAAACACCATGCGGATATCACAGAAACCGGGCAGGAAAAGGGTTTCCTGCCGGTTGCGGGCGTTATCGGTTGAACTCCCCTGGTTCATGTCAACTGTGCTTCCACTCGTTCCTCGCCTGATGCGGCCTATTACCAGAATAACGGCCAAGCTTTACAGGAACTTCAGGTATACTTCGGGACTGTTAAACCTGATCGACAGCCGTTATGACAGATGACTCAGCCAGCCAGAAACCCTGGGGCGGACGCTTCACCGAATCGACGGACGCCTTCGTGGAAGCCTTTACCGCATCGGTTAATTTCGACCGGCGCCTGTACCGTTACGATATCCAGGGTTCCCTTGCCCATGCACGCATGCTGGCGAAGGTGGGGGTATTGAGCAAAACCGAGTTCGACAGCATCCACAAAGGCCTGAAGCAGATCGAACAGGACATCGAGCAGGGAAACTTCCAGTGGTCGGTCAGTCTGGAAGACGTGCACATGAACATCGAGGCACGACTCACGGCGCTGATCGGCGAAGCAGGTAAAAAACTGCATACCGGCCGCTCGCGTAATGACCAGGTTGCAACCGATCTGCGCCTCTATCTGCGCGATCAGATCAATGCTGTCTGCGTGGAACTGCGGCGCCTGCAGAGCGGTCTGCTGGATCTGGCCGAGCGCGAAAGCGATACCCTGATGCCCGGCTTCACACATCTACAGGTTGCCATGCCGGTGACCTTTGGCCACCACATGCTGGCCTGGTTCGAGAATCTGCAGCGTGACCGGCAACGCTTGATTGATTGCCTCAAACGGGTCAATGTCATGCCTTTGGGCGCTGCTGCGCTCGCCGGTACCAGTTTTCCCATCGACCGGCATTACACCGCGGAATTGCTGGGTTTTGACAGCCCTGCGGAAAATTCTCTGGATGCGGTCAGCGACCGGGACTTCGTCATCGAATTTTGCAGCTGTGCCGCACTGATACACACACACCTGTCGCGATTTTCCGAGGAGCTGATTTTATGGGCATCGGCACAATTTGACTTTATCGATTTGCCGGACCGCTTCTGCACCGGGTCCAGTATCATGCCGCAGAAGAAGAACCCCGACGTGCCGGAACTGGTACGTGGAAAATCCGGCCGTGTTATTGGTCACCTGGTCGGTCTCTTGACGCTGATGAAAGCGCAACCACTGGCCTATAACAAAGACAACCAGGAAGACAAGGAACCGCTGTTTGATACCGTTGATACCTTACTGGCTTGTCTGCGCGCATTTGCGGATATGGTGCCGGCAACGGAGGTCAAAGCCGATAATCTGCGCCGGGCGGCGGCCAGTGGTTATTCCACTGCCACCGATCTGGCAGACTACCTGGTGCGCAAAGGGCTTGCCTTCCGCGATGCACACGAAATTGTCGGTAATGCCGTACGTCTCGGCATTGAAAGCCAGCGTGAGTTGTCCGAGATGAACCTGTCGGAGCTGCAGTCGCTGTCAGCGCTCATCGAAAGCGATGTCTTCGATGTACTGACGCTGCAAGGTTCGGTAGCCGCGCGAAACCATTTCGGCGGTACCGCTCCGGATCAGGTGCGGGCAGCGATCATTCGCGCCAGGCAAAGACTGGCTTGAGGTCAAGCCACCGACGCACTGAAGCTGTCATCCACTTCGCCTTTGACAGTCTCCACGATGCTCTGTGGTTTACCCAGGTAATGGCCCTGCACATAGTCCACACCCAGATCACGCACCCGCTCGAACACCTGCCCGTTTTCCACGAATTCGGCGATGGTTCGCATACCCATGCCACGCGCGACATCGACCAGCGCTTTCACGAACAACTGGTCCGCATTGTTATTGTGGATATCGCGGATAAAACTGCCGTCGATTTTCAGAATGTCAGCATTCAGGTGTTTGAGATAGGAGAAGGATGAAAAACCGACCCCGAAATCGTCCAGTGAAACCAGACAACCCAACTGACGTATTTTCTGAATAAACTCCACGGCATTGGTAAGTTGCTCACAGGCTGCGGTCTCTGTTATTTCAAACGTAATCCTTGCCGGATCGACACCACACTCGTCTATTTCATGTTCGATCAGGTCATACGTATCCTGCCTGCCCACAGACAGGCCGGAAAGGTTGATTGAAAAACCGACATCCCGCATTTCGTCCGGCAAGTCCGCCAGGTGGCGGATCGCTTTCGTAATAATCTGCCGATCGACCCATTGAATCAGGCCAAACTGTTCCGCTGCCGGGATGAATTTCCCTGGCGCAATCAAGGCACCATCTTTTTCGACCATACGCACAAGCACTTCATAGTGATCTACCTTGCCACTGCACACAGCAACAATAGGCTGGAATGCCAGGTGTAGTGCATCCTGCTCAAGCGCTTCCAGCAAGCGATCTTTCCATACCAGCTGGTTATCCATGCGTTCCCGCATCATGTCGGTCTCGTCGTATCTGTATACACGATTGCGACCGCTGGTCTTGGCAACACTCATGGCAGCGTCCGCCTTTGCCATCAACTCAACGGGAATCTGGCCCTGCCGGGGGAAAGTGACAACACCTACACTTGCGGAAATATTCAGCGTACGGCCGCCATATTTGGGTTTAAGTGAATTAATGCACTCCAGCAGTTCACGGGCCTTTTGCAGCCCCTGATCCTCGCTCATCGCCGAGTAGGCAACGGCAAATTCATCACCGCTTATTCTGGCAAGAAAATCCTCTTCACGTGATGCGCGCTTGAGCAATCCAGCCACCTGCACAATGATCTGGTCGCCCGCAGCATGACCTGCGGTATCGTTGACCAGTTTCAGGTGATCCAGATCAATCAATAACAGAACTCCGAGCTGCCCGCTGCGCTCCACTCTGCGAATTTCGTGGTCTAGTTCTTCCAGGAAACGGCGGCGGTTGGAAAGTCCGGTAAGGTGATCCTGGTTTGCAAGCATCACCATACGTTTTTCGTCCTGCTTGAGCTGGGTGATATCACGCGCTGTACCACGATAACCTTTAAACGTACTCCCGCTGAATACCGGCACTCCATTCAGACGCAAACAATGCGCTTCACCGCTCAGCGCATGCACCCAGATTTCAGCATCCTTGAAACTACACTGCTTTTTCTCGGCTGGACGAAGCAGGCGCGTCAATTCACCCAGATTGCTGCCGGGAAACACTTCGGCCGGCGTGCGGCCAAGCCAATTTGATGCCGACATATTCAGCGTTTCGGAAACACTGCTGGAAACAAAGGTGAAATGCCCGCTGCGGTCCGTTTCCCATAACCAGTCGGATGAACTCGAAGCAAAATCACGGAAACGTTGACGATTTCGCTCGAGCTCACCCCTCGATGAATTAAGCGCCCTCAACATGGCGTTAAAGGACTTACCCAGTTTTCCCAGCTCATCGTTACGCTTTATCGAAACCTGAAGTTTCATGTTCCCGCCGGCGACGGACCGGGTTGCACGCTCTAGCAGGTGAATGGGTCGGGTCAGGGATCTCCGGCTGATATTGACGCCAAAAATACCCGCCAGCAGAAGCAGCATTGCCGAGAAATAAAGGGCATTTTCACCCAGCAATTTATAGGGCAACCAATAGCTCGCATAATTTGCTGCAAAGAGTATTTCTACCGGCTGTTTCCCGCTTCCAAGCTGATTCAGGGGCGGAACAATCCGTATACTGTAACGATCATTTCCTATCTCGAGCGTGCTTTTGCCCCCTGTTGTGCGAGAATCGTTTACGCGGTGCAGCGCTGGCTGAAGCTCCTTGACGCTGCTCGCCAGCAAGCGGTTACCCTGCAAGATCGCGAGCTCGGGAGAAATCAGCTGGCGGATATCCACCAGGTCCACCTGGCCAAAACGTTTCCCCACCAACAGGGTGCCAACACGCCCCCCCAGCGGATCATCAACCGGCACTGCCACCAGTTGCAGCAAGCTGTCGTGTAACAACGCGCTACCAAACACAAACCGGTCACCCCTGCTAAGGCTGCGCACCAGGTCAGACAATACTTCAGAACTCAGGATCTGAGGTGACGTGTAGTGAGGTTTGTTACCCGCTCCAGCGACGCCGCCCGGCCCGGTTTCGAAGTGTACCGCCATGAAGTCCGCACCCGCTTGCGGGTACAGATCATCCAGGACTCTGCGTATGGTAGCGATATCACCAGTAAGGGATGCAGCGATAAGACCGGGTTCCTCACGCACACCCCTGGCAACAGCACGCAGATTTTCGAAACGGTTCTTCTGCACCTGCACAATAAATTTCTGCGCACGATCGAGGTCTTCGCCGATACTGATGGCAACATGATCCCTGGCCAGCAGAAATCCGGCGCCCGCTACGCCAAGTAACACCGCCAGTACCAGCGCGATAATGAACAGGGTATTTTTTTGTTCGATAATCACCGCTGCGCCTCAGACCAACACACCGGAACCTCTCACCACGGCAGAATATGCCGTTGGCAGGCAACAAAAAAAGTAAGTTCGGGCCACCGGTGTGTGAACTGTCAGTTTGTGCTTTATCAAGCCAGCCATCGAATTTTCATCGAATTCAATATTGTCGCTTTAGCTGTATCGGCAAACAGTATGGTTTAATGAGGTCCGTGGTCGAAAAACATCAAAATGACAGTCTGGAACAACTGCGTCTGAAACTGGCCGAGTTTGCAGAGAAACGCGACTGGCAACAGTTTCACTCCCCCAAAAACCTGGCCATGGCTCTAATTGCAGAGGCGGCCGAGCTTGTCGAACACTTTCAATGGCTTACCCAAAAGCAGAGCGGCAATCCGAGTCCTGAAAAACGCTCTGCCGTAAGTCTGGAACTGGCTGATATCCTGATTTACCTGATTCGGATCGCGGATCAACTCGACATTGATCTGATCGCGGCGGCGACAGACAAAATCGAAATCAACGAGAAACGCTATCCCGCTGAAAAAGTACGTGGAAAAGCGTTTCGTGCCGAAGAGTACGAGTAAGCCGCCGATCCAGCGCAGCGCCCCAGACTGCGAACGGCAACACACTCCATATAAAGATCCGGTCACAGATTCCGTTACATAGGCAGGTATCCACAAGTTTTTAAGATCACCTGTTCTGGAGTATCGGCCCGATGATGACGACACCACTCTCGGCAAATCAAGCGCCGGCCCGGGAAAAGCTCGATGGCCGGCAACCGGCCACCAACGATGGAGTAAATACCTGGTGCAGGGATGACAATGCCAGCCGCCTGCTGAAACGTTCAGGCATGGCTCTGTCACAGGCGCACGCTGAATACCTTACGCACTCCTTCGCGCTGTAAGTACGGGGATCTGTGTGGCTACTGTTCATCGAACACACGTATCGGCTTCGCGGCAGCTGTCAGCAACGGGCAGCGCGAACCAGTCTGTCATCAGGACGAATTTCGGTGGTATGGAAAAACCACACATCGAAATCGACGCACTGGAGTTACGCGCCATCAAGCGACGCTTCATGGCGCTTAACAAAGACCGCTTGCGCCGTGTCCAGGAATGCCTGAACACTCGCCAGCGTGTATTTATCAGGCTGCTACCGCTGTTGTTCCATATCAATCATCCAATGCTGCCGGGCTATCGGTCCAATACGGCACCTTGCGGCGTTTGCGACTACTCGCCCGCTAAACGCTGTATTCAGTCAGCTCGCAAACTGGCAAAGAGTTTCAGTTACCAGCGTCGTGCCCAGCGCCGCTACTCGATTCACGCGCTGTACCTGATGGGCAGTACCGGTACGATTGCATATTCCAAATCCAGTGACTTTGATATCTGGATCTGCCATCGGCCCGGGCTGTCCGAACAGGATATTGCAGCGCTGCAGGAAAAAGCCGATGGCATTAAATACTGGGCGGAATCACTGGGCCTGGAAGTTCATTTTTTCCTGATGGACGATGCATCGTTTCGTGGCCAGCAACACCAGCAACTGTCCAATGAAAACGCCGGCAGCTGCCAGCATCACCTGTTGCTGGACGAGTTCTACCGCACCGGCCTGCTGGTCGCCGGGCGCTACCCGGTGTGGTGGCTGGTGCCGCCAGCGTATGAAAAACACTACGATGAGTACGTTGACAAACTCATTCTGAACCGATTTATCAAGGCCAACGATATTGTTAACTTCGGTGGCTTGTCCCACTTGCCGACCGAGGAATTCTTCGGTGCCACGCTCTGGCAGCTCTACAAGGCAGTTGACTCGCCCTATAAATCCATCATCAAGATCCTTTTGATGGAAGCATATGCCAATCAGTACCCGGATATTGAGATACTATCCATACGCTTCAAAAATATGGTTCACCGTGGTGGCGCGCAGCTGGATCGGCTTGATCCCTACGTCATGATGTGCAACACGGTTGAAGAGTACCTGTTTTCGCGCAGAGAACTTGAACGCCTCGATCTGGCCCGACGATGCTTCTATTTCAAAGTCAACGAAGCCATGAGCAAACCCGACCGCGGCCGCAGGTTAAACTGGCGCCGGCAAGCCATTCGGGAACTGGTTGACACCTGGGGATGGAGCAGGAAAAAACTGGCGACACTGGACCAGCGCCGGCAATGGAAGATCAAGCGTGTACTGGGGGAACGCCAAATACTGGTGGAGGAACTAACGCGCAGCTATCGCGCACTGTCGCGGTTTGGGCGTGAACACAATAACAAATATGCCATTAATTCCGAGGACCTTAATCTACTGGGTCGTAAGCTTTACGTTGCGTTCGAACGCAAGGCCGGCAAAGTTGAAATGATCAACCCCGGTGTATCCAGGGACCTGTCTGAAGAGAGGCTGTCACTGCACCAGATCGATGAACGGGCGCAGCACGGCTGGGCAATATACAGAGGCAATGTGTTGGTAAGGGACACAGGTAAACATACACCGCTGAAACGAACTGCCAGCCTGCTGGAACTGCTGGTCTGGTGTCATTTCAATGGCCTGATCAACCGAAACCCGACGATCGGTATACAGCCTCCTGGCAGCAGTCTCAGGCAATGGGAGTTACGTTGTGTACTCGATTGCCTGCAACAGATGTTCCCCAAAGGGAAAGTACCTGGAAATAACATACAGTCTCTGGCCGAACAGGCTACCGTTCGTCAGGCTGGAGTTTTTATCAATCTGGCCCGGGATCCCATGTCAAAGCTCACCCGCAACGGCATGCAACTGGTCAGCGAACGCATCGACCCGCTGAGTTACGGTGGACAATGGGAAAATCTGGCCGTCGAATGCGAAACCATTACGGTGACCTCGTGGGGCGAGGTATTGACCTACCGCTATGCCGGCGATACGGCATTACTCGATTGCCTGTGCGATTATTTCGCCTGGTCACCGGTCGATTCGGGTACAGTGCCTCCGCCGCTACCCTGCTTCAGCTTTTCCTCGTCACGCGGCCCTATCATCGCCCGCCGTCTGCAACAACTGTTTAACGATGTCACAGAGTATTTCTATTATAATTACTGGCGCAGACACGCCCGCTATGCCCTGCGGATAGGACAGAACTACTATGTGCTGAAATGTGAACACAACATTCCGCGTTATCAGGAACTGGAATCAGAGACTGCCATGTTGAATCATCTCGGCCAGCCACAGACCGCATTCAGTCCCATCCGCATCGATAGGCAAATAATGGACAACTCACCGCTGGCACTGGTACTGGAGAAAAACCGGGAAGGCGTAGTACAGGTTTTCTACCTGACGGGAAATGGTCGTGCGCAAGTCTACATCCTCGATGAACGCGGTTCATTATTTCAACAGTGCCTTGCTTTTCACGATCAGCAAACGCTGCTCGGTCAGTATCAGCATTTTCTGGAGATGGTGCGTTACCGGCTCAATAATTCGAACATGCCGAACAGTCTATCTGACAAGACGGACATTCAATATTATCAGATCACCCGTAACAGCCTCGAGGAGTATGTACTGGTACCCGTAAAGGCAAACCCTGAGGTGGGGACGCGCCGTTACTTTGATGTTCAGGTTATCGGCGGCCTGGAAGACGAGCGCCATGGCTCGTTCAGTATTTTTGTCGGCAATCGGGAATTCTCGGCACTGGAATTTGGTGATCAGATCTTTCATCGGGTCACCGAGCATATCTTTCGTAAGAGGGACGGTGGCCGCGGTTATCCGATTTACATCACTGATATCGACGTCAATCCAGCGATGCTTGGAACTGATAATGCCAATGGCGTGCAGTCGATTCATTTCCTGAACTACAAAAAACGAATTGAAAGCCAGCTTAACGAAGCCCTGCACAATTGGACGGCGTAGCTGCACGCAACCTTGAACGCGATAATATCGCCGCCACAAACCCGCTCTCACGAAGCTTGCTTGTTCACCCGGTAGCAACGCCGTCCTCCGGCGCGATGGTTGTTGACCGTTACCGCGGTCAGGAGACCGCTGCTACTCTGCGGTACGCACCCGCTCCAGGATTCTCTGTATATCCGTTTCCCAGTGATCGAAGCTCGCCAGCAATTCTGCACTCGAATAGAAAGGGCGTAGATGTTTAAAGCTGGAAGACAGCAATATTGTTTCATCGTTTTCGGCAAAAATTGCTATTTTCAGCGGTAAATACGCGACCAGTTCCGGGTACTGGTCAGTGAGCTTGCGAATTTCTTCCAACTCACCGAAAAACACCACCCGGTATTTATCCGTCTTGTATCCAGACCGGGTTAAACCGATATCAATACGTTGCACGCGGGAAACCTGATAACCGTTTTCCCCGATTGTCTGCTGCAATACAGTCATGGCTTCCGGAAACGCTAACTGAGAACGCACCATAAACAGATCCTCTGCCGCCAGAGCGTGCGACCACAGCAACAGCAGCACAACAATATACTTTTTCACAGTGTCGCCTCCTCCATGATCCCTTCATAGAGGTCGTGCATCTGTTCACAGGCCTCATCCAGGGCCTGGTTATTGAATAGCCGGCTGAGATTTTTCGGATTGATACTCATTACCTGTACGCCGTGTTCGGTCTCCACCAGGGTAATACGACACGGCAGAAACAAGCCAACCCTCGGATCAATCGCCAGCGCCTCGTCAAGAAAAGAAAAATTACAGAAATACAGTATTATTCTGCGCGCATTTTCCTCACCCTCGGCAGCCAGGCCCTGTTCAAAATATTGTTCACGAATAACGCGGAAATTACGCCCCACTACAGCCTGTTTGAGATTTTCCAATGTCTGCTCGAGATCATACGAAGAGTCGAAACGGATGACCGGCTCAAGCCCAACCACCTCCGCCGTCCCGGCACCTGTATCCAGCTCTCGCAGATAAGCGACCAGATCATCGGCATCCCTTTCCTCCAGGCCCAGCGCCGCGATGGATGGCATGGGCGTCCCTTCACGCCCGCGCAGCAGAGTCGCTTTCAGCATGGCATCACTGACCGAGGCCTGAAAACCCGGATTATCCAGCGCCGGCGCTTCCACCGGAGCGTCTCTGGGACGTGAAAAGGTCACCCCCGTTCCAACACCACCCTGTCCTTTATCGCCGTGACAGGCAGCGCAATGACCGGCAAACAGCGCCTTGCCTCGCTCGGGCTGTCCCTGCAATGTTTCAGCGGAGTAAGTCGGGCCGTCGGAATCGGACCAGCTGCGTATGTGCCCGATGATGGCACTGACCTGATCACTGCTGAGGGCAGGGAAAGCCGGCATCACGCGACCCGGACGGCCTTCACGCAGCGTCGCACGTAAGTATTTATCGCTGGCAACAGCAAGAAAATCTTTAAGATTCAATGGGATTCCAACACCGCCATCACCATTCACACCATGGCAAACTGAACAATGCCGCTGGTAAAGCACGGCACCGCCAGCCGCCTCTGCCCAGGCGGCCTGTGGCACCAGAGTGGCGAGAACGACGCCAAGAATTGCCGGTAGATATATTAGCATATAATTATTATCTCATACTTTACTGTGCCGTTAACACCCTTTCTCTCCGCAGAGTGTTGTCAAATTCCCCTTGCCTCCCGGGTGAGTGTTAGGGTTAGGGGATCTGAAAAGCTAATGCCTTGATTTTTATACTCCCTCATCCAGCCTTCCCCCGGAGGAGGGTGTCGCAAAAGGTTGTAGCCCCTTCTCCCTCCGGGAGAAGGTTGGGATGAGGGGATATAAAAATCAATAAGTTGACCTTGTTGATCCCCTCTCCCTAACCCTCTCCCGGTGGGCGAGGGGACTTTTGCGACACCCTCCGGAGGGAGAAGGGGCTGCAACCTTTTGCAATACCCTCCGAAGAGAAAGGGAGTTTACGAGACAACAGTCGCCCAAAACTGTTCAACACCGGTCTTCCAGGGTCATCCAAGGCGCTGCACTATCCAGTTGCGCAGACTTTCCATTTGCGGCACACAAAGACTGTGCCCCATCGGATAACGGTTAAACGCGACAGCATAGCCCTGCGACTCTATCCAGTCCCGAGAGCGTTCCGCCACGGCAAAGGCGACGACCGGATCCTGGTCACCGTGATCCATTCGAATAACCAGACTGTCGGGTTCGGCAGACTTTTCTTCCGCCAGCAAATCCGCCAGTGGCAGATAGCTTGACAAGGCCAGCACGCCGGCCAACGCTGCCCGGCAGCGTAACGCCGTATACAGGGCAATGGCCCCACCCTGCGAGAATCCCGCCAACAGTATTCTGTCGCTACCGATGCCCCGCTGCTGTTCGCGCCGGATCAGGCCCAGGACGTGCTGCTGCGCCTGCACGATGCCCGGCCTGTCCTCATTGGCCGCAAAGCCAAGATCGTAGATATCGTACCAGGCCCGCATCACCATGCCGCCATTGAGCGTAACCGGCCGCCGCGGGGCATGCGGCAATATAAAACGTGCACCCAGTTCATTGGCCAGCCCCCACTGCTGAACCAGCGGTTCAAAGTCGTGCCCATCGGTACCCAGACCGTGCAACCAGATCACCGCACAGCCTGGCGGTCCTTCCGGCTCAATTTCCAACACATCCAATCCCGTTTTTTCATTCATGTGAATATAGTAACTGCCCGGCTGGCTAATCGATACTGGACATAATTTGGGCTTTTCGCGCCACCTTCGTATACTCGCCCCATTTACGCGATCAGGAAACCGTTATGAAACCCTGTTGGGCACACTACCTCCTCTGGCTGATAATTGCCCTGGCAGGTGCCACGGCCATGCTGTCCGGCTGCGGGCAGGACGGCAATCTCTATCTCCCGGACAAGGAACAGCCAAAGGATCAGGATTAGGACCAGTTAACACGATGGATTTCTTCGACTATCACAATGGCCGCCTGTTTGCGGAACAGGTTGATTTAGGGGAACTTGCAGCCGCCCATGGCACGCCGCTCTATGTGTACTCCCGCGCCACATTGGAACGGCACTGGAATGCCTTCGACCAGGCGCTGGGCGAACACCGGCACCTGGTGTGTTACGCGGTCAAGGCCAATTCCAATGTCGCCGTGCTGGCGCTGCTGGCCAGGCTGGGCTCAGGCTTTGATATCGTCTCCGCTGGTGAACTGGCGCGTGTCCTGCGCGCCGGCGGCGACCCTTCCAAGGTGGTTTTTTCCGGAGTCGGAAAAACGTTCGTGGAGATGGAACAGGCGCTCGAAGCAGGCATCCGCTGTTTCAATGTTGAATCATCCGCCGAGTTGAAGCGCCTCAATGAGGTTGCAGCGACGCACGGTGTGGTAGCGCCGGTATCCTTACGCGTAAACCCCGATGTGGATGCCAACACCCACCCGTATATTTCCACCGGTCTCAAGGAAAACAAATTCGGCATACCTGTTGAAAATGCCCTGGGCGCCTATCAACAGGCCGCCGAGGCCGAACACCTTAGCGTTGAAGGTGTGGACTGCCACATCGGTTCCCAGCTCACGGAGATCTCGCCCTTTGTCGACGCCCTGGACCGGGTACTGGAACTGGTACAACACATTGAAGACCGGGGTATTGCCATTCATCACCTCGATCTGGGCGGCGGGCTCGGTGTGCGCTACCAGAACGAGCAACCGCCGTCACCCCAACAGTACGTGCGGCCGCTGATGGCACGCCTGGCAAATACCGACAAGGAAATACTCATTGAACCCGGGCGCGCCATTGCCGCCAATGCCGGCATCCTGCTTACCGAGGTGCAGTACCTCAAGGAAACGGCAGACAAGAACTTCGCCATCGTTGACGCCGCCATGAATGACCTGATCCGCCCGGCGCTGTACAGCGCCTGGCAGGACATTATTGCCGTTGCTCCACGCCAGCAGGCCGGCACAAGCTATGACATCGTCGGTCCGGTCTGCGAAACCGGTGATTTTCTCGGCAAACAGCGGGAACTGGCTGTCCGGCAGGGGGATCTGCTGGCAGTGCGATCGGCCGGCGCCTATGGCTTCAGCATGAGTTCCAACTACAACAGCCGGCCCCGTGCGGCAGAAATCCTGGTGGATGGTGAACAGGCACAGCTGATTCGCCGGCGCGAGACCTTGCAAGAGCTGTTTTCCCAGGAAACTATTCCTGATTTCTAATGGCAAATCCCCCACCGCGTAGACTCTGTCACTTTGTGAACTGAATCACAATTAAAGGCCATGACCGGAACAGCCGCTTAATGAGATTCCAGATTAAGGGGTGAGTTATGTCAAAGCGTACAAATTATGTCAATGCGGCTGTTTTTGTTTCTGTCAGTGTCCTGCTCGGCGCCTGCGGTGGTGGTGGTGGTGGTGACGGAGCCTCAAACGTCGGAATCAGCGCCAGTGATCCGGTGGCAATCACCCCGGACAACGCGACCGAGGTAGCCAGTGCCACCTTTGAAGCCACCGACGGCCTCACCGGAAACAGTGAAGGCGCAGTCGGCTTCTTACCCGCGTCGGTTGGCCAGGCGAGCGCTGCACAGATCAATGTCATCAAGACGATCATCCAGCAAGCCAAAAGGGCGCCGGTTTTTCTCAGCGGCGACGGGACCGGCGTTGCACCGGCCGCAACCCGCCCGATCGCGGAAGATTGCGAAAACGCACCAAACGGATCGATCAGCGGTACCTTCAACGACAATGATGACGACCTGACGCTGTCAGCGGGTGACAGTGTCAGCATGACTGCCAATAACTGTGACTTCGGCGGCGTCGTCCTGAACGGCACTATCAGCATGAGTAACGTTGTGGTGGAAGGTGATGAACTTAGCCCACCCTATTCAATGCAGTTCAGGATGCAGGCCACCAATTTCTCCGTTTCGGTAAGCGGCGAGACCGTTGTCATGAGCGGTGACGGAACCATCGGTGAATCGAGCATTGACGGCTTCAAC
>Ga0209456_10000581_pt1 | contig 19683 bp, 18 predicted proteins | sample COG_11_FD_184755 | JGI IMG/M metagenome (GOLD analysis project Ga0209456, IMG submission 184755) | Pelagic marine sediment microbial communities from the LTER site Helgoland, North Sea, for post-phytoplankton bloom and carbon turnover... | ecosystem: Environmental > Aquatic > Marine > Neritic...
TGTCAGTGTCAGTGTCAGTGTCAGTGTCAGTGTCAGTGTCAGTGTCAGTGTCAGTGTCAGTGTCAGTGTCAGTGTCGGCTTCGGTGTCCGAGACCGGGTTTGAGTCCGTGATAGAGTAGGCCGCTCATGTCCCGCCCGCGGCATCACATCGTTCTCGTTCCCGGCCTCTTCGGGTTCGCGCGGCTCGGTGGTTTCGACTATTTCATGCACGTCGAGGAGGCGCTTGCGAGCCGGTTTCTCGAGCGCGGGGCGGACTGCGAGTTCGTGCTGGTGTCCTCGCCCCCGACCGGCTCGATCGTACACCGCACGCAGGTGCTGATGGATGCGATCGAAGAAGCCTGCTCGGACGATGCGGGGGCCATTCATCTCGTTGGGCATTCGACCGGAGGGTTGGACGTGCGGTTACTAGCGTCGCCGACGGCCTGGCCCGACGCGCCCGACTGGTTCGATCGCGTCCGGACCGTCACCAGCATTTCTACCCCGCACTACGGCACGCCCCTGGCGTACTTCTTCACGACGATGGCGGGCACACGGCTCTTGGAGGCCCTTTCGCTGCTCACTTATATGACGCTCCGCGCTGGCGGACCACCGCTCACCGTTCTGACTCCCTTGATCGCTTCTCTCGGTCGCATCGATGAGGCCTTCGGGGTCGAGAGCAAGATTCTCGAGAAGACGACCGAGCTGCTCCTTAGTTTCTTGGGCGAAGAAGGTCAGACCGAAGTTCGAGAATGGTTCGACGGAATTCGAAGCGATCAGGGCGCCATCATTCAACTCACACCGGAGTCGATGGATATCTTCAATGCTGGCGTCGAGAACAATCCAAACCTTCGATATGGATGCGTAGCCACCCGGATGCCACCGCCTGGACCCGTGCGGCTCCTCAAGAACCTCCGGTCTCCGGTCAACGCCCTCTCCGCTGCCGTCTTTTCGACGCTTTACGTTGGCGCCGGCCGTACATCCAAAGTCTATCCCCCTCCGGGTCCGGCCCCTGAGGTTCGCGAGTACCTCGAGCAAAAGCTCGAGCGCGAGCTCGACAACACCCTCAACGACGGCCTGGTCCCCACCGCGAGCATGATTTGGGGCGACGTCTTGTGGGCAGGCACCGCAGATCATCTGGACGTGCTCGGCCACTTCAACGGCGACCGGGACTCATCGCACACCGACTGGCTCGTGAGTGGCGCCGGCTTCCAGGAAGACGACTTCGACGAAGTAATGGACGCAGTGGCCGAGTTTCAGCTCCAGTGACAGCGCCAGTGCGGGGGATTAACCCTTTCAAAAAGGGGTCTGACCCCTTTTTGACTCAGTCGTCTAGGGCGTACTCTTCGCGGTGGGCTGCCAGATGTTCGATGTAGTAGTCGGCCGGTTTTTGGGGTTCGATTTCGCCTGTTTCGACGGCCGTGGTGAGTTGCTTGATCAAGTCGCCTAGGCGCTTTGATGGGGGGAGGCCGAAGGCCTTCATGATCTCGGTGCCGAGGCCCTTGGGCAGCGGCGCCACCTTGCTGTCTTCTTCCTCTAGGTCGCGGATTCGTTTTGCGAGCAAGCTGATTTGGCGCACGCCTCGGCGCCGCTTCTCGGGGCGCTTGGTAGTGATGTCGGCGCGGCTCAGGTCGAGCAGGTCGCGGAGGCCGTCGCCCATCTGTTTGTAGAAGCGGCGGACGGCTGCGTCCGTCCAGTCCTCGTCGTATTGGGCGGCGCGGAGGTGATGAAGGATGAGGAAGTGGATGCGCTCACGCAGGGCGCCTTCGAAGCCGAGGCGGTCGGCCACGCGCTTGCGGAACATCGAGGCCCCCACTTCGCTGTGCCCGTGAAAGGTCACGGTTCCGCGGTCGTCGATGCGACGAGTTTTCGGCTTGCCGATGTCGTGGAGCAGCGCACCCCACCGCACCTCGATGCGCGGGACCGATTGCTTCACGACTTGCTTGGTGTGCTTCCAGACGTCCTTGTGGCGCCACTCGTTGTCTCCAAAGCCGACCATGGCCGCGACCTCGGGCAGCCAGGCATCGAGGCACCCCACCGACTCGATGGCGTCCAGCCCCGGCTCCGGATGCTTCGAAGTGAGAAGGCGGTCCATGTGCTCGCGGAACACCGGCAGTGGGACCGAGCGCCACTGCGCCGGAGTAGGACGCTCTGGCCTCCGGTCGAGCAAGGCGAGATCGCCGGCTACGTCGGCCGCCCACCTCAAGGCTTCAATCGCCCCTTCGGGCGCCACCTCTTGTCTGGTCAACATCGACATCGTTCAGCCCAGTATATCGCCGAGCGCCTCGATGAAACGCTGATTCTCCTCTGGGGTGCCAACCGTGACCCGGATACAGCTTCGGAGCCGCGGCCCGCCACTCGAGAAGTGCCGAACCGCGATCTCTCGGTCGAGCAAAGCGCTGCACAGCCTTGGAACGTCGCCGCCGTACTCCGCCAGCAGGAAATTCGCGTCGCTAGGGAAGCATCGGAACGCCTCGTACGGGGCGAGCCCAGCCGCGAGCCGCTCGCGTTCTTCGACGATGACGGTGACGTGTTCTTCGAGCAGCGGGGCTAGATCGGTCAGCGCGAGTGTTGCGATTTCTTGCGAGGCCGTGTTGAGGTTGAATGGCTGACGGACCTTCTCGAGCTCCCGAGCGAGAGTCTCGTCGATGCGCACCCAGCCGACCCGGATGCCGGCAAAGCCAACCTTTGAAAGCGTCCCCATCAGCGCACATTGCAAGTGCCGTTCGGTAAACGTCGCAAACGACTGCCCCGAGTAAGCGCCGTAGGCTTCGTCGATGATATGAAGGGTGTCAGGAAACGATTCGACGAGCTCTTCGATCTTGTCGCGCGAAAAACAATTCCCTGTCGGGTTGTTCGGGCTGGCGTAGTAGACGACGTTGGGCTTCGTTCGTTCCAGCGTTTCGGCCATTGCATCGGCGTCGAGATCCCAGGCATCGTCGAGCGGCACGCCGACTGGCTGCCAGCCGTGTGCGCGGCTCGTCATGCCATACATCACGAACGTCGGCTCCGGGAACACGACCACCGGGCGTTCCGCCCCAGAGCGCGGCCGACACATCGCCGTCGCCAGCAGCGAGATGAGCTCATCCGACCCAGCGCCGAGCACATATTCATCCATGCTCCCGCCGAGCCCACGGGCGAGCGCCTCCCTGAGCTTGGTCGCGCGACCGTCGGGATAGCGACGCAGCTCTGCGGCATGCAGCACGGCGGCGATTCGTGCTCGCGCCTCCGGCGGCAACGGAAACGGGCTCTCGTTGGCATCGAGCTTCACCGCAGGCGGTGCGGGTGGCACCCGATACGCGGATAGCTCATCGAGCTCGGGCCGAAACAGCGCTTTCAGGGTTTCTGTGGACATGCGGACTCACCGGTCGCGCGATGTCATTGCACGCAGCGGGCTGGTGTAAAGCTGCCGGCCGGAATCAGTGCAAAACCTGGCCGGCCTGCTCTCGCGCTTCTTCTAGAGCAAGGCTGATCGCACCGGCATCCTTGGCGTCCGGACGGGCCTCGAGATACGCGGCGAGGTCCTCCGAGGCCGCTCCGAAGGTCCGTAGCGTGTGGGCGAGCAGACCGCGGTCACGGCGGTGCTCCGGCGCCTGCGTGAGCTCGACCAAGTGGTCGCATGCGAGCATCGCGCGCGCGTAGTCGCCTTGGCGGCGATGCGCGTTCTTCAAATTCGCCAACATGCGAATCGTAATCGTGTGGCAATCCACTGGATCGAGGTAACTCGGATGCAGGGCCATCTCCGCGCCAAGAAACTTCGCCGCCAGCTTTCGCAAGGCGTGACCGTCGAGCAGCTCACCGCCGTTGAACGGATCTTGGTAGACGCCTTCGGGCCCGCCGACACGAACCAAGAAGTGACCGGGGAAGCCGACACCTTCGACGTCAATGCCTGCCCGCTCGCCAACGGCCATCGTGAGCACCGATAGTGAAATCGGAATCCCTTTGCGGCGGATCATCACCTTGTCGAGGTAGCTATTGTACGGGTTGTAGTAATCTTCGCGCTCGCCCTCGAACCCGAGCTCCTCGAAAAGCAATTCCGCCAGGATGCGCCCGTCGCGTTCCGGCGTCGACCGAAGGCCGCGTCGAATCAAGGCTTCGGCGCCGAGGCCATCGAGCCCGCGTCGCATCGCGTGCTCGTCGATTAGGGGGTTGGCTTCCTTGGCAATGAGGATGGCGACGTCCTCGACCCGTGGGTTGGGACGTTGCAACATCGACACCAAGAGATCTCCGCTCGCCACGATTCTAACCTTGCGTTGAAGTAGATTGACCCATCGAGCGCTGATGTCGAGCCGGGCAGTGTGCTACACCGACTTCGATCGCAGCCTATGTGTTGTTCCGGTGCTTGACGAATTTCTGCACACATTGGAGTACGGACCTCAGTACTGGGCGTACGCGCTCGTCGCTGCCGCCGCTGCGGTCGAGTACGTTTTCCCGCCAATCCCGGGGGATACGGTCGCGCTCTTTGCCGTTGCACTAGCCGTGCGCGCGCAGTTGCATTGGGTGTTCGTGTACCTCGCAATGACGCTGGGTGCGCTCGTCGGAGGGCTTGCTGCGTGGGGTTTCGGCGTTTGGCTTGCGAACAACGAGGAGAACTGGCCGTCGTTCTTGAAGACAGCGGGCGCGACACGAGCTCTCGACGCAGTGCGTCGTGGCTACGAGCAGCACGGCGCGATGTACCTTGTCGGCAACCGATTCCTGCCGGCCCTCCGGGCATTCTTCTTCGTCGGGGCCGGCCTGTCGCGGATGAACGCTGGCCCCGTGATCGTGTTTGGCGGAATCTCCGCGGCGCTCTGGAACGCGCTCCTGATGCTCGTCGGCTATGCGGTAGGCAACAACTGGGACGTGCTGCGCGACTTGGCCGAACGCTACGCGGTAGCGACGCTAGTCCTCGTCGTCGTTGCGGCAGCTGGCCTCATCGCCCGATTCGTTTGGGACAACATGCGCGCCTAGCGCTCGCGGCTTTCGATCGGCGTGTCGGCTTTCACCATCGCGCGGACGAGCTCTCGGTTCATGCGCGCGATCCAGTTGAGGCTCACGCCCTTTGGACAAGCGGCTTCACACTCGCCGTGGTTCGTGCAGCTGCCGAAGCCCTCGGCGTCCATCTGTGCGACCATCTTGCGGGCGCGGTCCTGCCGTTCCGCCTGGCCTTGTGGCAGTAACGATAGGTGCGAGATCTTTGCGGCGGTGAACAGGCTGGCGGACGCATTCGGGCAAGCCGCTACGCAAGCCCCGCAACCGATGCACTCCGCTGCATCCATCGCTTTGTCTGCGATCTCTTTAGAGACCGGCAGCTCGTTGGCCTCCGGGGCGCTTCCCGTCCGAATCGAGATGTAGCCTCCGGCCTGGATGATCCGGTCGAACGCCTTTCGGTCGACGACGAGGTCCTTGATGACCGGGAAACCGTGCGCCCGCCAGGGCTCGAGCCAAATCTCGTCTCCGTCTTCGAATTGCCTCATGTGGAGCTGGCAGGTGGTCGTCAGTTTCTGGGGGCCATGCGCGACGCCGTTGATCACCATTCCGCAGGTGCCGCAGATGCCCTCCCGGCAATCGTGGTCGAACGCGACCGGAAGCTCGCCTTCTTCGATCAGCTGTTCGTTCACGACGTCCAGCATTTCGAGGAATGACATATGCGTCGAGATGTCCTTCGCTTGGTACGTCTCGAAGCGGCCGGAGTCGCTTGGGCCGTTTTGGCGCCACACATGCAGAGTCAGATTCAGTAGTTCTTCGCTCATCGCTCGGCCCCTTACTTGTAGCTCCGCTTGGTGGGCTTGACGTATTCGAAGGTCAGCGGCTCCTTGTTGAGCCGAGGCTCGCCCGGATTCCCGGTCCACTCCCATGCAGCCACGTAGCTGAAGTGCTCATCGTCGCGGAGCGCCTCTCCATTCTCTTGGTGCTCCTCGCGGAAGTGGCCGCCGCAGCTTTCTGCGCGCTTCAAGGCGTCGAGGCACATCAGCTCGCCGAGCTCGAAGAAGTCGGCTACGCGGCCTGCGCGTTCGAGCGTCTGGTTGAGCTCGGCGCCGCTACCCGTGATCTTCACCTCGCGCCAGAACTGCTCTCGCAGCTTTGGAATCTCGCGGAGCGCCTCTTCGAGCCCCGCCTTGCTGCGGGACATACCGCACTTGGTCCAAACGATTCTTCCGAGCTTGCGATGGAAGTACTCGGGCGGGTGCTTGGGCTCGGGCGCGCTCATCAGCTTCCGGACCCGTTCCTCGACGATCGCCACTGCCTGCCGAACGTCCGGATGATCTTCACCGAGCGGGGGCAGGGCGCGGACCTCGCCAAGGTAGTTGCCCACCGTGAAGGGCAGCACGAAGTACCCGTCCGCCAAGCCTTGCATCAGTGCCGAGGCGCCCAGGCGGTTTGCGCCATGGTCCGAGAAGTTCGCCTCGCCGCCCGCGAAGAGCCCCGGAATGGTCGTCTGCAGGTTGTAGTCCACCCACAGGCCTCCCATCGTGTAGTGCGTTGCCGGGTAGATGCGCATCGGCGTTTCGTAGGGGCTGTCGCCGGTGATGCGCTCGTACATCTCGAAGAGGTTGCCGTAGCGCTCACGAATCGTCTGTTCGCCCAGGCGGCTGATCGCGTCACCAAAATCTAGATAGACGCCTCGCCGTTCGCCGTCGACCTCTGGGCCGACGCCGAGGTGGTCATTGGTCACGTAAAGCGCATTGCGCGATGCCACGTCACGAGGGACCAGGTTGCCGAACGCCGGGTAACGCTCTTCGAGGTAGTAGTAGCGATCCGCTTCGGGGATTTCCTCGGGACGCTTGTTGACGTCTTCCTTGTTGCGCGGGACCCAAACGCGTCCGTCGTTTCGAAGCGACTCGCTCATCAGCGTCAGCTTTGATTGATAGCTGCCGGACTGTGGGATGCAGGTCGGGTGGATCTGTGTGTAGCAGGGGTTCGCGAATGCTGCGCCGTGGCGGTGTGCTCGCCACGCCGCCATGCAGTTGCAGCCCTTGGCGTTGGTCGAGAGATAGAAGACGTTGCCGTAGCCGCCTGTGCACAGAACGACCATGTCGGCGAGATGCGGGCTGACCTTGCCGGTCTCCATGCAGCGCGTGACGATGCCGCGGGCGCGCTCCTCGTGCACGATGAGATCGAGCATTTCCGTCCGCGAGAACATCTCGACTGTGCCGGCCTCGATCTGGCGGCTGAGAGCCTGGTACGCGCCCAGCAGAAGTTGCTGACCGGTCTGCCCACGCGCATAGAAGGTGCGCGACACCTGGGCGCCGCCAAAAGAGCGGTTCGCCAGGAGGCCGCCGTACTCTCGCGCAAACGGCACGCCCTGAGAGACGGCCTGGTCGATGATCTGCACGCTGAGCTCGGCAAGCCGGTAGACATTCGACTCGCGAGAGCGGAAGTCGCCGCCCTTCACGGTGTCGTAGAACAAGCGGTACACGCTGTCGCCGTCGTTTTGGTAGTTCTTTGCGGCGTTGATTCCGCCCTGCGCTGCGATGCTGTGCGCGCGCCGTGGGCTATCTTGATAGCAGAAACACTTGACGTTGTAGCCCATCTCGCCGAGCGATGCGGCCGCTGCGCCACCGGCGAGCCCGCTGCCGACGACGATGACGGTGTACTTTCGACGGTTGGCCGGTGCGACGAGCTTGCTCGCCTCCTTGTGCTTCTCCCAGCGATGCTCGATGGGACCGGCTGGTTCGTGCGATCGAAGTTCCATGACGATCCTTACAGTGTGACGATCCCTGCGAGCACCGAGATCGGGAACGAGAGGTTCCCGATGGTGATTGCAGCGGAAATCGCGATGGCTGCATCGCGGCGGTACGTGTTGTAGCGAGGATGATTGGCGCCCAGCGTTTGGAACGCACTGAAGATCCCATGAAAGATATGAAAACCAAGAGCAAGGTTGCCCGCGATGTAGACCCCGGCAATCGGGGGCTGTTGAAAGCCCTCAACGACATTCCGATACACCTCGCCGGGATGTGCCGGCAGGATCGTGAAGTGCAACAGATGATAGACGACGAACAACAGCAGAATCGGGCCCGACCAGTACATCGTCCGAGCCGCGTAGTCGGTCGCCAGGTCCTGGCGCTTCTTGTACCGCGAGCCTCGAGCTTTGACGTTACGGACCCACAGCGAGAGCGCCGACGAGATGTGCGCGCCGAACGCAAAGAGCAGCACCAAGCGCGTTCCCCAGACCAGAGGCGGCAAGCTCTGTAGCTTCTCGGCGTAGCCGTCCATGGCCTCCGGTCCGAGGTAGAGGTTCAAGTTGCCCAGAAAATGACCGATCGTGAAGCCGACGATGATGACCCCGGAGAGGGCCATGATGACCTTCTTTCCGATAGTCGTTTGATGCAGCGTTAGGGCTCGTTGCATGGGTTCTCCTCAGCAGACGCGTCAAGGCTTTGGGGGGTCGTAGTACTCCACGAAATCGCCGCGAAAGGTTTGCAGCACTGTAGTGCCAGCTTCCTCGCTCACCAGGTAATTCGGCCCGATCGGCACCTTGCCGAAGCCGCCCGGAGTATCGACGATCAGCTTGGGGAGCGCGATCCCACTGACGCGCCCTTGAAGGGTGGCCATCAGCTCGATCCCGAGCCGCAACGACGTCCGCAGGTGCCCAGTTCCGCCGACTGGGTCCATTTGCAGGAGGTAGTAGGGTCGAACGCGCGACCGGACCAGACCTCGAAACAGCCTTTCGAGCGTACCCGAATCGTCATTGACCCCTCGGAGCAGGACCGTTTGGTTCATCACCGGCAGGCCCGCGTCCGCGAGGCGCGCACAGGCTGCGCGAGCCTCGTCGGTGAGCTCTTTGGGGTGGTTGAAGTGCGTCATCACCCAGGTGGCTTCGTGGCTTTCCCGAATGGCTTGGCACAGGTCGTCGGTGATGCGTTGGGGTAGGGTGACCGGCGCTCTCGTCGCCAAGCGCACGTATTCGACGTGGTCGATCTCGCGAATCCGGCGCAGCAATCGAGCCAGACGCTCGGTGGACATCACACAAGGGTCGCCGCCCGAGACAATCACGTCGTGGATTTCCGGGTGGGCCTCGATCCAGGCGAATGCTGGCTCGAGTGCGGCCATCGAGCGCGCTCCCCCGCCATCCCCCACCAGCCTGGATCGGGTGCAGAAACGGCAGTAGACGCCACAGCGATCGGTCGCGACCAACAGAACGCGGTCCGGGTAGCGCTGAACGAGATGGGGTGCGACCTCGTGAGCCTCCTCACCCAGCGGGTCGCGAAGGTCGCCCTCGACCGCGATCGCCTCCTCGGCGCGGGGGATGCATTGGCGCCGAATCGGGCAGGTTGGGTCGATCGGGTCGCATAGCCCCAGATAATACGGCGTGATCGAAATCGGCAGCCCCGCCGCCATTGCGCGGGCGGCCCCAATTCGCTCCGCATCGGTGAGGGTGAGGGCCCTGTCGAGACCTTGTAAATTCGTGACCGCATGCTGCGCCTGCCAGCGCCAATCCCCCCAGCTGGATTCGTCGAAACCGGGGTCTTCGCGAAAATTCTGCGGCAGCGCGCGCACGCGACGCAGCTTAGTTCGCGTCCTCTGGACGGCAACTCCCGTCGCCCCTGGACACGCTCGAAAAACATTGTCATATGGCACTGTCGGAGCTTGCCGGATCGGCGTTTTGCTCCCAGTGGCCAAGACGAAAACGGAGAGACCATGGCGACCCGAGATCCCCGCCCCTTCGACGTCGAGTACATCGAGAACCCAAACCAGGCCGAGCTGCGCGAGCTTGCGCTCGCGAACACCCCGTGTGTTCAAAAAACCGCGGTCGGCAGCATCAACAAGGTCACGCGCAACAAGGCGCGCATGGCCAAGTATACGTACATCATCGATACCGAAGATCGATGGAGCCATCAGATCATCGACCCGGCCAAGGCCCGCGGCTTGATCGAGCGCCAGGCGAAGTACATCGCCGACAAAGGAAAGCTCATCGCCATCGATGGCTACTCCGGTCTGGGCAGTGGGGCTTTCGGAACGACTTGGCTCTACACCCTCGAAGGCTCGAACATCGCTGGCATGCAGCAGGTGTTGGCGTTCCCCCGTTCTGCCGTCGAGAACGACGAGCAGTTGGCGCAGCCGTTTCAGCCCATCTTCCGTCTGTTCTACACGCCCGATCTGATGCTCGATGACATGCCCGGCCGTCAGGCGATCATCGTCGACATGGAGAATTGGACCACGTACGTGATCGGCGCCGACTACTTCGGTGAGTCAAAGAAGGGCATCCTTCGCATGCTCAACCACTACGTCTATCAAAAGGGCGGTCTGGTCCTGCACGCGGGCGCCAAGGCGGTCACGCAGACGACCGGCACCAAGGTCACGATGACGATCATGGGCCTGTCGGGCACCGGCAAGACGACGACCACGTTTTCGAAGCAGGGCGACGTAACCGAGCCGATTCAGGACGACATGGTGTCGCTTTGGCCGCACGGCGCGCTATCGATCACTGAGAACGGCTGCTTCGCGAAGACCGACGGTCTGTCTCTCGAGACCGAGCCGGTTCTGTACGAGGCGACGATCGGTCCCGAGGCCTGGGTCGAAAACGTGTTCCTCGAGGCCGATGGATCCTTCCACTTCACCAAAGGCGTGCTTTCCGTCGAGGACGTCGCTCGCATGCGTGACATCCTGATAGCCACCGGCGCCAACGAGGCAAACGTCGACAAGTACATCGCGGGCGGGGTGCACGTCGACGATGTCGTCGACAGCCACGGCATCCCGGCCGACGGTTGGGACTTCGTCGTGTGGACCCAGAACGGCCGCTCGATCGTGCCGCTCAGCTCAATTCCCGACGCAGCCGATCTGGAGAACATCCCGCAGGTGAAGTCGATGGGCATCCTCAACAGAGACGAGGGGTACGACGCTGCGATGCCAGGCATCGTTCGCTTCACCTCGCCGGAGCAGGCCGCGGGTTACTTCATGCTCGGTGAGACCTCCAAAACGAGCGCAGCCGGCAAGGAGCGCGGCAAGACGCGTTCGCCGTTCACGCAGCCGTTCTTCCCCGCGAAGCACGGTCTTCAGGCCAAGCGTTTTGCCGAGCTCGCGGCGACCATGCCGGGCGTCACCATGTGGCTGATGAACACCGGCTACATCGGCGGTGAAGCCAACGACGTCAAAGAGGGCAAGGCGCTCAACATCAAGATCCGGCATTCGAGCGCCATGCTGGAGGCTCTACTCAGCGAGAACATCAAGTGGAAGAAGGATCCGGACTTCGGCTACGAGATCGTCGATGTGGACGCGCCCGAAAATGCGGGTCTCGTCGAAAAGGTCCCCGTCGAGATTCTCAATCCCCGCCGCTTCTACGACGACCGTGGGCGGCACGCCGACTACGAGCAGTGGGTGCACCACATGAAGGAAGCCCGCGCGGACTTCCTGCAGAAGTTCGACGTCGCGGACGCCATCCTCCAAGCAACCAACGGCTGAGCCTCCCCCGGCCTCGCAGGTTTTGCGGATGGCCTACTGAGTTGTGGTAACAGACGTGGGCGTGAAGCGATTCGCGCCCGTGGTCGTCGTGCTGGGTTCGTTGGCATTGGCCGCGTGCGCGGTGTTGGGTCCGGCGCGGACGGCCTCTGCGGATACCGATCTCGTGGTGTTTGACGGCGTCTTCGGTGGGACGGTGTCCAAGTTCGCAGGCCAGCGGAAGTGGCAACCCTCCCTTTGGGTGGATGGCTCATACGGCGTGGCGGGGCCTCTGCACCTCGGTGGGTACTTCCAGTGGCTCGGCAGGAGCTTTCCTCTGGACGACCCCGGTTTCGGGGGTGGGGGCCTGATCGCGCTTCGGGGAAACATCAAGAGCCTTCGCATCTCGGGCGCATTTGCCGGCGGTTACCTCGGCGTGCCGCTACCAACCCACGTGGAAGGAGCGGGCACGATTAGCGCCTTCGCGGGCCTCGGGTATGGTTTCCTCTCGTGGATGGGCTTCGAAGCGCGTGGGCGATGGATGCGGTACTTCAAGATGCCGCCGGGCGCGCCCAATCACGCCTGGAGCATAGAAGGCGGCTTCAGCTTCTTCATCAACTGAGGCCATGGCGTCTGTAGACGTCTTGATCGTCGGCGCCGGGCACAACGGCCTCGTTGCTGCGATCATCTTGGCGCGGGCTGGGCTTCGGGTTCGGGTCTTGGAGTCCGCGCGGGTCGTCGGCGGCGCGTGCCGCACCGAGTATCCGTTCGCACGCGCTCCCGGCGTCGGGCAATCGACGGGGGCGTACCTTCTTGGTTTGATGCCCCCGGAGCTCATGCAAGAGCTCGGGGTGTCGTTTCCGCTGCTCCGGCGCGACCCGCACTACTTCTTGCCGACAACCGACGGCCGCTACTTGCTCATGGGCGCGGACCGCGCCGCAACGGAGGCGCAGCTAGAGCAGCTCTTTTCGAAGCGCGACGTCGAGGCCGACCGCGCACTACAGAACGAGCTGTCGATGTTGCGTGAGGACATCGCGCCGACTTGGCTTCAGTCGCCACGATCGATCGAGGACACCGCAGAGCGTCACGTGCGCCCAGCGCTCCGCAGAGTGTTTGTCGACCTGTGCCGTGGCTCGGTAGGTGCCTACCTTCAACGGTTCGGCTTCCAAAGCGAGCTGCTCGAAGCGATGTATGCGGTGACCGATGGATTCACCGGCCTACACGGAGACTGGGACACGCCGGGGAGTGGCATGAATTTCCTAGCGCACAACATGTGCCGGTTGCCAGGGAGCGACGGCACGTGGATGGTGGTCAAGGGAGGCATGGGCACGGTCACCCAGGTTCTCGCCGAGGCCGCCGAGCGCGCTCGGGCGGAGATCGTCCTCGGAGCGACGGTCACGAGCATCGAGACGCAAGGAAGCGTCGTCACTGGTGTTGCAACCGAGGAGGGAGATCTTCACCGCGCGCGGGTGGTAATGGCCAACGCGGACCCGTTTCGAATGCTGTCGATGCTCGGCGACGGCTGTCCCGCCGATCTGCGCGAGCGCATCGACTCATACCGTCTGCCTGGGACCAGCATCAAGGTCAACCTGTGTCTTCGCGACCTTCCCACGTTTTCTTGCTTGCCTGAACGGCGCGGGCAGCATCGGGCGACGATTCACCTGCTGCCGGCGCAAGACACCCGCGCGTCGCTGCGAAAAGCATTTGCCGAATGTAGGGCAGGGCGCCTGCCATCGAACCCCTCCATCGAGTGGTACATCCACACGACGCTCGATCCCTCTCTTCAAGACCAAAGTGGCAGGCACAGCTCGGCGTTGTTTTGCCAGTGGGTGCCGCACACGCTCGCCGAAAGCTCATGGGATCGGGAGGAAAGCCAATTCGTGAGCCGCCTGTTGGAGGTGTGCGACCGATTCGCGCCAGGAACTTCTGGGCTGGTCGACGACGTTTTCACGCTGACTCCCCCGAAAATCGAGTCCCACTTCGGCATCACGGGGGGGCACATTCATCACGTCGACAACAGCTTCGGCTTCGCGGATCGATTGCCCTATCGACTTCCCGTGGAGGGGCTATACGCCTGCGGAGCGGGTTGCCACCCCGCGGGCTCGGTCGTGGGCGCGGCGGGTCACAACGCCGCAACCGCGGTGCTTTCGGACCTCGCTATTTCTTCTTGAGATTGTTGATCGCGTGTTGGGCGCGTTGAGCCGCTTCGGGGTCGCTCTTCTTCGTGGCTTTGATGTATCGCTCGAAGGTCACGATCGCTAGCTCGGTAGCGCCGACCTTTTCGTAGCAAGACGCCAGGTCGAACAAGAGGTCGGGCGGCCCACCGTCACCGAGCTCGATGGCCTTGATGTAGATCGGGATCGCTTCCTTGTACCGCTTGGCCCCCCGGTAGGCGATGGCCAAGTTGCGCGCCACCTCGGGGTCGTACGGGTCCCCCGCGGTCGCTTGCTCGAGCGCTTTGACCGCCTCGTCGTAGCGGCGAGCTTTGCGTAGCGCCACGCCCAGGTTGTTCAGCAGCTGAGGATCGTTCGGAATGACCTTCAGCGCTTTTTGGTAGGTCGTGATCGCCGCGTCGTTGTTCTTCGACTTGCGGTAGGCGACACCGAGGTTGAGCCAATGGTTGGTGTGCTCGGGCTCGAGCACGGTCGCCTTTTCCAAGTAGCCCACGGCCTCTTTGGGACGGCCGAGCCTCACCAGCGTGGCGCCCGCCAGGCCGTAGGCTCTTCCGTCCTTGGGCTCGAGCTCGATCGCGCGTTTGAACGATTTCAAGGCCTCCTCGTATCGCCCGAGGCGGCGCAGGATCGAGCCGCGCGTGAAATGCCCCTGCGCGTAACTAGGCCGTGCCGCCACAGCGCGATCGATTTCTGCGAGGGCCTCCTCGTAGCGGCCTTCCGCCCGCAGCGTTCTCGCCAGCTGGTAGTGAGCGTCGGCTGCGTCGGCCATTGCGACCGGCGTGGAAAGCCACAGCACGACCCCTAGAGCCACCCCGATCCACCGCATGGCACTAGACTAGCACGAGATGCGGGCTAGACGCCGAATCGCTCGCGGTAGTCCGCGAAATGCTCACGGACCCCCTCCGCGGTGAGGCCGAAGTCTCTGATGTCGTACTCGTGCTCGCCGATCTGGTACGTGGGTCGGTCGGCGATGCGGGCGAGGAAGCGCTGGGTCAGCTTGTCGTCGTACTCTAGATCGAAGTGCCCATAGACCTGTTTCAGCACGTCGATGGGATGGGCGTGGAGATCGTTGAGGCGGACGTCGTAGATCTGCGACTCCGGTAGCTTGCTGCGCGCGGCCATTCCCCGGTCGATCCCCACCCGTGAGTAGTCGAGCCAGAACTCGCCCACTTCCTTCATGCTCATGCTGCGTTGCATCTTGGCGACCATGCGTGCGCTCAGGCTGCATTGGGAGCCGATCGCCACGGCGACGTCGCGGTGCGTCTGGATGATGCGGGCGTCCGGGTAGACGGCGAGCAATGCGTCGAGGTTCCACAAGTGCCAGGGACACTTGAGAGACCAGCGCTCCGCAGCGCGGCGCTTCGTGAGCATCTGTAGCTGTAGCTTGTGGCTCCGGTAGGAAGGCTCCATGTCCCACTCGAGCATCTTCCTTGCGTACGACCAAGTGCCCCAGGCGGCGAAGATCGTGACCGAGGTGAACTCGTTCTGGAGTAGAAACAGGCACTCCTCGTACCCATCGGCGGTGACGTGATGCACCGATTCTTGGTCGGGGATGAACGAATGGGTCAGCCCGATGGTGACACTTGCGTCCCGTCTCCTCCAGGGGATGTCGCCGAACGGGTCGTGACGACGGCCGACTGGACGGAACAGCTCCCACGCGCGACCCACCCGGTTGTTGGGATCGGCCGCGAGCACTGCGTGCAGAAAGGTGGTTCCGGTTCGGAACAGCCCGGTGACGACGATGGGACGTTCGATCGCGATGTCGCGGACCTCGGGGTGGCGTTTCGCGATGTCGACGATTCGGAGCTTGTTGGCCAGGTGCCAGTTCAGGACGTAACGAACCCCGAACCTGCCCGTCGTGTGGAGATCGAGCTCGTTGATGCTTTCGATCGCCTCGTTAAACCGGTGCCGAAAGCCAGCATCACCGTAGTCGTGGAGCCCCGTGAGACGCTCGGCCAGTTTCATCGATGCCTCCGCATCGATCGGTACCAGTTGCTTTCGCAGCGGGTCGAGCTTGTTCACCCAGGTAAACGGAAAGCCCGGCCTGAGCGCCTTGGGGGTTTCGGTCATCGTTCAGGCCGTCTAAACCCCCGTATACAACAATCCGATCGCCGTGCGGAACACCGGTGGCATCAGGCGGTCGAAAAGAACCCAGGCGATGATCAGCCCCATCAGCCCACCGCCGCCGGAAAAAAGGCCAAACCACTTGTCCCGCATTCGGTCGTTGAGCACCAGTGGGACAATGGCGTACCCGTCCAGGGGCGGCACAGGGATCAGGTTGAAGCAACCGAGGATCAAGTTAATCGAGAAGAGAACGCTGAGGAAGATCGCGAGCCCTTCGGCGACGCCCGACGGGGCGACCGCAAGCGTTTCGAGGGTGATGCCTCCGCTGGGCAAGTTGAAGTAGCCGGTGGCGATACCTACGCGGATCGCGAGTGCGGCGAGTAGCGAGAGCGCAAAGTTGGCGGTCGGGCCAGCCGCTGCCATCGCGGCGGCGCGCCTCGGATGCCGGCTGGCCCACGTGGGGTCGTAGGGAGCACTGGCCCACCCGATCATCCAGCCGCCGCCTTGCAAGAAGAACGACAGAATAGGGACGACTAGCGTGCCGAACGGTTCCCGTCGGATGTGCGGCAACGGGTCGAGCGTCACCTGTGCGGCTGCGGTCGAGTCGCCGCCAAAGCGGCCTGCAAGAGCGTGCGCCGCCTCGTGACACGTGAGTGACAGGAGGAACGCGGCTAGCCAGAGGGGGAGCTTGGCGAGGAGCTGAGGATCCATCGACCGGGCGCAGACTACTACGAAAACTCGCGCCTGCTACATTTGGGCCATGCAGCCTACGATTGCGTTGTTCGACATCGACGGAACGCTCATTCGTGCGGGTGGTGCCGGGCGGCGTGCCGTGGAGCTTGCGCTCGACGAAGTGCTGCATGATCTGAACGAGAACGTGAGCTTGCAGTCGGTCGAGTTCGCCGGGCGGACCGATCCTTGGATCGTTCGCACCGCCCTCACGCAATACGGGGTAGCTGCTGACGACGCGTTGATTTACGAGGTCCTTCGGCGCTACGTCGCCCATCTTCCTCGCGAGCTCGAGCTTGCCGGCGCGTTCGAAGTCCTCCCGGGCGTCTTGTCTCTCCTCTCCGAGCTCAGCACGCGCGACGACGTGGTCTTGGGCCTCGGCACGGGAAACACCAAGCCCGCGGCTTACGCGAAGCTCGCGCGCGGGGGACTCGACTCGTTTTTCACGTTTGGAGGCTTCGGCTCCGACCATACCGAGCGCGCGGAGCTCTTGCGCGCAGGGTTGAGAAGGGGCCTGGAACGGACCGGCGCCCAGCCGGGAGGAGCGCGCGTGGTGGTGATCGGGGACACGCCGCACGACGTGGTCGCTGCGCGTGCGATCGGAGCGCATTGCGTGGCGGTGACAACGGGCGGGTACGATCGCCCCACCTTGGAAGCCGCCGGCGCGAACGTCGTGGTGTCGGATCTGCGCTCAGTCGAGCAGCTCGAGCACGTTTTCTGGGGGGCGCCCTAAGACAGCGCGTTTGCCGCGGACAACGATAGGGCGCTCGGCATGTAACGATTCCGACGCCCGTGCAATACTCCCGACGTGGACCGGCGGTCGCAGAATTGGTACGGGCGGTGGTGGGCGATCGTGCTCCTAATCGGGTTGGTCGTTGGAGCTACCGGCATCGTTACTGTCAAAGCGCTCGGGCTGCGGTCGGTTGCAGTCCACGCCGAGCCATTCGAACAGCCAGCCGAAGGCTTCGACTATGCCTGGTGGAACGAAGCGCTCGGTCGATGGGTGCAACCGGGTGGCGTCGATTACGATGCGGTTCGGGCCGAGGAAGGTGAGTTGCGGCGGTTCATTGCGACGCTCGGAACGATGGGGCCCCGAGCGACTCCCGAGCGCTTCACCACCGAACCCGAGCGCCTAACCTATTACATCAACGCATACAACGCGCTGGTTCTGTTCGCAGTCGTCGACAATTGGCCCATCGATAGCGTGCACGACGTTCGCGGTTGGCTGGATCCGAGAGCAGGGTTCGGTTTTTTCTACGGCCTTCGGTTCCCGCTCGACGGGAGGTCCATCAATTTGTACGACCTCGAGAACGAGGTGATCCGTGGATTCATCGATGCGCGCATTCACGCTGCCATCAACTGCGCATCGAAGTCGTGCCCTGAGCTGATGCCCTATGCGTTCATGCCAGCGCGGCTCGACGACCAACTCGACGCGGTGACTCGCAGCTTCTGCTCCAACTCGCCCCACGTCCACGTCGACGACGAGGCCGGGGAGATTCAGCTGTCTGCGATCTTCGAGTGGTACCAAACCGACTTCGAGGAACACGCTCGACGTCTCGGCCGGCCCGCGACGATCGTCGACTTCATTCTGGCGTTTGCCACGCCCGACGTGGCGGAAGAGGTCGAGCGAGCCCGAAACGCGGATTTTGAGGTGGTTTTTCAGCCATACGACTGGGGCCTCAACCGCCTTTGAAGGTGCTGGATTACACAAAAATACTGCACTACTCGGCGAACAATGCCATAGCTTAAGCGAGCTTTTAGGATGATTCGGGGGGATCGGCGCGTGATGAAACGCTTCGCTTTGTTCACGCTTGGGGTGTGGTCGGCTCTGGTGCTCGCTGGGTGCGCGGGAAGCTTGTCGAATCCAGAGGACTTCATCGACGGCGGCTCCGCCGGGAAGAGCGCGGAGATGATTCTGGCCGACAGTTGCGGCGGGATACCGGGCTGCCACGACAGCACGCCCCAAGCGGCAGCAGGGCTCGATCTCGTCTCGCCCGACGTGGAAAGCCGCGTGGTGGATGTGAACGCCATTGGGATGGACTGCGAGAACGACATCCTGGTCGTCGCCGGAAACCCGGACGGAAGCTACTTGCTCGACAAGGTCTTGCCCGCGATTGGCATTTGCGGTGTTTCCATGCCGACCGGGGGCGTTCCGCCTCTGTCGGCGGACGACGTGGAGACTCTTCGACAGTGGATCATCGATCTAGGTGGGGGGGCCGATGGCGGAACCCCTGACGGGGGATAGTCGATGCGAACCTTGCGCTTCGGCGCGCTGACAGCCTTGGTGGTCTTGTTTTCGTTGGTGGGCGTAGCGTCGGCCGACGACGGTGCGGCCGCACTGTTGCCATTCCAAGGTCCTCAAGCCTCGAAGGTCCGGCAGAATGTCCAAAAAGGGCTGCGTGCAGCCGACGTTGAGCTCATTCCGCTCAAGCAGGTCACCGCCGTCGTCAAGAAGACCAAAGGCTACGCCAAGCAGGCCGCCAAGCTCAAAGCCAGCGTCCTGGTACGCACCCGTGTCCGGCGCGTCGAAGGCCGCTGGGTCGCGGACACCGAGGTGCGCAATGCGAAGGGTCAGCGCGTCAAGAAGCTCAGAACCAACTCCTCGAGCGTCACGCGCCTTTCCAACCGCGTCGTCGGTCAGCTGAGGAAGACCGGGTTGATGCCGGTCGCTGGTGCGATGGCGGTTGCCGCCACAGCGTCTGAACCGGAACCAGGTCCATCGGCGCCCACCCAGCCCCGGCTGGTCATTCGGCCGTTCACGGGTGTGCAAGCGGCAAAAATCCGCGGTGCAGCCGTGCGGGGCCTTCGCTCAGAGGCAGTCGAGCTCTTTCCGAACACACGGTTCGTCGACAAGGCGCGAAGCCTAGGCGTCGACCTCGAGTCGGACGGCGGGCACGTCGCACCCGCAAGCGCCCTGGCGGTGAGCGGGCTCGTCGAGGGCGACGTGTTGCACGAAGACGGTGTTTGGTCCGCATACGTTCGCTTGGTCGACGGGGACAGCGCAACGGTGATCAGTCAGCACTTCTACGACGCGAGCACGTCGGCAGCCCTGGCCAAAGTCGTGCAGGTGAACATCGGCTCGGACTTCCGCAAGGACATCAAGAAGCTTGGTGTGGCCGCACCCGCCGCGGTGGCGGTCGCGCCAGTGACGGCAGTCACGGCAGCGCCGATCGAAGTCGTGGCGAAGGAAGACAAGGCCAAGGTCAAATACAAGGCCAAGCGTTCCAAGGAAGACCGGCCGGCGGCAGTGGACATCGAGGTCGATTTTCGTCTCGTGCGTCGAAACTTCGAATACAACGACGTCCTCCCCAACGATCCCCGCGGTGACTTGCGCGACTACACGCTCAACATCGGTCCGGGAGTGGGAACGAAGTTCCAGTAT
>Ga0209456_10000583_pt1 | contig 19651 bp, 19 predicted proteins | sample COG_11_FD_184755 | JGI IMG/M metagenome (GOLD analysis project Ga0209456, IMG submission 184755) | Pelagic marine sediment microbial communities from the LTER site Helgoland, North Sea, for post-phytoplankton bloom and carbon turnover... | ecosystem: Environmental > Aquatic > Marine > Neritic...
CCAGCGCCTCAGTGCGCGGTTTTGCACGACCGGTTGGCGGCGGGTGGTGCTCTATCCCGGCTTTCTGTTTCAGAAGATCACCACTCGGCAGCCTGACGACGACCAAGTCGAGATCGCCATTGCCGCCATGGAAACCGCCGCCTGGCGCGACCGTATCCAAGACGCGGCCCCGCACGACGAAGAGCCGATTGTCTTTGCGAGTTTCGCCCGCTTCAGGGAAGTATTGGGCGGGGACGGCTCCTTGGGCGTCTCCCGCGCTGTCTAAACATGCTTCCGACAGACAAGCTCGAGTCGCTGACGGCTCGCTATCGAGAGATCGAAGAGCTGCTGTGTCAGCCCAACGTGGTGTCCGACGCCAAGCGTTACACCGGGCTCACCAAGGAGCGCGCAGAGCTCCAGGAAGTCGTTGAGGCGTACCGGCGCTACTGCCAAGTCGCCGAGGACCTCGCGGGTCACAAAGAAGCGCTTTCCGATTCCGATCTTCGCGAGCTGGCCGCTGACGAGATTCCCGCGCTCGAAGAGGAATGCGAACAGCTCGAAGCGGCGATCAACGTCCTGCTCCTGCCTAAGGATCCAAACGACCAACGCGACACCATTCTCGAAATTCGCAGCGGCACGGGCGGCGAGGAGGCGGCTCTCTTCGCCGCGGACCTGTTTCGCATGTATTCGCGATACGCCGAAACGCAGGGCTGGAAAGTCGAGGTCATGTCCCTGAGCGAAGCCTCTGCCGGCGGTCTCAAGGAAGTCATCGCCACGGTCTCCGGCGACAATGTCTACTCCCGCCTTCGGTTCGAGGGAGGCGTGCACCGGGTTCAGCGAATTCCGGCCACCGAGTCGCAGGGGCGCATCCACACATCGACGGCGACCGTCGCGGTTCTCCCCGAAGTCGATGACGTCGATGAGGTCAAAATCGACCCGAAAGACCTCGAAATCAGCGCAACCGCTGCGGGCGGTCCGGGCGGCCAGCACGTGAACCGGACGCTCTCCGCCGTGCAGATCAAGCACATTCCGAGCGGCATCATGGTGCGCTCCGAGCAGCAGCGCTCACAGCATCAGAACAAGGCCAGGGCTCTACAAATTCTGTCGGCCAAGCTACTCGAGATCGAGCGCGAAGCGCAGGCAAGCGCGATCAGCTCCGAGCGTCGAAGCATGGTCGGTTCGGGCGAACGCTCGGAAAAGATTCGAACCTACAACTACCCGCAAAACCGAATCACCGACCACCGAATTCAACTGACGCTGCACAACCTCGACCAGGTGCTCCAGGGCGATCTGAACGGCCTTTTCACGTCGCTTCGAAGCCATCATCAGGCAGAGCTGATGCGGCAGCAGTCCGAGAACTGAGAACGGGAACGCAGACCTGAACGGGCGAGAGCGGGATCCCGACCCCTACGGGATTAGCTTCTCTTCTTTGAGCTTGTGGGCGACCGCCACGGTCATCGAGTCGCGGGCGTCTGGAATCGACGTTGGGTCCACGGTTGCCGATTGGCCCGTCCAGACCAGAGCATCGGTGGCCAATGAATAGAGGTTTGTTTCCACTCGGATCGTCGTGCTGGTTTCGAAGTAGCCCGGCTCATGCACCGTGGCGTAGGTGGTGCCGTAGAAGCCGTAAAATCCGTATCCATACAAGCCGCCCCCTCCAGCGTAGTACCTCGTTCGCGGGTTGCTGTAGGTCGACGCCGGCGTGTACTCCTGCTCCTTATCGACAGCGAGCAAGCGCGTGATGAGCACGCCATCAAAGCCGCCAGCTTGCACCACGCTTCGGATCTCGTCTTCGGTGAGCTGCTCGCTCTTCGGCAAGTGGCCCCAACTCGCTTCGGCCGAACCCCCTTGCCCGTTGATCGCGTTGGCGAAGGCATCCTCGAAGGCCTGACGGCTCTCCTGGTTCTGAGCGACCCCGATGACGAACAGCTTCTTGAAGACCGTCTGTTCGTAGCCAGGGTTGCGATAGCTCTGTGAGATGCTGGTGGTCGTCTTGCTGCAGGCGGCAAGCAGGCAGAGAGCCACGGCGAAGAGGAACAGCTTATTGAGTTGCATGTTGGACACGCGGCGAGCGTACGGCAGTCGCCACGTCGGTGCCACCACGTAAAGTCGATGCTGCGCATCGCCCACGTGGCCAGGCCCCCAGGAAAAGAAATCGTGCCGTCCGCGGTGTGGCTCAGTCGTTGCCGTTGGTGCCGAGGTGGCCGAGGCGGTCTTGTTTGGTCTTCAGGTAGTCCCGGTTGTGCTCGTGGCTCTCGACTTCGTGGGGCTCGCGGCGCGTCACGCGAATGCCGTCGCTTTCGAGGCCCTCTACTTTGCGAGGGTTGTTCGTCATCAAGGCGACAGAGCAAACGCCGAGGTCGCGGAGCATGTCTGCAGCGACTTGGTAGCCCCGCTGGTCGTCCTCGAAGCCGAGCGCGAGGTTCGCATCCACGGTGTCGAGTCCTTCGTCTTGTTTGGCGTATGCGCGAATCTTGTTGCCGAGGCCGATGCCGCGCCCCTCTTGCCGGAGGTAGAGGATTGCGCCGGTGCCTGCGGTCTGGATGCGTTCCAGTGCCAGATCGAGCTGATCGCGACAGTCGCAGCGAAGGGAGTGAAGCGCTTCTCCGGTCAGGCACTCGCTGTGGACTCGAATCAGCAGGTCTTCTGCGCCCTCGACCTCGCCGGTGATGACGGCCAGGTGTTCCTTGTCCCCACCGAGCTCGCGATACACCACCACGCGGAACGGCCCGAAACGCGTGGGCATCTCTGACTCGGCATACCGCTCGACGGTGGGTTCGTGTTCGCTGGGTTCACTCATGCTGAGAAGGCTCGGTACCACAGGCAGGGGATGGGTTCCATCCGAGCTAGGACGGCACATGTGCATCCGATAGCTGCGCAAGTAGGGACGCGACCGACTCGGTGACGAGGTTCACGCGTTCTTTCACATCACTGCTTTCGAGAATTCGCTGACGCTCCTCTGGACTCACGACGAGCTGATCAGCGACCACATCCGCCGCGCGTGCCGGGGTCAGCTCGGCCGAGACTTGGAGGGCGAAATCGGGCTGCCTCTCGCGAACCTTGGCCGCAACCCGCGTGGCGCAGGCCATCATGGCGAGCATGTCCGAAGACGTTGCCCTGCCTGAATCCTCGATCGGAACTGCACGGGCGCAGCGGTAGGCATGCTCTTGGTTTGGAATCTCGGAGAGCCGAACTCGGTTCAGGCCGTGCAGAATCACGTCGTGCGTGCCGTCCGGCCGGGCCTGGTGTGCGACGATGCGGCCCGCGCCAGCGACTTCATGGATCGCGGGATTGTCGTCGTAGTGATCCTCCCAACCCGGCGCGAGCAAGGCGACCGCCATTGCGGTGCAGCCGCTTTGGAGGCAGTCCTCGATCATCTCGGTGTAGCGCGGCTCGAAAAGATGCAGCGGCAGTGCGGTCCCGGGAAAGAAGACGACGCGCGGCAGAGGAAACACCGGAAGCCTGGCCAGCTCCTCAGCCGACAACGGAGTGCTCGGTTGCCAATCCATCGGAGCCTCTCTCAGGACTCGTGCCAGAGTACCTGCAGCGCCCTCGGCAACTGTGGGCTGCTGAGCACGTCGCAGTTTTCGCACGCGATCGGGAAGTTGCCCTCGTCGCAGGACTGGCACTCTGTAAGCACGGACACCATCGCGGTCAGCTCCTCTCGCAGCTTCCGGAGCTTTGCAATCTTCTGTTGCATGGTGTCGATTTGCTCGTTCAACACGTGTGACATCCGTTGGCTGGCTTCTTCAGGGCAGGTACAGTCGGACTTGAGGCAAAACAGATCTTTGATGTTCTGCAGCGACAAGCCGGCCTCGCGGAGGTCTAGGGCCAGTTGCAGTTTGAGCAACTCACGCCCCGAAAAGAGGCGGTGACCACAGGCGCTACGGCGCTCCGGCTCGATCAGGCCTTCCTGCTCATAAAAGCGCACCGTGCGAAGCGTGCTCTGGCTGAGTCGCGCCATATCCCCGGTGGTGAGCAAGTCGCCACACATGGGTTGCTCGACTACTGGTGCTTGTGAATCGGTCACTTGGAAAGTTCGAAAACGTGTGTGTTTCCAGGAGCTTGAGCAAATATGGAGGCCGGCCGTTTCATGTCAAGGCTTCGGGCCCATGCCCGCGGGATTATTCAGCAAACCCAGATATGCTTGCTCGATTGCTTCGAAACGCACGGTGAACGTGTAGTAGTCGCGATCACGAACGTCGCCGTACACCTCGAGTGCCTTTTTGCTCCGAAGCTGATCCTCGGGAGCGGTCTTCAGCTGGGCGCCCCAGTCGGGCACGTCTTGACCCAGCAGCACTTCGAGCGCGATCCCGATCGGATTGAACGCCAACGAGCAACGCTCGAAATGCAGTCGCCAGTCGGTATAGTCGTCCCCGTCGGTGACCCAATGCCCGTCCTCGAATTCACGTCGGAGGAGCTCGCCAAAGTAGGCGCCGCTCATCGGGGCGAGCAAGGACACAATCTCTTCGCGCGGAGAGTCGAGGAGCTCCGCATAGTGGTCCAGAACCGGGAGAGTTTCCTGAGTCATGTCGAGAACGATTCCCGTGGCGTTTTTGACCGAGGTCACGCAGGCCACGGTGAGGTCTCGCACAGCGTCGGTGGTTTCCATTGTAGCAGCACAATAGCCTGCTTTGGTGAACTGGCCATCGGTCGGTGAATGGGTTAGGTCGAAGCTTGGATCGTCATTGACTCATCACCCGTACACTGGCCTTTCCTCGTATGTTGGGCCTTCAGGGCGCACCCGTGTGGAGCGGGTTCGCGTGTTCCGCCAAGACCGCGGGCCGATCGAAGTCGAGGTCTATCGAGTCGTCAACGTCGCGGAGAATCCTGAGCTTCGCGGGGCGGCTCTTCAGGGCACGCTGCATAGGCTCGAAGACGGTAACTCGATCGATGTGCCGTTCATCTACCATGACCCTGCCGCCCAGCGGTTCGTGCTCGTGATTCCTCACGCCGCCCGAGGGAGAGAGCTTTCGGAGCGGGCGAAGCTCCTGGACTCACTGATGAAGGAACACGAGGAAGAGGTGCCCGACTACGTCCGGCACTTCGTGATCGTCTATGGGCGCCACGGCCTCGCCCGATACCTCGACCACCTGGAGACCATGGAGGTCGAGGGGGCGGAGCTCGAGCCGCTGGATGGGCCGCCATTGGTTCCGCCCCCATACCCACCCCCCGCGACCTTGCTGCCACCCGCCGAATTCTGGGCTCATGCTTCCGCCGAGCTGGCTCTGCTGATCGACGACGAAGAGCTTTGGATCTTCGTCCAGGTGGGGGCGGACGAGCACGATGCGTTCGCGGAGGACAGCTGTGATCTCCTCATTCAGCTCAAAACGGTCCATCAGTTGGCGATCGGCATCCTCGCGCTGACGGACCAGCAAACCAATGCCGTTCGCCGCGCGTATCTCAATCCTCAGTGCTCTGCAGACGAACGAACTCTAGAGCTGCTACGACGCGATTTTCACGCCACGGTCGTCGTCTACACCGACCATCGGGTGCTGCTTCGTTCGTTCCGGCTCGAAGCGCCCCGGGCCGCAAACGCCAAAATGATCCTCGATCGCGGCGAGCTCGCTCCTCAAGCGCTGCCCGGTCGCTGGGAAGAGGCTGTCGAGGCATGCCGCCTGACACCGCCCCCGACCGGACCGGTCGACCATCCGTTTGTCCTCGAGGACGCTGCGTCGAGCGCGGCGGAGGCGCTCGGACGATTGGAGCGACTCCAGGCCTGGACCCACCCGAAGAAGATCGAGGAAGCGCTCCTCGTCATGAGCGTCCCGAGGCCCGTGTTCGAGCTGTCGAGGCGCAGGCTGGTTTCCGACGCCGTTGGGTTCGGCTTGGCGATGTCGAACGAGCTCGTGTCTCAGGCAGTTGGGTTCGGCTTGGCTCCGGACGTCCGGCGGTTGGTAGCCGTCTTGGAGCAGAACTTCGAGCAAACCCTGTCCGCTGCGTCTGTACACGGCCTCTCCGACTCGCAGATTCAGGCTAATCGCAAGGCTCTAGCGGAGCTTTGCCAGATGCACGGTACTTCGACCGCACCCGGGCTATCGTGTAACATGGAACATTAGGGACCTCTGACGAACCAATTATGCGGCTCGGCATATTTAGCGACGTACACGCGAATCTCGAAGCCATGTCCTCCGTCATGGAGGCCTATGGCAGCGAGGATATCGACACCTATTACTGCTTGGGCGACGTCGTCGGTTACGGGGGCAGCCCGAACGAGTGCGCGGACATCGTGCGCGACGTGGCCGAGGTTACCATCCTCGGAAACCACGACGCCGCGGTCGCTGGCCGAATGGACTACTCGTATTACTACGAGGCTGCCCGCCAGGCGCTGGACCTGCACGCCCGCTCCCTGACGCCGGAGAACATGGCCTGGCTCAAACAGCTTCCATACAAGTACGTCGTGGAAGGGACCGGCGTGGACTTGTGCCATGGCTCCCCGGTGCGGCTCGAAGAGTTCGAGTACATCTTCGCACCCGACCAGGCTGCCGAGTGTCTTCCGATATGGGATGAGCTCGGCCACATCACGTTCATTGGGCACTCACATCTCTGCAAAGTGTTCGCACTTCAACCCGGCGACGTGCAGGAGTTGCCGCCCGAGGATTTCACGCTCGAGGACGGTATCAAGTACATCGTCAGCGTCGGCTCCGTCGGCCAGCCTCGTGACTACGACAACCGCGCAAGCTACACGGTGTACGACAGCGACACGCGGTCGTTTCATTTCAAGCGCATCGAATATGACATCGAAGGCGCTGCTTCGAAGATCTTCGGCGCCAAGCTAGAGCGCAATTTCGGGCAACGACTCTTCATCGGCGTCTAGTCGTCGTCTCTCGAGGCCGCAGCAGCCCGTGCCAGATCGGAAAGCCATCCGCCGGTGCGCCGAGGACGGGCGTTTGCATCGAGCCGACGTTGCATGCGTACGCGCTGAGCGCTCGGCTCTCGCGCAGGCGAGCTCGGACTTCGGAGATTGATGCCAGGTCGGCGCCGACGCACTTCAGCGTGGCGCCGATAGGTTCAATCGCGCCAAAAGCCTCGTCGATCGTACGAACCGGCACGATCGACACGTTTCGATACCCGGGGCTCCATCGAACCGCCTGCGCCGAGCGAATTGCGAGCCCATAGCTCTTGCCTCGAATCAGGGTTCCTTCGACCTCGGCGACACCGCGCCACTGCGTCTGTTCGGCGCCGACCGATGCGGGCAGTGGACCCCGAGGCAAGGTCTGACTCATCGGGTCGAGGCCCTCTTCAGCCAGACGAAGGGCGAAATCTCTCGCCGATCGTTCGGTGGCCGCCTCGATGAATACCAGCTGAGGGGAGAGGCATCCACGTTGGTCGTAGGCGCAGATGTCGAGTGACAGATTGGCGATAGTGTCGCTCCCCCGTGCATCGCCCAGCGCAGCTGCGCCACAGTACGCCACACTCACTCCGTGCCCGTGAGGGATGAGCGAAGCATGGCCGACGCGCGACGACATCGCGGCAACCGTCTCGTCGCTGCCGTACACCGAAACCGCCTCGGCGCGTTCGACGAGGGCGGTTTCGCAAGCAGCATCGCCTCCCGGGAACGCCACGATATCGATAGCCGCACCCAAGGTGGCGTTGGTTCGGCGCAGGGCGTCCCTCAACATCGTCGGAAACGTGATTTCCTTCGAAGAGGCCTTGACGAGCACTGGAACGCCCAGGAGTAGCGGAACGACGATGCTTCGCACCGAAGCGGTGAACACATTGCCTGCAAGCACGACGGCCAGCATCGTGATCGGCCCAGACGACTGCCCGCTTTCGAGATTGGCTTTCCGCGCGAGGGTGAGCAGGGTGTTCTGTCGAATGGTGTCGAGCGTCGTGCGGCTCGCCCAATCGACCATCGGAGCAGTCAAGCCCGTCGCGTCGGACAGCTCTGGGCCCGCCTCCCGTGCATGCCGCTTCAAAGCCACCGCCGCTTCGGCAAGCCAGCCAGCCCGTTCCTCGGTGCTCGCTGCGCGCAGGGCGTGGACTTCATTCAGAACGGTGGTGGCGCGAACCCGAATCGTGGCTGCGTCGTCGGTCAACGCGCCCCCAGTGCTTGGTCCGTGGCCAGCGAACAGCCACGCGGTGTCGCACCCGGGGCGCGTCCGAGCACGACGATCCCGTCGTCGACACGCTGCGCCAAGTCCGCGGTTTGAATGCAGCAAACCGAATCCAAGTTTGCGGTGTCGTCGATTCGGAGGATGCCGACCGTGTCTCCTTCGACCGGCCTGAGGGTGTCCGGGTCGACCGGCGCTGCACGCACCCAGGGCGGCACCCAGAGCCTCCGAGGTCCCGCCGGGCCGTGAATGGCTTCGCGCAAGGTCGTCTCGTAAAGCTGCGAGCTGAGCTCGGTCGCTCCGAACTCGTTGATGATCCAAGGAGCGGCGATGCCGTACCGATCGCTGATCGCCTCGAGCAGGACCTGGGAATCCACTTCACGAGACCGGCCCTTGTAGCCGCCGGTTTGCATCACTCGGCTCCCGCGGGCGAGCTCGAAGTGCCGGTGGCCGAGACCGTCCTCGGCATGAACGAAGGCAAACGAGGTGCCGAGCAAGGCGATTGGTTCGCCCGCAACCTCCGCGCGGCTGAGCGCGTCCGTGAGTAGACCGAAGTCCAGCTCCCCTTCGCGCCAGGCCCAGGTACATTCGGACCCAAACCATTCCGCAAATCGAGTCAGCATGTATTCGAGGGACGAGTCGGGCGCCTCCTTCTCGTGCGGAGCCAGCATCAGCAGTCGGATCTGGTCGACGTCCGGAAAGAGCATTCGGCGCGCCGCCGCACGGGCTGCGAGGTCATACAAGCTCAGGTCCCCAAAGGCATGGACGCTTCGCTCGGACGAGGTCGTGCCGGAGCTCAGGAACACGCGAACGTCCTCTTCTTTCGCGTGGGCTGCGACTCGTCGAAACCGAAAGACATCGGTTGGAAGCGCAGGAGGCCAGACGCCCTGGCGTTGCAATCGGCTGTACTCCGGGATGCGGCTCGCCTGCCATGTCGCGAGGTCTTCGATCAGCGCATCCCGAAGCTGGGGATCGACTTCCCCGCCTCTCTCGAAGCTTGCTATCATCGCTTCGACGCGGCTCTTGAGTTCGTTTCGGCGGCTCATGGGCCCCCTAGCACGGCACGCAGCGACGCGACGAACCCCGCGAGCTGTTCGTCGTTCACGGTGACCGGCGGGGCCAGTTGAATCACGTCGGCCTCTGCGCCTGCGGGAAGCACGAGGTAGCCGCGTTCGAGGAGCGAGCGGCTGACGCGCAAGGCCTGCATGCTGCCTTCCAATTGCAGTCCGAGCATCATGCCTGCCTGACGTACTTCGGTCACCGACGCGAGTGGCTCGGCGCGCAGCATCGCAGCCAAGGTCTTGCCTCGATCGACGGCTCGCTTGGCGAGCTCGTCTCGTTCGATCAACTCGATGGTGGCAAGCGCGGCTGCGGAGCCCAGTGGGTCTCCGTAAAAGGTACCCGTATGAATCGCCTCGCGGTCCGGTTCACCCCAGGCACGCATGACGTCCTCACGCCCGATGCACGCGCTGACAGGCAGGCCACCACCCAGGGCCTTGCCCGCGCAGATCAAATCTGGAATGAGGCCTTCGTCGACCGACCTCCACCAGGCGCCGCAGCGGCCAAGGCCGGTGAAAACCTCATCAACGATGAGAAGCGCGCCGTTCGTCTTGCACGCCCGGCCGAGCGCTTCGAGGAAGTCCGGCGGCGGAAAGCGAACCCCGGCGCGCCCCTGAATGGGCTCGACGATGACGGCGCCGATGCGGCTCCAGTCTTCCGGTAGCGTTTCGAGTGCTGCTTCGACGCCGAGATCGGGGCTGGGCCATGCAGCAAAGTGCACGTCGGACTGGAGTTGCGCCATAAACGGTTCGCGAAAGCGCTTGGCGAAACCGGACACCGCGAGCGGACCGTAGTTGAGCCCGTGGTAGCTGCCTTCAAACGCGACGACGCCGGTCTTTGCGGTCGCCATCACGGCTGTCTTGAGCGCCGCAGTGACCGCGTCCGCACCGCTGAGCGAAAGCATGGCTCGGGCTTGCGGCCAAGGTGCCAGCGTACAGAGCTTTTCGAGCAGCTCGATCTTCACGTCGGACGGGTGCAGGTCGCCGAGTGCGTGCAGAAGTCGATCCGCCTGCCGCTTGACGGCTTCGACGACCTCGGGATGACGATGCCCCACGAACGCCACCCCGAATCCCGAGGTTAGGTCGACGTACCGATTGCCGTCGGAGTCGACTACGTTTGCGCCCTGCGCTTCGACCCAAACGATCGGATCATGACTTGCACCGGTGAGCTCTGTGCGTCGTTTGCGGCGAGTCGTGAGCGCAGGGCACTCGCTCGCCGCCAGGCGTTCTATCCAGGCACGACCGGCGGCCGATGGGATTGGGTGTCGAATGGATGGAAGTGCGTCACCGAGCTGCACGCGGGTGTCTTAGCACGGCACCATTGGTGGCGGTTGGCCCGCCTCGACGGTCCCGCACGATCCGCTATCGGGCAAACGGTTTCGGCTTCCAGGGATAAAAGACGAAACCGCGCTCACGCGCTTTGCGGAGCAGGTCGTGGCCGTCGATCAGCAACACGTCGATTTCCATCTCGTGCTTGTGGCTAATCTCGATGAGCTCCTTGATGATCGCCGTCACGTTGTCGCGGTAGTTGTCGGTGATCCGTAGGCCGACGGCAGGTGTCGAGCCTCCGCCTTTGCGGGCGACCTCGCAGTACGAGGCCCACTCGATCTCGAAAAAGCCCCGCAAGAGATCGGCCATGGCTTTGAGCCAGTCTTCGTTCGGTGCGTCACGGAGCTCCACCAGATTAATTCCGTCTCCGATCGAAGGCGCCGGGACCCGTGCGGGGTTCACCGCGGGTGGCTTCGCGTCGGGCACCGTCCGCTCCGCCGGAGGTACCGTCGATGCCTTGGCTTCGGGTGCGACAGGCGGCGGCGCGACCGGTGCGACAGGCGGCAGATTCAGTTTCTGGGGCTCCAGTAAGGGCAGGGCCTGAGCGGCGGGCGCCGTCGGCGCATCGGAGTGGAGCCGTGGGGCGCTGGAGCTCAGCGGATGCTCCGAGTCGCCTTCTTTTGCGCCTTTCGACGTGACCACCATCGAAGGGGTGACTGGCATCGACAGCTGTCCGGCCGTCGGGGCGACGCTCGCCGCTCCATAGGTTCCGCCTTCACCGAGCTGAGCCGAATCTGCCGGTACCTCTTCGATGTTTACACCGGGCGGCTCGCTCTTGGGTTTGTGGGCCGGGCGTGAGCTCTTGCGCTGCGTCGTCGGCGCTTCGTCTTTCTTCGGCGCCGCTTGGCTTTGCTTCAGCGCTGCGCGCGGCTGGGTCGGAGGTTCGCTGTCGTACAGAATTGCATGCGGCTGTGTAGGCAGCTCGCTCAGACGCTCGATCTTTTCGACTTGGCCGGGACTCATGCTGTACAGGGTCGAGATCCGCTCGACGGGCGCAGGGAACGAGCTGCGAGCCGCAGGCTGCTCGGACTTCGCCGAGCTTGGGGGAGGTGGTGGTCGTGACGTACGGAACGGACCGGTACTGTCCATCTCGCGAAGGATCGACTTGAGCTCGTCGCGCTCGTACTCCAGAGAGTGCGCCGTGCCGATGTCGATCACGACGAAGGCATACTCGCGCGTCCACGCATGGCGCAGGATGTCTCCACCGATTGCACGGTGGGTCGCTACCGTCCCGTCTTCTTCGAGCCAATCGAATTGCTTCGCCGCGCTCTTGAGCTCGGCCTGGGAGCTGAACACCGCGAGCGCCTCTTCACCATCCGCGTTGATAAGAGTGCGGAACCCCTCGGCGCGTGGTTCCCAAGTCGCCAACCAGACCGGCCTCAGCGAGAGCGCCTCGAGCGCCTCGGACTTGGGCCCCGGACCTTTCGCACCCGCGCTCAGCAGAATGCGGAATGCATCGCTGCCGCGATCATCTAGTGGCCTCTCCATCCCGATCACACCATCCATTTGACATTGTAATCGTGAACCCGGACCGGATCGCAAGTTTTCTCAGACCCTTGACAGGATCCTATCCGCAGCTAGGCTCCGCGCCTCATTTCCGGGCCCAGATAGCTCAGTTGGTAGAGCAGTGGACTGAAAATCCTCGTGTCCCTGGTTCGATTCCAGGTCTGGGCACCTAGGCCGGCCGGCGCCTACGCCTCATCAAGAGGACGAACAACGCCAAGCTGGCCCAGGTTGCCGCGTGCGAACGAGGCGACACCACCCCACATCCACACCCACTCGGTGAGGGCACAGTGGCGTTGTGCTCCGCAAGGGCCCGGTTGATCGCTGCGGAGTTGTCCTGCACGACCGTTCCCGGCCCACTCGTCGTCAGCGAGAGGACCAGCGCATTGGCGGGCGGCGCATCTTCATCCCCCACGAGGAAGGGCCAGGGGTCGCCAGGGTTGAGTCGCACGACGCGGCCGTCCTCCAGCTCGAAACGAGACGGCGCCTCCCAGCGGTAGACGCTTCGGTGGCACTCGATCACCTGTCGCGCCGTGTGGATGTTCGAGATGTCCGGCAGGTCCGGGTTGAAGTCGAACAAGGGGTCGAGGTCCATTTCGGGCGCCGACAGGGTCGTATAAAAGCGGGTCACGTAGGGGCGCGAAAGCACGAGCTCCTGCGTGGCGATCATGGGCTCGACGACTTCCTCCCCGAGGGCGTCGACGAAAGCTTGCTTGTCCAGGCCGTCAACGGCCGCGGGGTTGCAAGCGGGGCATCTCAAGAATTCATCGACGTCGACTCCGTCCGGAAGAACGCGACCGACCAGCGCTCGGTAGCCATCCCAGCCGGAGAATCGGTTGCTGCTCTCGGAGACCAGCTCGGACGCAGAGAGAACCTCCACGCTCATCCGGAGCGCCTCCCAATCGGCTCTCTCGAAATCGAAGATCAGAATGCCTTCATAGTCCAAGCTCGGACCCGCGCGCTCCGACACGAATCCCTGACCACCTGCTTCGTTTGCCGCCGCGATCACGACCTGGTTGTAGTTCCCCGCGCCGTTGAGCCAGTTGATGAGCGCCTGGTTGAGCTCGAGCCCTTTGTAATTGACCGGAACCGCCCGGCTCTCGCCCAGCACCCAGACCATCACGCCCATGTCGTCGTTCGCGGCTACGGCGGTCGGCCGGATCGGAATCATCGGTTGATCGGATTCGTAGGTGATCCAAACCGGGCGAATGGTGCCGGTGTCATTTCCTTTGGTGAGGCGAAACGCGAGCAGGTTCATCGCGTCTTGGAGGTACTCGCCGAGCAGGTTCGCAATGTCGTCTGGATCTCCGCCCGGTGGCACCACGTCGTACCCTTCCAAGGTCAGCCATTCGACCGCGACGTCGCCGATGTTCTCCGAGCTCGCCTTCGGCTCGATGACGACGTAGTCGTAGGGACCAACCGTGCCGGATGCGAGCACGTTGACGCCGCCGTTGCCACCGGCTCCGCCGGAGCCGCCGGTGCCTCCTGATGGCGAGCCGCTCGACGCGGAGTCATTGCCGCGATTTTGCTTGCACCTGCCATGGACTTCCGTGGTGAAGGTGTACTGGGGGTTGCTCGCTTGCTGGAGCCGGGCGAACGCCAGATCCGAGGACACCTTGACCTCTGGAATCCCGGGCACGGGGAGCACCCAGGCGAACTCCTCCGACGGGCCTTCGTATTGGATCTGAACGACCGCGGTCACCGTCTGGTCGGCGTTCTTCGAGAAGATGATGCGTTCGGCAGCCTGGTTGACCGGCGCAGAGGCGGAGCAAAAAAGCCCGCCACAGGCTTGAGCGGGCTTGGGCTGGGCAATCAGGGCCAGCACGAGGGCTGAGCCAAAACCAAGGAGAAGGTGAATTCGAGACATTTTTGTCATCCTTTTGAGGCGCTGGGCGCAGGTTGGCACAGAGGAAGCCGGTTCACCCTTGGGATGAGCAAGCGCCGTGCCAGTACTAGCGGCCGAGGGTCGTCGCGGTGTTGGCTGGAGGCACATCCGCGCCGTTGCGAAGGCCCAAGTAGAGCGCGGCCAAGAGCAGAGTCGCCAGGGGCGCGCCAAACAGAAGACCGATGCCGCAGAACATGGCCGAGCCCGCCAAGATGAGCATGGCAAGCAGACCGACGCCGATAATTCTCCAACGTTTGCCGCGCGCGATCCGCCACGAGTAGATGATGGCCTCGATGGGGCCGGCGTCGTCGTTGAAGGCAAGCTCCGCTTGAATGAACGTGATACCCGTGACGATGTAGACGTAGAGGGGTAGGAGCAGCAGGCTCGCGAATGCGAAGGGTCTGCCCGCGTCGTCCATGATCTCGCTCATCGGCGTCTCGAGATCGACCGGACCGACGAAGACCAACCAGACGATTACGATGATGGGAAGAATGATCAGGGCGATTCCCAAGAACACCACGAGCGTCTGAACGACGTACTTCCCGATCTTCGAAAGCTGGCTGAACAAGGTCCCGACGGTCGCTCGCTGTCCGTGGAGACCCCGAATCGCCATCGCCCAAAGCCCGAGCGTGAAGACTCCGGAGATCACCAACTGGACCAGGTACAGAACGACTTGCACGATGACGTCCACTGCGACGAACATCGCGCTCGTGTCCGCCCCGGATTTCTGGAACGCGCTCACCAGCCCCCAGACCAAGCTCAGCGCAAAAGGGATGCCCATTCCAATGAGCCAGTACAGAAGCATGGCCAGCACCCAGCTGCCGAGGTCCCTCGACCACGCTTCAGAGGCGCGAGAAAGCAGATCGGTGAGTGCGACCCGGTCCCGGCTCAGGGTGAAACCGAGTTTGACCGGTCGCGGTTCGACGGGGCTGGGCTCGATTGGGGCTGGGTCGTGAGGGGATTCCATCGGTGGGAGAATTAGCACCCGTCCGATCTTCAGAGAAGAAATTTAGCAATCGCGTGGCCGGTCCGGCTCGCTCGACCGATGTCGATTCAGTGATAGGTTTAGCGCTATCATTAAACGTTGGATTCTTGGCTCTAGCCTGGTTCTAGGATTGATCGCCGCCGGATGCGGCAGCGATAGCAGCAGCAGCGGGACTGCGGGCACCGGTGGCAGCGGCGGCGGCATGGGCGGCAGCGGATTCGAACCGCCTTCCCGATGACTACGCGAACATGCACGCCACGATCAGCGGATTGCCGATCAACGTAAACCAGGTTTATCCGCTTCTCAACGGCGACCCTGCGGTGAGCCCAATGGCGAACTGGAACAAGGTCTTCGTACCTTATTGCACGGGCGACGTATACGCGGGAACGGTGGTCAACACCTATGAAGATCCCGACGGGATCGAGTCCGATTCCGTCTTCCGTCATGTCGGTCACGACAACGTCGTGGCCATGACCGAGATGCTCAACGAAATGTTTTCCTCGGTGCCGAAGCTCTTCGTCGGTGGATGCAGCGCCGGCGGCGCCGGTGCGATCGTGAACTACTATTTCCTCCGAACGGGAATCCAGGGCGTTGAGCGCGGCTATCTTCTGGACGACTCGGGTCCGCTTTTTCCTGACCAGGCCGCCACCTCCCGCTCGCTGCGACTGCACGACGAGGTGCGGACGGTCTGGGACGGTGACAGTCTCATCGACGATGCACCGCAGTCCGAGCGGATCCGTGGCGATCTCGGCGAGCTGAATGCCGTCTTGGCGGAGGAGTTTCCGAACGATCGCTTGGCGTCCACGTTCTTCAGGCTCGATTACAATTTCTCGCTCTACTCGTACGAGCGTTTCTGGACTCTGGAGGATCCAAGCGGCGCCTTGATCCCGTACACGGGCGATGGGCTCGGCTTGGACGAGGACCTCTCCACCAATCGCACGGCGATCCACACGCTATGGTGGGACGACATCGATCTCCTGCGAGCCGAGTATGACGCCGACGGTCGAGACAACCTCGGCTATTTCATCCCGTTCTACCGCAACACGAATTCCAGCCACTGCGTGACCGTTCCTGGGTTCGAAGACGTGGAAGACGCGGTCACACTCTTTCTCACCGACTTCCCGGCCTTGGCCTGGGCGGGGAGCGAGATCGAGGCTGATGGGGTGAATCTCCGGGACTATGTCGATCTTCTTCTCAGTGACGATCCGCTCGAGAGCTATTTCGAGGAGGACGGCGAAGGCCCGTTCGTCCCTTGCACTCCTCCAGCGGACCCCGAGGCGTGCGAGGCTGCGGTCAATCCGCCGCCGATGCTTTGACGAGCGCGCGGACGACTAGTTCCACCTGAAGCCCTCCATCGTCTGCTTGGCGCTGTAGCGGGGAACGAAGCCGGTGGCTTCGACGAACGCCGTGTTGTCGATGACGATGGGGTACTTCACGTGGGCGACTGCGTCGTCGGGGAGGTACGGGAAGCCGAAGCGGCCGAGGACGCTCGAATAGAGCGGCTCGGGGATAGGCACTGCGCGCCTGCCTGTGGCGGAACAGACGACGGAGAGAGGCACAGGCGGAGGCCCCGCAACGTTGAACACGCCTCGCAACTGTTTTTCGACCGCCAATGTGATCGCTTCTTCGGCGTCCCACTCGTGCATCAGTTGGTAGAGCGGATCGAAGCCCATCACCATTGGTACGCGGCTCTTCGATAGGAAGCCGGCGAGGGTTCCGCCTCGGCTCGGACCGAGGAAGTAGCAAAGCCGGAGGACGGCGGTATTGAGCTCCGGCCATCGCCAGAGCGCGCTCCCTGCGTAGAGGTCCGCGGCGACCAGGTCGGCAAGCTCTTTGAAGGCTGCGCCCGCGAGCGGGGGCTCGTCTTCGGTGTGGTAGAGCGGTGCATCTGGGGTGGCGCCGTAAACGGTATGGCGGCCGACGAACACCGCCTGCTTCACGCCGTACTCGTGGCAGTACTCGAACAGCTTTCGGGTGCCGCCGAGGTTGATGCGGTAGCGCTCCTCTGTCGCGGTCGTGAAGTGCGTAACCGTCGCCATGTGAATGAGCGCATCTGGCCGCGAGATTCGAAACACGTCCTCGGCAGGGCGCTTGCGAATGTCGGCCTGGTGCATTTCGACGCCTTCGGGCACGTCGGGCCATGGACGCCGATCGATGCCGACGACCTCGTACCCGCGCCGGACCAATCGGTATGCAACGCCTCGCGCCAAGGTGCCGCTGATTCCGGTGATCAAGATCTTCATCGCCGCTCCTCCTCGTCCGAATCCGGCATGCGATCGAACATGAATGCCCGCGGCCGGGCGTCTAGCCCCGTGCTGATCAGCCGCTCCATCGCATGACGAACCTCGTCGACATATTGCTCGATCACGTGATCGGGCTCCAAGCCGTCCCCTTCGAAGTGCATCGGAGGCCCGTAGTACACCTGGCAGGCGACCGGCAAGGGAAAGAGAATGAGCTGAGGCGCGACCGGTACGAACGGACCGTTGAGGAGCTTTGCGAGCCACTTGATGTGAAAGAGCTGCGGAAACGACTCCTCCCCGCCGATGAACGCACAGGGGATGACCGGGGTGCCGGTCTTGAGGGCGAGCCGCATGAACCCAGTGCCGAAGCGCACGAGCTTGTAGCGGTCTTTGTAGAGTTTCCCCGCGCCGCGGGCGCCTTCCGGAAACACGAGCACCAAGCGCTCATCGTTGAGCAGTTGCTCGCCATGCTCGGGCAGGCCGGTCAGGTGGCCCAACTTTCGCAACGCGGGTCGCGCAAACGGCGAGCGAGTCAGGAAGTACTCGGCCATGCCTTGGCCGAGCCGAGGCGCTTCGTCGTTGAGGATCAGCGATGTGAGAATCATCGCCGCGTCGGCGCCTAGGCCTCCCGAGTGATTGGGGATGATGAGCCCTCGCCCCGTCGCGGGAACGTTCTCGAGACCGAACGCCGTCACCTTGAGGTAGCGACGGTAGATGTAGGCCATCGGCGAATATGCGCGAACGAGAGCCTTGCGTGAGAGCCCAAAGCGATCGAATCCGTAGTCGCCGAATTCGATTGGGAGGCGTTCTACGTTTCGCCTGACTTGTGGATCATCTAGGAGTGACATGGTCCCGGCGTGTCGAGCTCGTTCAAGGAAATCCAATCATCCAAGTTGCCTCGGGAAGCTTGCGACTCGAGGGCCTACTTCATGGGCTTCCAGAGTGGGCGCTTGAAGCACCAGAGCGTCGAGCCTTTGATGCTGCCGGCCGAAGTCACGAGCTCCCAACCTTGCTCACCCATCTTGTTTGATCGTTCAGTCACCTGCGCGACACCGTCAGCTTCGAAGCATTGGTACTGCCATTGGGCCTTCTTGGGCGGACCGTCGGCCGCGACCGGGTTGACCCCTGAGATGAAGGCGCCTGCAAACAACGCTCCCACCAGAAAAACAGCGACGATAATGGCTCTCATGTCCGCACCTCCTCAGAGTTGCGCTTATAGCATGCGGGTCGCTCTCGATAAGGGACTTTCAACCCAGGATGTCGGTCACTCGGTGGACGTCGTCAGGGTCGGCGGTCGTGGGTACGAGGAGCACGTCGTCGGCGCCAGCGTCCTTGGCTTGCTGGACTGCATCTTTGAGCGCCCGCGGGCTCGTTGCGATGCAGATCTGCTTCACGTTCTCGCGCGCGACGGGCACCATGAAATTCAAATACCGATCCAGGTAGGCGTCGAGTTGCTCGCGGGCCTTCGGGCCGAGCGCGTACCAAAAGCCGGTACCGAGCCAGGGCGCCGGCCGGCTGCGCTCTTTCCAGGCGCGTCGCGCGGCTTCGAACTGCAGGTCCATTTCGGCTGCGGATGGCCCAAAGCTGAATCCGCATAGGCCGTCGGCCCACCTCGACGCGGCTTGGATCGACTCGACCATCAGCGAGCCGGCGAGAAGCTTGGGTCCACCTTCTTGCACCGGGGCGGGGCCCACGGGAAGTGCGCCTTCGACGACCGGTTCGCCGCGCCAGACGCTTCGCATCGTTTCGACACTTCGCGCGAGCCGGCTGAGCCTGTGTCCGAGCGGCGCATCGACCGATTGGTAATCCTGCTCCCGGCCGCCGACGCCAAGGCCGGCGACGAAGCGGCCCCCCGATAGCACATCGATCGTCGCGAGCTGCTTGGCCAGCATCACCGGATGATGGAGCATAGGGACGAAGACGCCGCTCACGATTTTCACGCGCTCCGTGAGGGTAGCGGCGGCCGAGAGCGCTGCGGTCATGTCCGGGTTGTAGAAGGAGATTCGCTCGCCAGCTGCGATGCTTGCGAAGAAGCCCGCGTCGATGCGCTCGCACCATGTCAAGAAGGTGTCCCTGTCGAGGCCCGGTGCCATCACCGGAAGGTTCATGCCGATTTCCATGTGCTCCCTCTGTCGGTATCGGGGCTCGTTGCATCTCCCCAAATTGGCGTCTAGGACTGGGGGCACCATGCGCAATCCCAAGGACTTCTTCAAACCCATGGCCATCGGCGCACCGGAACCCCCACGGGAGATCCCGTTCCGGCCCTCGCGGATGATCCACTTTTTCGACCCCAGCAATCCCAAGATGGCCGCGAAAGCGCCGAGCATCGCTGCGAAGTGCGACGTGCTTCTGGGGAACCTCGAGGACGCGATCTCGGCGGACAACAAGACCGAGGCGCGCGAGGGCTTCGTCAAGATCGCCAAGGAGAACGACTTCGGCGACTGTCAGCTCTGGACCCGCGTCAACAGCCTCGACAGCCCCTGGTTCCTCGATGACATGTGGCAGATCGTCCAGGAGGTTGGCGACAAGGTCGACGTGATCATGGTGCCCAAGGTCGAAGGGCCCTGGGACATCCACTACGTCGATCGTTTGCTTGCCCAGCTCGAGGCGCGCGCGGG